>Ga0180433_10002979_pt1 | contig 25454 bp, 44 predicted proteins | sample SS_ome_8_FD_132980 | JGI IMG/M metagenome (GOLD analysis project Ga0180433, IMG submission 132980) | Hypersaline lake sediment archaeal communities from the Salton Sea, California, USA - SS_1_D_1 metaG | ecosystem: Environmental > Aquatic > Non-marine Saline and Alkaline > Hypersaline >... | reverse complement strand
TTATAGCTTTTCTTAATAGCGTGAAAGTATTTAATGCTAAAAGCTTCCTGATCTGTCTTGCAGCAATAACCATAATTATCAAAACTACGAAAATAGATGGGGTACGTGTTTGATGAATGAGAACTATAAATTAAAAAATAATGAAAAGATTTGTCCTGATTGTGGAAAGATTGCAGAATTAGTTAACTTGGGCGGAGAAGAAGGTGAACTTTGGACTTGTCCTTGTGGATATGAAGAAAACAACGAGGTCTATTTAGATGAATGAGATTAGCCCTATAATGAGTAATGAGCAAATAGCTCTTATAATATATATTACTTTTGTATTAATCATAGTGGGTTATTTAATATGGAGTTGGGAAAGATGAAATATACATTAAATGAAGAAGAATACGAATATTATAAAGAACTAGATTATAAATTTGAAGAAACGGTAGAAGAAGAGTTTGGAAAAAGGAGTTCAATGAGGGATGCATTATTTTTATTTTTAGGAGTATTAATTGCATCCGCAATATGGTGGATAGTTTCAATAGGAGGGTCGCTTTAGATGAAAGCAATAATTGAATTTGAAGTAGAGTCTGAAGAAGAGTTTAACAAACTTAAAGATAGTTCCAAACTTCCAAAGGAGACTTGGACACTTCTTAACTCTAACGCAATAAAACTATTGGAAGAACTTATTGATCGAAGAGATGATTGTTTCATTCCTGAAGACAAGGAGTTATACGATTGGACTAATAGGGTGAAAGAAGAAATTCAAGGAGGTCGCTTTAGATGAATAAAACAATAGAACAATCGCTCAATACAATTTTAATAGAGGTTGAGTGGATTAAAACACAATTAAAAGAGGAGGTACGTCCAAGATGAAAGAGAAAGTAATTAGATTTGGCGGTCTTTTGATCGCAATTATAGGAGTCATTTCATATAGGGAATTACCTCAATTATGGTATTTGTTATCTTGGATACCCATATCTATCGGATATTATTTGTTTTATGGGGGGTCGCCTTAGATGAAAGTTAGTTGGTTAGTTTTATTCTCAGCAGTTTCGATCCTTATTATTGGATTTTTATTATCAGAACCTACTTCTTTAGGTTTCTGGCATCCTTTATTGGGTGATAGTATGATTATGGTGACTCTTTGGTGGGTAATTAGGAAGGAAGAGCTACGTAATTTATGAGATTATTTTAAAATGACACAAACAGATAATAGAAAAATGTATGATTGCGATAATTGCTTATCATACCAACCGAAGAAAAGTTGTTATCAACACAACGACAATAGTAAGCTATGTGATAGGACACCTGATGGTTTAAGATCTTGGTATACCTTATTTGTTGAATCGCAAATGCTGATGGGGGAATCTCCTAGAAATAATGATACTTTAGAGAATAAGGTTTAAATGCCGAGTTATCTAACTTCCTGTATGAGATGCAGGAAGGAACGTATTATCACAACTAAGGATATTACTAAATATCGTAGCCGATGTTTTATTTGTAATCATCCTATTGTATTTAAGAGTAAACGGCATGCTGGTTTACTTCAAGATGCAAAAGAAATATAAATGCTAGTTCTAATAGGTAGTTTATGATACTACCTAGAGTTTTTACATTAAGGGAATATAAGCGTTGGTTAAGGGATAGGCGAAGTAGAGATGCCTCTCTGCCTTCTTTCTTTGACTCAGGAGTTAAAAGAACCCTCAATATACTTAGAGGTGTCGCTTTTGAAAAAAGTGTCTCTAAATGGCGTTCTTTTGGTTCTATGCAATATGCTATGTATCTTAAAAAGCCTTCTTACAAAAGAGCTATTGCTTTAAGGAATTGGGGTTTTAATGTTAGAATGCCTAAGCAGTAATTCGGGATTATCTCTTAATTAAGGAATAATGTGGACACAACATATTTAAATAATGTTGGCAAAGTAAAAATTTATGGCAACTGAAACACGTAAAAAAAACAAGAAATTATTTTTTTACACCCTTATTCTTGAAAGCATAAAAAAGGATGGGACCTTACCTAAAGATAGGTCGAGACAATTCTATTATTATTATGCTAAAGACCTTGTAAGTTCTGGATTCATACGATATGAGGCTTCTGGTGTTTGGAAATTAACTGAAGTTTACAAGAGACTTGAATCTCAGGGTCACGTAAAAAAATCAAACCTGATAGGTAAGGTCAAACCTGACACTAGTAGGAGGGTTAAAAAAGACAATGTGCGTGGTCATGGATTTGCTTTTAGATTAAAAGCTCCTAGATCTAATGACTGGCTAAAGAAAATAGGAAACTTGAATAAGTTTGGTTTTAAGGCAGAAAATTTAGGTAATGGTAACAGAAGAGTTATAATTGATGGTAACAAGACTCACTTTAATCAAAGATCTTTAATTATGCATTTCAATAGGGACTATTCCTTTATTGGTAAGAGTGGTGAGGCTACATTTAGGAATGCTATTGAATATTTTATTTCGAGGGTTAGGCTGATAGAGAGAAGGCTAGGTATTAATTTTAGATATGATGGGAGGTACTTATTCAAGTGCTTCAGGCATCATTTTGCTCATCTTGGTAATGTTTTAGGGAAGAAATGTAAAATTGAAGGTAAGAGCTATAGAATTACTAGAAAAGACGGTTCTGCTTGGTTGGAGATTGATTTCTCTAATAATAATGCTGAGGTAGAAGCTGTAAATTCTAGAACTGGCGTTTATGATATAGATACCAAAATAAAGCCATTGTTTGATGAGGTTGATAAGAACCCTCATTTCATAAGGGATGTTAAGACTCAGATTAAAGACTTAACTCAGATGGTTTCTAATTTAACGTTAGCTAATCAAAGGATGGTCCAGTACTTGCAGGAGACTAAGGATAGTGGGTTTGGACAATATAAATACTGATGAATTACGATAGACGATATATTACTCCTCCTAAGAAAGATTCTTGGAGGGACTTTTGGAAACGCTTTTTTAGAAGGTTTTAAAAAGGGTTATTTTATCAATGTATTTAGACTCCTTTGTTTGAGGATGTGCAGAAGTTTCTCTTCTCGCTTCTGCATTATCTTCTTTATTTCAGAAAGCTTTTTAAGGAGTTAGTTTATAATTCAATCTACTGCCAAACCTCTGCGTTTTGGTTGCCTAATGCCCCCCTTTTAACTTCGGTTAGGAGGGGTTGCCTTTATTTCTAGTTTGTTTTTAAGTAAGAATAGAAAGATTTAAATAAGACTTATACTTATACTTATTTATGGAGACCAAAGGTAAAAAAGAAATTAAATGTAAAAAATGTAACTACATATGGTTCACGGGTTCAAAACTACTTACAGTTAGCTGCTCGTCTTGTGGTACTAAGAATAAAGTTCCTTTTTAATCAGTGTGTCCTCAACTCAAGGGTGAATAAATGGCTTATTTTAAACTATGCAGAAGATGTAAGAAGACTTTCAGAGCGACTGGTAAATATTGTCAAGTTTGCGATGACTGTAAGAAACCACATTACAAACTGGTTGAGAGGGGGTTAAACAAGGATGCTTGAGATTATATTTGTATCCCTAGTAATTACTGGGATCGTGATTGTTGGATTAATACTTAAGGAAAAAGGGTTTATTAACGGTACTTAGAAAATGGAAAACATGGATAAGAACTACGGAAGGTGGAAGAAAGGTTTAATTGCTTTTAGTGTATTAGTTGCTCTAATTTGCATTAAGGTTGCCTGGGATTGCGCTTTCTTATAGGAGGATAAAATGAAATCAAAGGAGTTTAGTGGAATTTTATCAAGAAAGAACTTGAGGATTGTTGAAGTATTTGGAGGTCTAAAAAATGAATCATGTAGAAGAGGATTTATTGCAAAGGCGTTATAATGCGCTAGATGAAAGACAAAGATGTAATGTTGCTACTTTAGATCAAGAAGCAAGGGTTTGGTATCATAAAATGATAATTCTAGCTTCTAAGCATGACTATGATGCTAAGATTGCTGCTGCAAGACACGTACTAAGTCCTATGGATAATTTGAAATCAAAATTGTTACATGTTCCAGACTTAATACACGGTATTGAAGAAGTAGGGGTAGAATTTTCAGATTCTTTTAATTTGGGAAAGTATTACGGGATTTCTAAAAGAGCTTATGATAGGGTGGATATTCCTGAGAATAATAGATTGAAGAATCTTAAAGCTTCTGAACCCGTATATTTTGCGGAGAATAATTTGGAGAGGTTTGTTAAAAGATGAATAGATGTTTAATTTGTTTAAAGGAGATTGAATCTCAGTACAGATGGTGCTCATTAGATTGTAAAAGAATATTTGGAAAAGAGTATTTTGGTTTACAAGTTGGATATAGGGGAATTAAAGAAAAGAATATAAAAAAATAATTATTTTATTTTATACTCTCAAACAACTTTTTTTGCTGTAAAGAGGTGCGATTGGGTTTACTTCTAGTTTAGTATTAGTTCTTAATACATCTCTAGGTGTAACTCCTATCTTTCTGCACTTTCGTTTCTTATTTCTTTTAGCCATAGTGATATCACCATGTTAATATTTAGATTAAGGGTATATAAAGCTTTCTAGGTTGGTTTTAGCTGAGGTTTGAAAAAAGTTTCTTAGGGGAAAAATCTCCTTTTTTTTCACAAACACTCGATGGTAAAATAAATAATATACTCAAATGCAATAAAACGGGGGCTTAGAGCCCCTGTACTCCAAATTTAGAAATGTGGAGAGCCAGAACCTACGGGTAGATAGGTCTTTAATTTGGAGTATTCTTAATAGTAATTCTGTTATTTTTAAATGTTTCTATAATAGCTTGTAAGCCCCTTTTTCCACTGAGAGGGGCAAAATAGTGTCCTAACTCTCTATTGCTAATATATTATACTTTATAATAAAAAGTAAAATCTCAAACAAGAAAGGAAAAATTTAAAAGAACAAGTCTTCTTAACAATGATATGCCCCAATTAGGCATTAGGTTTTTGACAATGGAGACACGAAGGACAGATGTTCAGGTAACTTTTTCGAATTACAATTATAGTTTCTCCTATTTCTACACTAAATATAAGGAGTTGTGCATTGAGATATCCAATACTCAGAGCCTTAGTGTAATACGTAAAAAGGTAACTGCGTTTGCATATGACTTCAGTTATGCTATAACTACTAATCAAAAACGTGTTGAGTATTGGAATAGATTCAAGGCTATACGTGAGGCTATTGATTCTGATACTGATTATATTAAGATAATCAATAAGACTAGTATTGATTTCAAGCTTGAGGTTAAATACTATAATAAATTCTACTTCTATCTAATTAATTACTTGGAAGTACTCAGTGAGTTCGTTAGTGAGCTTACAGCAACACTCATGCCACACACTAATTTGCAGCGTAAACTTGTTAGGTTTTTTAATACTCAGGAGTTTTTTGAAAAACTATCTAATTATAAGTCTAAAGTACTAACTAAGCTTGGAGAGTTCAAGATTTCTAACTTTATTGAAGGATTCAATTCGATACTAATTTTTTATAAAGCGTACTACTTATTTATCAATGAGAATGAAAAATACGTAATAGAAGAGATTTTAAGTATTTGTTTAAGTAAGTTCTTAAGTGGGGAAGTTATGCGTGTATTAAACAAAGCTTCTCCTAGTAGAGGAGATGGTGAGTACATCAAGAAATTAGAGACTGAAATTTATGAGAATCTTTTATATTGTAATTCATTAATAAATATTAGTTTCAGTAATTATGGTATTTTACCCAAACCAGGGGAGAAGGTATATGTTGATAAGACTTTAATTTGAGGAAGAAAATGAATAAAGAAGATGTTAAAGAAAAGTTAATTACATTATTAAAGGCGGAACAAGAAGAAAAAAATAAGCTATTCAAGAAATTGCTCAATGAGTTAGATGGAAAAGTTATGAACTATTCAACTTGTAGTATGCTTGATGAGTTCTGGCAAGATTATAATAATAAGATTATTGAAAACTTCTCTAAGTCTTTTGTTGATGCGATAGAAATTATAGCTAAGAACCCAGAAGACAAATCCTTTGAGGAAGATAATCTTATGAAGGGGTTCTTTGGATGAAATTAAATGATAAGCTGGAGTTCTTAGAGAGATTGATTAACTTTAGTTTCTTTGAAATTTGGGTGTATTTTATACTTTCTGCACCTTTTATTGCGCTAGTAGGATTTTTGAATAATCTGCCTGTGCCTGTTGTAGTGCAATTTTACTTGGCATTACACTTACCCGTTATATTATTTTGGGGAGGTAAATACTACATTGTTAAAGTACTAGCAAAGAATTGGTTCGATTCCCAATTCGAAAAAGGAATTAAAGGTTTTAGTGATATACTTAATAGTGTGCCAGTAGAAGATGTTGGTAATGTTATTGATATGGAGATAAATAGTGAAGATGAGTAGAAAGTCTTTATTTAAAAGATTTAGATCCAAGATTTGGAATTACGTAGTTAGCTGCGGAACTTCTAGGAATTGGTTTAAGAAGTTCTTTTACATAAATGCTTCTATATATGTTAAGTTATATGATGGTATGCCATCATGGTTTAAGAAATGGGTTGATGAATTATGAATGATAAAGATTTAAATTTTTTTAAGTATTTAGGGATACTATTGATGTTTTGTGCTGGAGTTATCCTAATAGGTGTTTTGGTTGTTAAGTTAAATGATCCTTGCTATAGTGAGAAGGCATTACTGTCGAAGCAGTATATTTCTGATGATCTTGCAAATTATGGCTCTTTAATATTTGAGATAGTGGATTCTAATGGTGAGGATAAAAAGTTGCTATTTAGAGGGGAAAATAGGACAAGATATGATTTGAGTGAAGGTGGGAACATCAAAATTACTTGGTGTTATTCTGCTGCTCAGAATAAGTATTTCACATATAATATTATAAAATGGGATTAAGAATAATAAATAAGCCTTTAAGGCAACTGGATCAAGAACTTAAGTTATTACAAAGTAAGACTGCTTTCAAAGATACTGATCTGGAACAAAAACATCTAGTAGAGATTAAGAACACTTTATCTGATAATGATTTTATTGCATTATGTAATAAGGTTAGAGATTATGATTATTTAAGTAGTGTTGATTATGATAGAGTCTGCGATATAGACAGTACCTTGAAGACTATCTCTTCTACCATAAGTAATATTAAGAAAGATATTGAGATTCATTCTTTTCTCAAAGATGGGAATAAGCTTGATTTAAAGGAGTTAAGGCATATTTTCAATGTTAAAAAGCTTAGAAGTAAGTTTCCAAATATTGACCTTAAAAGATTAAACGAGTTATATGAGTCTCCTCCAAGAGAACTTCAGACTAGTTATGATGATAATAAGATTATATTAATTGATGAGTTTGTATTTAGAAAATACCTTCTTGCAATGATTCAAATGGTATTTAATCATATGGACTTACTGGTTTGTATGACTGGGGGGGAAGGTACTGGTAAGTCGACTAAGATTAGTCAGGATATGTATATTCTTTGGTGGATATTAACTGAAATAGGAATTATAAATTATAAGTTCGATATCAACGAAATGTTTGTTAACACTCTCCAAAAATTCAGAGAGACTGAGGATAAGTATTTCAATGATAAGTTTAGGATAATTGGACTTGATGAAGGAAATGAGTTAAATAGGCAGAATTGGAAGGATGAAGAGGTTAACACTTTTTTCCAAAGACTAAGAAGAGAGCGGTTTAACCAGAGGATTAAGTTTGTTGGTCTTCCTGTTATTGGTGAAATGATTCCAAATATTGTGATTAGCAGAGTTAATTTTATATTTGATTTAAAGGCTAGAAACAAGGTTAAGTCTGGGACTTTAGAAAAAGGTATTGTTAACATGTATATTATTCCTAGAGGTAATAAAATTTATAGTCCTAAGCAGAAACGTGAAATTAGTCAGGATGAAATTAAGCAGAAGTTACATGATAATCTTAAGGATAAAAGCTATTTAAAGGGTCTACCTTCTGAGATAATAATAAAGACTTTTAGGTCAAATGGTACTTGGGGTTTTAAGGAGTCTGAGTATGAAAAGAAACTTAAGAATACTAATGAGAGTGTTAGCTTTACTAAGGGTATGAGTTTTAGTGACTGGGAGCTATTTATGATTTATAAGAGCAATGTTAAACCTAAAGATTTTGGTCTTAACAATAAGGACCCTGGGTATTTTCCTGTTGCAAAGCTTCTTAATCGTATAAATGGTCATTTTGAGAAGAATGCTGACTTGATGCTTAAGCAAGAAGCTGTTTTCAAAAGAAAGATGGAGCGAAAGAATAAGGACCAAAATACCTAAAAGGGACAAAAGTTTATAAATTAAATTCCTATCATTCGTTTTACAATGGAACTTGACTCTATTTCAAAAGGTATAATTAATGCATTTAAAGTATTAGGTGTATTAATTGGGCTTATCGGTATTGGCTTTGTAGTACTATTTGTTTATTTAGTAATTACAGGATCAATCTACGAAGTTGCTCAAAACGGAACTTTACCCATTACAAATGGGACAAATGTAACACTTGCTCAAGCTGAAGCTGGATTACAAACAACCTACGGTTACGTAATCGATGGATTCATCTTTGCGGGTAGTTTAATTGCTGTTGCTGTTGTACTATTAGTATTCGGTGGATTTATCTACGGTGGATACTGGTTATACAAATCAGCTAAAGGCGATAAAGGACCTGGTGGAGCTTACTAAGCTTGACCTTGGGGCTTTTTGCCCCATCCTTTTCTATACATAATTTTATAAATAGTAATTTTATCATTAATTACATGAAAGGCATTAGTTTTAATATTTCGGTTAAGCAACTGATGGGGTTGTACGAGTTAAATAATATTTCTAGAGAAGATTTAGGAAATAAGTTAAAAGAGTTTGAAAAGGAAGATCTAATTTCTTATTTATTAGAAGCTGAGTATACTGATGTTGGTCGTGTTGAGGAAGAAGATGAACCCGAAGAATACCTTGGATAATAATTCTGTTGAGAATACTGACAGCGATTTACAAGAAGCTTTAGACTATCTGAATGTAGATAAAGAAGATGTTGAAAAGAAGTCTAAAGTAAGTATTAAAGGCTTTAATGGTATGAGTGAGAAGATTCTTGAGGTTAATAAGATTACTTTGGAATATAAAATGACTCTTGAAGGTAAGGAGTTCGATTCTGATGAAAATCAATACATTCAAGTAAGTAAGGCTATTGCTGGTTCGCATTTCATAAGATTAAGTTCTGGCATTATTAATTCCTTCTCAGAAACTGCAAATCTTGTATCTAAGAAAGATATTGATAAGTTCAATATTCAGTTTATAGATGCTTTCTTGAAGTTAAATAATGCTGCTTTAAGGGACCGTACTATTGGTGAAAAAGATATGAGGCTTGTTTTGAAGCTTGCTAAGGATAAGCTTTGTAACGTAGGGGACATCATAACTAATAATGAAGGCAATATGGCTGCTGTTATTGGTAAATATGAGGATGATGAAGAAAAGAAAAAGTTAGGTGAAGCATAATGGGTTTATTTAAGAAAAAAAATAAAAAGGTCGATCCTAAGAAAGGTTATGACAAAGACACTTTGCAGGGTATATCTTCTAAGAAGATTCACATTAAGGTTTTCAGAGACTTTGGTAATAATGCTAGATTCCTAATGGGTCAGTATTTCGCAACTGAAAAGAGAGATGCTTACAATACTTTAGTTTCAATTAATGAGGCTGCTGGTCATAATGAAGATGTTGATTTCGGTATGGATGATGTTTACAGAGAAATGCAAATTGTTTTGGAGTTCAAGAATTTATCTAAAGTTGAGAAACTTGATTTATTAGATAGAAAAATTGCAAGACAAGAAAAGATTATCCTTTATCTTAATAGACATATTGAATTGAATGCTTTGTTTAATTACGCTGATGAGTCAGTTAAGCTTCGGGACTATAGAATATTAAAGAATTATGTTAACTTGCATGAAGAACAAGGGTCTTACTTCACTATCGAAAATGGTATGCGAGTATACAGTTTTGTTAGTGTGGATAGTGTTCTAGTTCCAATATGGCATAATGTTGATTCTTACACTCAAATCCCTGACCATACTAGGAAGAAAAAGATTAATTTGCAGGAAGAAAAGACTTTCTTAAATGAGATGAAGGCTTTTAGCAGAGATAAAGTTATTGCTCTTAGCCTTACTGTTGCTCTTGCTTTAGTAGTATTGTTGTTTATGACTACTGTTTTTGCTGGTTATAAGGTTTGGAACAAGAATAACGATATTGAAGAAAAGATGCATGCTTCTGCTTTTTCCTGTGCTCAGTATACTGCTGGTATCCATACTCAATATGGTTCTATGGTTACTGATTGGCTTAATGAAAAGAAAGCGGACAGAGCTGAGATTGAAGCTGAAGAAGTTAAGAAAAAACCCGATGTGATGGCGGACGCAGTTAAGAGTTTGAACCCGATAGGGGAATAAATTTAAAAAGAACTGAAATAATAAAATAATATGGCTTTTGAAAACCTACCTCAAGTTGCGCAGGATTTAGTTATGACTAATTTCTATTTTGGGGCTAAAACTTTTTTACTTTTATTTGTATTTGCGTTTTCATTTGCATATTTGTATTATTTTAAGGAAAGACAAAAACCTACTGCATTCTTTTTAGTTGGGATAATTAGAACCCTTCTTTATGGTCTTAGTTTCGTTTATGTCTGGAATTTCCCTTTATTAATATTATTTGTTTATCCTCAGGTAGCTTTCGACTTGCTAATTAAGTTCATGCTCGTGTTTTACTGGATAGGATTTTCAATTTTCGCTTTTGTAATATTACTTAATGTGATATATTTCAGTCCTTTCGCTTTAATTAAATTCGCTGGTATGGATTTAGATAATCCTAGAATCAACTCAATAGTGAGCAAAATGCTTAATAAAAGCAAAGATTGGTTTGTTTATGGTGAAAATAATAAAGGCAAATAATGGCACAAAAAGTAAGAGCTTATATAAGTATTAAGCTATATTTGGAATTGAAGAAGACACAAAAGAAGCTTATTGCTAAAAGAAAACTTGGCAGAAGAGTTTCAAAAAAAAGAATAGACCTTGCCACTGCGAGTGATGAGGTAGTAAAAAGATTAAAATGACTGGACTATACGATTGGTTTGACAAGGATGAGAATATGTTTGCTGTACTCACAGTGATGGTTGCTTTCTGTTTAATTAGTACTCTTGCCGTTTCTACTTATATGATTAATTTTGCTGTTATGAATGATTATGTTATTGTTCCTATACAGAATTTAAGTGAGGAGTTAGAGGCAGATGATATTATTATAGATGGTCAGTCTGATTTAACTCAGGAAATGGGTGAATTCTTTCAAACTATTCCTTTTTATTTAGATCCTTTGTGGTTTGGGATATATTTACTATTTATTATAAATACTTTCATATTTGCATACCGTGCTAGACCGCAGAATTATTTTGGGTTCTTCTCGATTTTATTTTATGGTCTGATGTTTTTACTTTTCATGTTAAGTTTGTTTGTAATTTTTGCAGAATGGTGGAGAGATAGTATACTTTTACCTATGCTTCCTACTGTATTAAGTTATGTTCCCCTATTCAGTTTTTATTTGAATAATGTAGGTATCTTAACGGCTATTCAGATTGTAATTTGTTTATTCATTAACCTTACTGACTTTGACTTTAGCGCAATTTATACTCGTAAAAAGAAGGAGCAACTTAGTTTGGAGGACAATGAGGTTTTATAATGGCTGATGATAATAATAAAAATCCTCTTTTCATTGCATTACTCATATTAGCAGTAGTTTTATTGGCTGCATTATGTTTTGGGAGAGGTATAAGTTACGCATTCTTAGATGCTGAGCAGTTTAATAACCTTACAATAACTGTAACTGATCAGCCAAATGGCTTTCCCGTGGTTATTGATTACTTAAACCCTGAATTTGGGGGGGAGATGGCGGTTGATGCTGGTTTTAACGGAACTCCTATACTAATTTATGATGGGAATGATACTCCTGGATGGAACCCTTTAATTATTTCTGGTAATTGGAACTTAGAAGATACTGCGCAAGCTCATACAGGAACAAGATCGTTAGGAGCTACTAACGTTGTAGACGGAGATGTTGTGCAATTTAAGAACGGAGCTAACATAGAGGATTATCCTGCTGTTACTGGTTGGATATATATTCAGGAGTGGTTCGCTCAGTTTGAGAATGAAGTTCACTTTTATGCTTATGATACTGTTGGAGGCTCTACGGATGGTTTTCAAATTAATCTTAGTGATTACATAGAGATAAATGAGTTTGATGTGTGGCAAAAGTTTGTTATTCCAATAGATGATTTTAATGCAAGTGCTTCAGGGGATGCTTTTAGAATAGAAGCTCACTCAAACAATCCATCTCAAGCAAGAGCTCCTGAATTTTATATTGATGATTTACAGATGGAAAATAGCAGTAACGTATTACGTTATCAAGTTATCCCTATCCCTGGAACTACTTATTATGTAACTGATATTAAAGCAATCTTCCATGGTCCGATGGATACGGATAGATCAGATGCAACAGTTCCAAGCATTAATGTTAGTAAGTTATTTAATATTGATCCTATAACAAATGGTATCTTAGGTACTCAGACTGTATCTGGGCAAAGCTTCGAGACAACTAATGTTAAATCAGTTAAGGACTTTATGGACGTTCCAGAGACTAATGTTGTAGACTTTTTTAATGATGGTGATAAAACTTATATGACTATTAGGATTGAATTTGTCTCGCCTTTAATATTAAATGCTGATACAAGTGATACTTTGAATATAGATATACGAGATGACTTAAGTGAACTAGGAAGTCTCGCAATCACTACTGGTGGATACTTTAGGTTCAACGAATAAGAATATTTATATAAGATTAAAAGGTAAAATAATTAATGAAAACACAAAAACTGCTGATGGGTTTTGTATTTTTAGTACTTCTTTGTAGCTTTGCTTTCGCTTTTGATATTAACGACCCTGATATTAGATTCTTAGTTGAATGTGAGAATGCATCTAACTTAGGTCAGGACACACTTGGTAACAATGACTTTAACGTTAACTCTGTTGCTCAAAGCGGAGATACTCCTAGAGCATCAGGTAACTCTTGTTATTTTGCGGGTAGTGGTGGTAATAATTTAAATGATCCTTCCTTCACTCTAGATTCAAATTACACTGTAGGTTATTGGTTTAGAACTAATAGTTCTGGATCTCAAGAAGCGGGTCTTATGATGGGTGACGCTACTCTTGCTAATAGGAAAATTTTTCACTTCACAACTAACTTTGGTTCATCTCCTGTGATGCAAGGATTCAACACTCCTACAACTACTTGTACTGTACTATCCAATACTAACTTAAGTACTTCTAATGATGCTTGGCATCATTTGGTATTCATGGTTAATGGAACTACTGTAACTAAAATGTTTGTAGATGGCGTTCAAAGAGCTGCTGATGGAGCTCCAAGTTGTTCAGGAACAGATACTTTAGAGTTCAGGATTGGGGAGGGTACTGGTGGCGGACAAAGGTATACTGGTTTAGAAACTGAGACTTTCTTAGTCGATAGGGCTTTAAGTGATACTGAAATCCAAGATATTTACAACAACGGTTTTGTCCCTCCCGCTCCTGAAGACGTAGATGGAATAACTGATGAGTATTTCATCAACAATCTTCTTCTAAGATACTATCTGAATGACACAGAGTTTAATGGTCAAATTACTGACTCAGTTAATTTCGTATTCAATGCAACTGGTTCAAGGAACGATATGTTCGATGGAACTTACAATAATAGTGCGATAAATAGTAGTCACACAGAGCCAAGTATGATTAAGTATGGGAAGTTCTTGAACCTGAGTGCTGATACTTCTTACGTACAACATGAAGGGTACACTTTAGGTAATAAATTAAATGACACTAATGTTTCAAATGAGAAGTTCTATATCCAAGGTAATAACTTTACTTACTCCATGTGGTTTAAACTAGATAATACTGCTGCGAGTGGAAGCGATTTTACTATATTTTCTAATAGAGGTACTGATTTAAAGATAAATTATTTCTTTAACGATTTGGGAGTTTTAGAGTTTAGCCCTGACAGAGATAGTTTTCTCTCACCTTCTATTTACTACCAAACTCCTATATTCACTATAGCTGACGATTGGCATCACGTTGCAGTTATGTATAACACTGATGGTCTTAATAATAGGACTCTGATTTATGTTGATGGTACTTTAAGATTAAACCAAACAATAAATAACGTTTGGATGGGTGATTTTAGAGAATCAAGTAATAGAGTAGGGGATAATACTACTACTTCTTCAGATGTGGACTTATCTGTGGATGAAATAAAGATATTTAACAGGTCATTATCATCAGCAGAATTACTATCAGAGATGAATTCATCAAAGCCGACTAATTTTAATAAGTTAAAAGCATACTTTGATTTTGACGAAGATGTATTTAATACTGTTGTAGACCGACATGATAAAGGATTCTCCTACAGAGCTGAAGTTTACGAAGAAGGAGAAGTTCTTTACACTCCTAATATGACTACTTTAGCGTTTGATGGTGAGAACGCAACTATCTCCCAAAACACTTTTGATATAAGTGGAGTTAATGGAGAACAGAACTTATCCTTTTCAGTTTGGTTTAAACCTTCCAAGATAGATGGTGAACAACCCATTTGGTATTATGGTGATTACGCTACAGATGGTTGGGGACTTTATTTGGATGATGATGAGTTATTAATATATGATCCTGGTGTTAATCCTAGTGTAAAGAATCATTCGATTATGACTGGTATAGCACAAGATGAATGGTATAATGTTATAGTTACTGTTGAGTCTGCGCCTTCTGCTGGAACTAAAAGGTCTTTCTATTACTTCGTAAATGGAGGAGACAGAACTTTAGCGGGAGGGGATGCACTTAATTCAGGAGTAACCCCTAGTTCTGGAAGCGTACATTTAGGTTTCACTGGTACTACTGATGATAAATATAATGGGTTAATATCTGATTTTAGAATATATAATGGAAGTATTAATTCTAATGAATCTTTGACTATCTATAATGGTTTACAAAATAAATCCTTCCTAGCTGTAGATAATGTTACTGCGCAGCCAATATCAACTTTTAATCTTAAAAGCATCTATGGTAATGTTTCATCTGTTGCGGGTATTGCTTACCTAGATGTTCCTTTTGGAGTTTTGAATGTTAATTACTCTGCTCCTTTTTACAATTCGGTATCTGAAGTATTTGATGCTAACTTAACTAATAATAACTTTACTGCTTATATGACAAATGCTAACGCTACTTTCTATTTCAATAATCAAATAATTGGTGGGAACTATACCTTACTTTTAGAAAACTCTACCTTTAATTACTCCGCAGAGTTTAATATAACTTCAAGTAGTCTTGATGTAAATATATCTTCTGCTAATTTTACTGCTACTATAAAGGAGCTAGGAACTTCTAAGGTAATATATGATATTGAAATTGACCCTGGTAACAATGATATTAATCTTACTTCTTATGGTTTCAATTTTGTTTATGTTACTGATGAAAAAACAGGTAGTCCTTTAATTAATTTTAATGTAACTCAGTTTTATCCTAATAGTAATAGTCAGTTACTTACTACTGATTCTGAGGGTAAGATTACTTTTGAGTCTGCTAATAGTTTGGAGATTCAAGAAGGTAATTATGTTATTAGATTGGAGGAAGCTCAAGGTTACTTAACTCCAATTAATTTTACTATAAGTAAGACTATATTTGAGTTACCTTTCAATGAGACAGTTGAGATTAGTGCTATTAATATAAGTATTAACTTTTATGATAGGGAGAATTTAAGTCTTATTACTGATCTGATAGAAGTAACCATTACTGATATTGGTGTTTTCAATACTACTAATGGTACTTTATTTTTAGAGAATACTAGTATTGTTGATGGTTTCTACACTATTTATGCTAAATCTGCTAATTACGAATTAACTTTAAAGACTTTCGAGTATAATGGTCAGGAAAGTGTTCCTGTAGATTTATACATGATGAATCTGAATTCTACTAATATAGGTAGTCTTATAGTAACTGTTTTCGATGAGTTTTTCGACACTCAAATAAGTGTTGATGTTAGATTACAGGAGTTCAGAGGTAGTGAAAACGCATTTGTGGAAGTTTCTCAGTGTTTTACTGATTCTAATGGTGAGTGTATCTTTTCTGTGGAATTGGGCGAGAAAGTTTATAGGGCTGTTGCAACAACTGAGACTAATGGGATTACTTTTACTGCATTTTCTTCTGCGACTGGAAGTGTTGTTAAGTTAGATAATACTCTTTGGGAGATGCATTTATTTACAGGAGCAATTTATGAAGCTGATCCTAAAATCAATTTAGACATATTACCTTCAAACACCACTTTGGTTGGTAACACCAGTTATTTAACTGCTGACTTCGTTGATAGTTCTGGAGTTAGCCATACTGTTTGTGTGGCTTATTATTATGTTGACGGTCTTAGTGAAGTTGAGTTAACTAGAAGCTGTGTAACCAGTAGTTCGGGAAGTGTAAATGTATTCGGTGGTTTCTTATTAAATAGGACCGTTACTAATATTGCTAGAATTTTTGTTTTAGAGGGAACTAATGAGATTAATTATTTCAGTTACACTTATCCTAAAGAGTCTGGGTTTGAATCATCATTAGGTGTTTTCTTAAAACCTTTGATTCTATTCTTATATCTGTGCCTTTTAGCTTTAGCATTATATTTAAAAGACATTCAAACTTTTGGTTATTTCGGAATTCCTTTAGCAGTAATTCTGTTTAGCTTGTCTCCTAGTACTAACTCTGCTATTGGTGTAGTTTTCCAAATCGTAATTTTATCTTGTATAATCTATTTAACTAGAAAGAGGGGTGCTGAATTTGGTATATAAAAAGGGTGGTTCCTTCACTAATGTTTGGATATACATTATAATTCTATTTGTATTTGGATTATTTATGAGTGGGATAAGACTTTATGGTGATAGTTTACTAGAGAGTACTGAAGCTCAGCTAGATGATGATTCCTTTATTTATATTGCTGAGTTAAATGGTTTAGACTTATCTCAATACAATGTTACGCAGGACCAGATTGAAGACCCAATTGGTTTTGAGCCTAATGTTTCTTCAGGTAACCCTAAAGATTATGCTTTAGATTTCCTTTATGGTAAGGAGAAAGGTACTATAATAGGAAATACTATTAAAGATATCTACTCTTTCCCTAGTACTGTTTTAGAATTGTTATTTAGACGTAATTTAGGAGATTGGAAGTTTGTAATTGACTCCATAACTTGGATATTCAATTTAGGTATATTAATATCTGTAATACTATTTATTAGGGGGTACTTTTCAAAAGATTAAAATGGCTTTAAATAAAATTGGAATTAATTTAAGTGCAATTGGGAATTTAACTGCTCCTGACTTTAACTTAAGTACAACTCCTTCAGGTTTCTTAGATGATATTCCTGCAAGAGCAAATGCTATCACTAGTGGTTACTTTGGTTTAATCGCTCTCGGTGGTCTTTTTGCATACTTATTTTATGTTCTTAGGGACCAAACTGAGTTTGGAAGGTTTAAGTTTAGTAATATCCGTGCTTTAGGGGTTGCTAGTGGAATTGTTTCTACTATCGGAATGGTTGGGTTGAATATTGGTTACTTCGTGAATTACTGGCATATTGTAATCTTTATGAGTGTATGTATGCTTTCAACTATCTGGATTGCTAAAGAGGAATCCTAATGGGACTGGTTGCAGATTTTGCTCATGGAATTAAGAGCATTATTTTATTTGGTTTAAAATTATTACAATATTCTTTTTATGGGGTTAGGTGGTATTTTTTAAAGATTTTTGAAGCTTACAGTAGTTATTTTAGTAACAAGGAGAAGATCAGCAAGCTTTCTAATAATTTTAAAAATCGTAAGTTCGATTCTGAGGTCTTATAAGGAAAGGTTTATATATTTCTAAGTTATTCTATATTTTAATGAAATTATATTACACTGAAGAAGGAGAAGAAAAGGCATTAGATATTTCTTACTGGAGTTTTGTTAAGTGTTACTTCTTAGCATATTTAGGAATCGTAGGAATTATATTTGCTGTCGCATTCGGAATTGGATTGCTATTAGGATTTATGGGTTTATAATAAGAATAAATTTATAAACTTGGTACCCATAGGAAATGTATGGTTACTTCAGAATCCGTTAAAAGGACTAGGCTTGTTAATAGAGCTTTAAGAACTAACAGAGTAGAACAGGCAAGAATACTCGGAATAAAGCAATCTGATCTTTCCAGAATGAGTAGAGCCAAACTTAAAACTCTATTTGAGCAAAGATATTCTGCTGGGAAAGCATTACCTAAAAAAGCACCTAGGTACTTTGGTAAAGCGGGAGGAGAAGTTATTAAAAAAGAAATTCTTCTTGAAAAAGAAATATTAGGAAAAGGTCTTGATCCTAGAAGATTCAAACGAGACACTGTTGCTAGAAGAGTTGAACAGTCTAGAAGGGCAACTGCTATTTCTAAGGAGTTAATGAGTGAGGGATTCGCAAGAGATGCAGCTATTTCTAAAGCAAATGAGCTTGCAAGAGCTGGAACTACTGCTTTAAGAGTAAAAACTATCCTACGTTTAGATAAATCTAGGCGTGCAAATGAGATCAAAAATCTTCTTATAAGTGGTGGTTTTAAAGAATTAGAATCTACTAAAACTGCGAATATCTTGGCAGAGAAAGGATATGATGCTAAGAGTGCTGAAAAGCTTAAACTTAAACCTGTAACTGGTAGAGTTCCTAGTAGAGTGCAGTTTGATGTTAAAACTGGAAAATTCCGGTCAAGGTTGCTTACGCAAAATGAAGTGCCTATAATTAGCGGTAATATTGTTAAAGTGCTGGAGGAAGTTAAGAAAACTCCTTGGAAGAACAATAAAGGTTATGTTAGACTTATGGAAGAGTTAAATAACTTAGATATATGGTTACAAACTAAAAGAGGGGATGTTGGAAGTTTTCAAAATCAATTTACTGAAGCTTTAAGAATTGTTCCTGGTATTGGAAAAGGTGTTATTAATATTTATGGTCTTGTTACAAATCCTGTTGATGCAAGCAAGGGTTTAGTTAATTTTGTTAATAGGTTAAGAAAAAATCCTGTGGACACTTTATTTGATGCTTTTGGAAAACCCTTCTATAATAATCCTTATGGTTTTATTGGTGAGATGATTGGTGAATCCTTAACTTTGGGAAGTATTGGGAAGGCTACTAAGAAAACTCCTTTAATGAAATATATTGATAAGCAAAGATTTCTAAGTAAAGTACCTAAGAATCAAAGAGAGTTTGTTTCTGGTTTATTAGATAGTATTGAAGCTCAAGCTAGAGTGAAGCCGAGTAAGAAAACTCCTAATAAGATTGATTTATTCGAAGTTAAGGAACTTAATGTTATTGATGCTAAGGCTCTATATAAAAGTCTTAAGAATACTGATTCGGTTATTTTTGGTTCTGCATCTGCAAGAACTCTTTCAGCAAAGAAAACTAAGGTTCCTAAAGATATTGATCTTGCTACTCCTGATGTTAATAAGTTTAATCGTGAGTTCATAAGTAATATCCCTCAGAAATATAGGAAAAACTATACTATTAAAGGAGAATCTATTTATAGGGGCAAGGAAAAGATTCTTGATGTTAAACCTATCGAGAGATTAAGACCTGGTTCTTCTTTCTGGTCTAAGCAAGGAGAGTTACCTATTTATGTTGTTGATAGAAGTGGTGTGAGGAATGTTCTAAAAGAAGCTCCTATTTCTTTTAAAACTCAAAGACCAGTGAAAGTAGGTGGTATAAAATTAACTACATTTGCTGAACAGACTGCTAGAAAGGCTTTGGGAACTTTACAAGTATTACTTGAAAAAGCTCCTAGGAGAGCGAAAGATCCTGCTGCTCTATTAGAAATGCTTGAGATTCAACTTTCTGCATTAAAGAAACAGAAACCTAGAACCCCTTTTGGAAAATTAAGTGTGAAAAGAAAAATAGTTAAGATTGAAAAAACTATTAAGTTTATGAGGTCTAAACAATTTGAGAAGATTCTGGAAGAAGCAATTCCTGGTTTAATCAAAGAGTATCCTCTTGTTAAGAAAATTAGTGTTAAAAAGCTTCGTGCTGCTATTAAACGAAAGAAAGTTAAGACTAAAGTTAGGGCGACTAAGAAAAAAGTTAAAAGAAGAACTGTAGTTAAGAAAAAAGTACTTAAATCTAAGAAGAAACTGGTGAAGAAGAAAGTAGTTAGAAAGAAAGCTGTTAGAAGAAAAACAGTTAAGAAGAAAGTTAAAAGACCAAGTAGACTTCCTAGGAAGAAACCTAGTAAGGTCCCTAGTAAACTTAGAAGTAAGTTAAGGGCTAGAAAATCTAGTAGGGTGCCTAGCAAAGTTCCTAGCAAGGTTCCTAGTAAGATTCCTAGTAAGATCCCTAGCAAAGTCCCTAGTAAGATTCCTAGTAAAATCCCCTCTAAGATTCCTAGTAAGGCTCCTAGCAAGGTTCCTAGTAAGATTCCTAGTAAGTTAAGAAGTAAACTTCCTTCTAAGATTCCTAGTAAGTTAAGAAGTAAACTTCCTTCTAAGTTACCTAAGAAGTCTCCTAAGAAAAAACCTGTTAAGGATATAACTCGAAGACCTATTACTTGGGATTCTAAGATTCCTCGTGGTTATGTTCCTGTTGTAATTGGTCGTGTTAGGATTAAAGGTAGGGCTAGAGACTTAATTAAGACTACTCCTAATAGGGCTATCAAGTATATTAAGTCTAAGGTAGACAATTCCACTACTCGAAGTTGGGATTTAAAGATTGTTGGTATTAAGAAGGGCAAGGATATTCGTAAGCAAGATTTAAGAAAGTTCGGTCCTAAGAAGACTAAGGGTTCTGCTGTTTTAAGGTTCGTTGAGTATTCTAAGTTTTCAATTGATAAGGCTGGTGAAGTTCGGGGTTTGAAAATTGAGAAGTTACTTAAGAAAAAATATCGTTATCCTTCTAGAGGTAAATTAAAAATGCATAACAAAACATTAACTAAACAGGGCTTTAGATCTGTTAAAAAGCCTAGACTTAAGAGAACTGCTCAGAAAGAAGCTGCAAGATGGCGTAAGAAGGGCTATAATGCTAGAGTCGTCAAGTATAAGTCTGGCTATGAGATTTATGTAAAGAAGCGCAGATAGCGTAACCTTTATAAATTATTTTTTCTATATTAATTATATGGCACTTTTTAAAGCAAAGTTTAAATCAAAAAGGCGGGCGAGCAAAATTAATACTATTTCTAAAATAAGGTTTCCTGCTCCATGAAGATGAATGATTTGAAAGAAAATGGTAGGTGGGTAAAGATATTCCCTAAGAAGTATCATAACACTAAATCTCGTAGGTATAAGATTAAGAGCCGTATTAAGAAGATTCCTTTTAGTACTGAGCGTGTTGAAATTCCTAGGTTTGAGGTTTATGATGATGAACGGAAGAAATCTCTTTCGTCTAGGTTAAAGGGTTGGTTTAAGAACCCTAAACTTTTTAAATAGTTAAATTAAATATTAATTATTACTCAAAATGGCATTAAGGTTAGGTTACTTTAGAGTATCTAAGGAGGATGAGTCCCTTCAGGATTTAGATATTCAAGTAGAAGCAGTAAAGGAGAAGTTTAACTTAGGTGATGAGCTTACGGTTTTTAAGGAGCGTGGTTCTGCTTATAAGTTAGAGAACATTAGGAACAGGAAGGATTTCTTGGAGCTTATGCGTATTATGTTTCATTCTAATCATACTACTATTGAAGATTTATTTCTAGGTAATGTTGCTAGGCAAGACATGGAACTTTATATTTGGGACTATCACCGTGTGATTAGGCATTTCGAGTTTAATTTACTATTTGGTATGCTTTGCGATTTCTTTGATATTAAGATCTTTTCTCATAAGCAAGGTTATATTGAGAAGAAGGATAGTGAGAAACCTACTGAGAAGTTCACTCGTTACCTTTTATATTCTGCTAATGCCTTCTCTAGCGAGGAATATTCTTGGAATATATCTGAGAATGTTAAGAAGACCGTTAAGAGTGACCATGGAATAACTGTGTCTTCTAAGGGAAATAAATGGGGTTCTAAGTTTAAGGACTCTGCTGGTAATAAGGTTGAGTTGCCTATTGATAAAATCGATGCTATGAATAAACAACTTAAATCATTAATTCATAAACAAAAAGAACATAATAAAACTAATCATGGTAAGCGTAAGATTACTTACAAATATATTATTGATGTAATTAATAAAAAATTCGGAGTTGAATTAAGTAACGCTTATATTACAGGGATTAAGAATGGCAAGGCTAACTAAAGAAGAAAGAGTTGAAGTGCTAGATATTATCAAAGAGCTAGCAAAAGATGGACTTAGCATAAGTGATATGCAAAAGGAGATTAGCAAGAGGTTTTGTAAGTTTATTTGTTGGAAATCTGTTGAGTATTATTATTTTAAGGTATTTCCTAAAGAAAATGGTATTTACAAGGATAATTTGGTTATGGCGAAATGGCGACTTGAATATTCTGATGATAGTGTTGCTAGTGCGTCTGAGACTCATGCTGAAGATTTATTCCGTGCATTTGGTGGAGATTTAGAGGCTAATGAAAAAATGCTAAAAAGTTACTGTCAAAATTAGGGTGTAAACCAAAAGGTTTATATGTTAGTTTATGTAAACTCATACATATGGCAAAAGGCAATAACAAGAGGGTTAATCATATGGAGCATATGATGGATTTATTACAGACAGAGTTGCAAGACAACACAAACATGGATAACGCTTTGAAAGGTATGGCTAGTTCTTTTGAGGACCAATCTCACGATCTGCGTGATTCAATTAGGTTTTTTCATGAAGAACTATTTGCTTCTCATAAAAATTCCGTTCAGAGTTTTTTACAGTTAGATACTTTTGGAGATTCTTATTAAGATGACTTTATTTAGTTACTTAGCGAATCACGAAGGGGTTATGCTTGGAATTGCTATACTCATGCTTTTATTAGGTGTTGGTGTTGCTATTTATCTTGATAGGAGAAATGAGCGTAAGTTGGATAGACAACGTACAGTAAATCCTCGTACTAAAGTAATTGAAACTAACTACGAAGAGCTTAATGAGATTATAAAAAATGAATAATAGGCAATTTGTAGTTCTTATTACTATGCTTGAAATACTTTGTTTTTTTGGTCTTAGTATTACTTGCAAGCTACTAGGCGGTCTTTATAGTGTTATTGTCATGTCAATCGGGATTGTTTGTATGATTGTAATGTTTATATTTTGGATCCTTAAAATATTTTTTAATACGGAGAAACAATGATTAAAACACATTTTGATTGGGATGGTAAAAATTTTATCCCGCATAACTATGAGGTTGATGAAGATGTTGAAGATAATTAGTTTGGGAAAATCCTTAGAATTAGAAGATTATACTTTCCTTCAAGACTTTTATTCAAGGTTTAAGGTGCCAGAAGGCGTAGGTAAGCGACAAGTTTGTGAGATTTTACTTGAGGAATATACTAAGCTATTAAAGGATAAGTTGCCAAAGTGCAATCATAGGTGGAGATTATTTCAAGATTTAAATAATATGAGAACTTACTGGTATTGCGAACATTGCCGTAAGATGGAGCGAAAAAGTTAAAATGCAACTAAATATTAGTGTAAGAGAAGAAAACCGAGGACAAATAGAATCTATTCAAAGAGCTTGCAGCAAGTATAAGGTTAACTTATCTCAAATGGCTGTCGATGCAATTATAGAGGCTTTTGAAACGGGAAAGTGGGCTAAACTAATTAAAAAATGATTCAGTGCCAATATAAAGCTGTTGAAGCCTTTATTAAGTCTTTAACTAAAGGAGTTGTTTTAAAGGATTATAATAAGGGCAGGCATAAGCTAATTAGGTCAGAGGAAGGTTTGTTTTACATGATCTATAAACGTAACTGGTTTAATAGTTTCAGTGAGAAGTTTCCTGACTTTAAGTGCGATTGTGTTGGTGAATCTATTAATAAGAAGTCTTTAGGGACTGCTATTTATAATAATGTTGACAAGTTAGTTTTTGTTCATCCTGATGGCGTTTACAGCCAATATCCTTTGGTCATAGAAAGATTCTGTGAAGTTAACAAGTTAGTTCGGATACAGGATAAGTCGAACTCCTACGCAGCGTATGGTGGTAATAGAAAAGAAGTGCGAGAGGAAACTTATAGTTTTCCTAAGTATCTTCTTGAAAAACATTAATTTTCCTAACTCAGCTATGGTTTTGAACAAGCCTTTTAAGGTATATCGTTCACCTCTTTTAATAGACGGGAGTTGCTGAGCCTGTCGCCTTTATATTATAAGGAAATAGTAAGATAAAATGAGAAATATAATAAGACCCAAGAGTTTGGAGGATATTAGTTATGGTATTGATTTACACGGTTACTTTTATGATCCAGACATTATTAAGTTAGTACAGTATGATCCTAGCACTCTTATGAGAACTGGGGACAAAGTAGTTTATCAGGATAAGTTTGAGCCTATCTATGTTGCAGAAGTGGTGCCACCAAATCCAAGTAAGGTTTAAGTACATTGCAGATATACTCATAATATGACAATCGAATTAAAAGAAAGCATGAAAAATGCTGTTAAAGAAGTAAGAGAATGTTTAGTTGGATTCTCTGAAGAAGATAAGAAACTCATACTCAAAGCAATTTGAGACTATGGGCATTTGGCGAAATCTCGAGGGACCACGACTGTGTGAGAGAGTAGCCATTTGTCTTTTTATGAAAGGTGAAAAATGAATAATAACCCTTTAGAAAAATATGTTGAAAAAGAATACTCTGGCGGAAGAGAAAGATTTCATATTGATGAATTTAAGTTGAACCTTATCAGCAAATTATATGATCAAGATGTTTTAGATATAGGTTGTGGTTGCGGAGTTATTAGTAAAGAGCTTCTTAATAACGAAAACAGAGTTTGGGGTTTGGACTTTAGTGAAACTGCTGTTAAAAAAGCTAAAGGCAAGGGAGTAAATGCAGTCAAGTGCGATATTGAGAAAACTTTTCATTTCAAAAGAAAGTTTGATTGTATTATTATGTTTGATATACTAGAACACGTCTTAGATCCTATTGGTTTATTAGACCGTTCATACAATCTTTTGAAGGACGATGGGGTTTTATTAATAACGATTCCTAACGATATGAGCTTAGCTTACAAGTTAAGTGCTTTATTAGGAATTAGTTTCCAAGAGAAGATATATTATAATAATAACTTTGCAGAGCATCACACTATATTTAGTGAGAGGTTGGCTAAGATAATTTTAGATAAATCCAAGTTTAGTAATTTTAATATTACTAAAAGCAAATTCGTCTGGAAGTACTTATGCAGTCCAAATATTATTATAAGCTGTAGGAAATGCGAATAAGTTACTATCAAAATCTAAGCTAAAACGAAACATTTAAATACTACTTAGTATACTCAGTATACTATGACTACTAAACACGAAGAAAGGCGAACAATCAAGATTCG
>Ga0180433_10002978_pt1 | contig 25454 bp, 21 predicted proteins | sample SS_ome_8_FD_132980 | JGI IMG/M metagenome (GOLD analysis project Ga0180433, IMG submission 132980) | Hypersaline lake sediment archaeal communities from the Salton Sea, California, USA - SS_1_D_1 metaG | ecosystem: Environmental > Aquatic > Non-marine Saline and Alkaline > Hypersaline >... | reverse complement strand
AGGGTGGCATAGCCAAGTGGTAAGGCAGAAGCCTGCAAAGCTTCCATTCCCCAGTTCGAATCTGGGTGCCACCTATTTTACAATTTTTCTGACATGTTATATATAGTCGCAACGCCAATAGGCAACCTTTCAGATATCACATTACGAGCTCTCGACACCCTTCGCTCCGTCGACTATATCCTGTGCGAAGATACTCGCGTAAGCAGGAAGCTACTCTCCCACTACGAAATACGAACCCCCTTACAAAGCCTCCATAAATTTTCTGAAGCAAAAAAGTGTGGACAGGTTATCGAGGATCTTCAATGCTGCAAAGAGATTGCCCTTATTTCAGATGCAGGAACTCCCCTCATTTCAGATCCAGGCCTTAAGTTGATACGAGAGGTGATCCACCAGAATTTACCTCTTACACCTATCCCAGGAGCCTGTTCAGTCATCACAGGGCTTGCTGCATCAGGTCTTTCAAGCGAGCCTTTTCAGTTTATCGGTTTTCTTCCAAGAAAAACAAACGCTCGAAAAAATGCCCTCGAAGGTGCTCTCAACTATAAAGGCACAACGATTACCTTTGAGTCACCTCATAGAATCCATAAAAGCCTTCAAGCATTGTATGAGCTATCTCCCTCTACCCAAATTGTCATTGGCAGAGAGCTTACAAAGAAGTTTGAAACCTTTCTTCGTGGAAGCGTAGAAGAGGTTCTTCAGTCTATCGAAGGGAAAGTCCTAAAAGGCGAAATCGTTTTGATGATTGAGCCCTAAATACGCTATAGACAGCATTTAGGGCGCGAGACTACTTTTTCTTAATTTCAATTCTTTTGGGTTTTGAACTCTCTTTTTTCGAGAAAACAACTTTTAGAATCCCATCTTCGTATGTTGCCACAGGCTCTTGAGACAAATCCGCACTTTCTGGCAAAGATGTACAATATGAATAGAGTCTTGATGCCTTGCGATAATAACTTCTCTCTTTATCCTTCTCTTCTTCTGCTTGCTGGCCCTTAATCCATATAGTCCCCTGATCAAGGGATATCTCAATATTATCTGGTTTTAATCCAGGGACAGCTGCTTCAACTAATATAGTTTTTTGATCTTCAGAGACTGATAAGCCCTGCTCATTAGAAAAGGTCATACTCTGAGGAAACCACTCATCCATATCCTCAAAAAGAGAGGGAAAATGACCAAATTGTCTCCATACTGCTGGTAATGAACTCTCTTTTTTTTTCATCATAAACCTCCTTGTTGTTCATTGCTTTAATAACAGACACAAGAAATACTCGCAACTCAAAACCTAGCACTCTTTTGCATTCTTTGCTAAAAAGCGAAGAGTTTTTCTTGCTCTTTTCACTCTCTTTGCTGTATAACAGATGGCAAATAACAAATGGAGAAAAATATGTCTCAAAATGCAAAAGAAATCATTTTCGAAGAAGAAGCAAGACACAAACTCTTTTCTGGTATCAAGCAATTAGCAGATGCCGTCGCTCCCACACTAGGCCCTAAGGGCAAAAATGTCGGTCTTGAAAAGGGGTGGGGCCCTCCATCAATTACCAATGATGGAAGCAACATCGTCAAAGACATCGACCTTGCTGATGATTTTGAAAATATGGGGGTCTCCATTGCAAAAGAAGTAGTCCAAAAAATGAAGGAAAAGTGTGGCGACGGAACGACCACCTCCGTTCTCCTTCTTCGCGCGCTTGTCGAGCATGGTCAGCGTTTTATCTCCTCAGGAGCCTGCCCAATTCTCCTTAAAAGAGGCATCGACAAAGCTGTTGAAGCCATTTTAGAAGAGGTCGAAAAAAAGGCCATTCCTATCAGCGACCAAAAAGAGATACGCAATATCGCCTCTGTAGCAGCTTCTCTGAACGAAGAAGTCGGTGAGATGATTAGCAATGCAATCGAAAAAGTTGGAAAAAATGGCATTATCACCATAGAAGAGGCAAAAAGCACAACGACAAGCATTGATATTGTAGAGGGTATGCAGTTCGACAGAGGCTATCTCTCCTCTTACTTTGTCACTGACTCTGAAAAGATGCTAGTGAACATGACAAACCCATCAATTCTTTTGGTAGATAAGAAGATCTCCTCAATTCACGACCTCCTTCCAATACTTCAAACGGTTGCATCTCAAGGAAAAGAGCTCCTTATCATTGCCGACGATGTCGATGCAGATGCTCTTTCCACACTCGTCGTCAACAAGTTACGAGGAACTCTTAAAGTTGCAGCAGTGAAGGCTCCAGGCTTTGGAGATAGAAAAAAAGCAATGCTCGAAGATATCGCTACCCTTACAAGCGCAACGGTTATCAGCGAAGAGGTTGGCCTTTTCTTAAAAGAAGCAACTCCTGACCTTCTTGGAACTGCTGACAAGATTTCGATTTCAAAAGAACACACAACAATTATTCACACCAACATCGATAAAACACGCTTAGACAACAGACTCAAAGCAATTGATCGCGAACTTGAAAATACACAAAGCAGCTACGATAAAGAAAAACTCGAAGAGAGAAAAGCAAAACTCTCTGGAGGCGTAGCAGTTATTCGAGTAGGGGCTGCAACAGAACCTGAACTCAAAAACAAAAAGCAAGCCTTCGAGGACAGTCTCAACTCAACAAAAGCAGCTATTGAAAGCGGCATCGTCCCTGGAGGTGGTGTGGCTCTTCTTCGCGCATCGCATGTCATCCCATCGCTCCAATTAAAGGGTGATGAGCTGCTCGGTGCAAAAATTGTCCAGAAAGCATGTGAGATGTCAACGAGGCAAATTGCACAAAATGCAGGTCTTGATGGCTCTGTTATACTCAACGAAGTAAAGCAAAAAGAAGCACATATTGGCTTTAACGCTCTCAATGAAGAGTTTGAAGATCTCGTACAAGCAGGAGTTATCGACCCGGTAAAAGTTGTAAAAAACAGCCTTCTTCTTGCTGCATCAAGTGCAGGCATTGTCCTTCTCTCTGAAGCACTTATAAGCGAAGAAAAAGAAGACTAGAGAATATCCATCTAAAGTGCTTTGTTGCATAACAAAGCACTTTTCTTATATACTCACTACTCAATATTATAGGTTTTCTATGAGGACAGTTCTTTTTTGTCTTTTTTTACTTTGTGTGTCCACTCCATCTGCTGAGGCTGCCTATACGCTGAGAAATGGCAAACTTGTAAATGCAAAATATGTCGTCGAATTTCCCCTCGAAAAACACTTCACTTTAGGCCTTGAAGCTCTCAAAGAAAAAAACTTCGACGAAGCGGTTCGTCAATTTACCATCATTACAATGCATTTTCCAGAGGCTGCTAAGACAAAAGAAGCCTACTATTTTCTCGGCATCGCTTTTTATGAACTCTCCGACATGCAATGGGCAAACAGCAACTTCTCAACCTATCTTGAGGTCGAGAAAAATCCAGCCTTTTTACTCGATACCTTCACCTATAAGCTCTCAATTGCAAATGCGTACAAAAACGGCGCAAAAAAACACCTCCTCAACCAACAATTCATGCCCCAATGGCTCTCTGGAGTTGAGGACGCTCTTACAATATATGACGAAGTCATTCAAACTCTCTCCTCAAATGAGATTGCCAAAACCGCCTTTTTACACAAAGCCTCTCTGCTCACACAAGAGCAGCGTTTTAAAGAAGGGCTAGAGACCTATGAAAGATTGATTAAACAGTTTCCTCATACTTCTGAAGCTCTTCAAGCCCATCTCCTCATTGGAGAAACCCTCCTTACCCAGAGCATCTTAGAACCACAGAATCCCGACATCCTACCTCTTGCAAAACAAAATTTGAAGAAAACAAAAGCTCAGTTTCCTGTTGCGGACAAGGAGCGAGAGGAGCTCGTCTTACTTCTCCAAAAGATGAAAGAACACTATGCACAAGGGCTCTTCGAGACTGGCAAGCTCTACGAGAGAAAATCTCTTCCAAAAGCCTCCCTCCTCTACTACACACAAGTAATAAAACAGTTTCCAGACACACTTATTGCTGAAAAATGCAAAGAAAAACTTGAACTACTACAGGAGAAGAATGAAACCACTTCTACTCTCTCTTCTTAGTCTTTTTCTTTTCTCAAGCTGCGGCTTTCGCAATGCCTATTATACGCATAAAGAGGAGCCTCTTCCCATCCAAGTCCCCTTCGTCGAAGGTGACCGATCAGGCAAGGTAACCTCTCTTCTCATCGAACAGTTAGAAAAAAGTGGCCACTTCTCGTGCACAGACAACGGCCTTTATATTCTCAAAGTAAAACTTGTCGATGACAAACATGAAACCATCGGTTTCCGGCATAAACCAAAAGATTCACATAATAAGATAATACCCAATGAGACGAGAGTAAAGCAGTTAGCCCAAATCTCTCTTCTCGAAAAAGGCTCAAATAAAACAGTATTTGGTCCTTTTTACATTCTCTCTCAAGCAGAATATGACCACCAAAACTACTCTATCGACCAGGACATCAACCATTTTTCACTCGGACAGCTCTCAGACATCGACACCTCACATGAAGTTCTCGACATTCCCGTTTTTCGCAATTTGGCAGAACAAATTAACATGTTCTTAATATCCAAAGCGTCAATGTTGCCAACAAAAAAAGCGTAAGAGATAATAGCTAATAACATAATAAATACTACGGAAACATCCTAATCATAATATAATTTTTAATGTTAAAGGGATTTGTATGACAACAACACATTCGATTCATGCGCTTCGGCGTTTTCAAGAGGCGTTGCAAAGCGGTGCTTCGATTAAAGTCTATGCAAATGGCACATGGGCCAAAAGATGGACAATTACAACACTTTTCATGCGCTTGTTTGGCATGGAGGAAAAAGCAGAGAGTGAACTTGCTCACTTTGTAGAAAACCATTTTGCAAAAATGGAAGCAAACTATCAGACGATTAGATGCGCCCTCCCACAGCCCTCAAACGATGCGGATGTAACGTATAGAGAGATGGCAAAAACAGTCACTCTTATGAAAAAACGGCTCGTTCGTTTCTGCAAGAACAAAGAGCTTCCACAAGAGACGACCAAAGCAGCACTTTTAAAAAAAGTAACCCCCCTTCTTGCGTTTGACGCGAATGTAAAAGCATCAAAGAGAACATCTGAAAAAGCTCAGAAAAAACTGCTTCGCTTAAGCGAGCTCAAAAAAAAGATTAAGGAGCTCGATAAAGAAATTAAGGAGAAACAGTCAAAAGCCTACGCAGAAATGGGCATCTACAGATTGGATCGGCGCCTTCTCTCTCTCAAATACCGAACACAAAGTGAGCAGAAAGAGCTTGACCAAAAGCGATTTAAAAAAGATCTTTCCTTTCTCAAAACAAGCCTTCTTTTATGGAAAGAGCAGCAATATCCTCCCCTTTCAAAGGGTCTTGACGGTGAGGAAATGCGCCGTTTAGAAGAGACCTGCAAGTACCAGGATCTCGTAGACCTACTCAAAAAGGACCCCTTTACCTTAAAAGAGTACTTTTCCTACATCTTCCGTAACACAATTGATGGATGTAAGGACAGCGTCCATATTTTTGCTCAATTTCCTACCATTTCTAACCAGCTTACGAAGAGCTTTTTAGACAAAAGAGAAAGTGCAGTACAAAATGATGGCATCAGATTTTTAGAAAAAGAAAAAGATGTGCAGATTCTCATCGATGGCAAATATGTCTCTTTACGAGATGATACTGCAAAGATCATCTTTGATGGAGAAGAGCAATCCCACACACTTCGAGAGATCCTCAAATCCTTTGAAGATAAAAACAAGGATATGGGAGAGTTTGAATTTTTTCAAAAAGGTATCCTCCACTCTTACCCAAAGGAGATGAAGCTCAACCTCGACGATAAAGAGAACTGGTGGAAGGACATCCCTGTATACAAGACGATGACCAAAGAAGAGGTAGAAAAAAAGCATGGCCTTCCTCTTGAAGAAGGTGAACCCCTCACTGTCTTTATGGGCTCGAGACAAACTGATAAAGAACTCCGTGTAGATAATACACATGCTTGGGTAGAGCTCTACTTTCCTAAGGAAGATGGAACATACGACATGATCCCCCTTGGAAAATATGCCTACTCCTTCCCAAATGGCCTTCTCTCAACCTTTTTCTTTATTTTCAAAACCCACAGAGCTTTTATCGGCGTCGATGAAAATCCAGGCTACACCCACCGTCAAAAAACAGGCTTCCCTGTACCTCTTAACAAGAAACAGTTTAAGCGCTGCCTTGAAAAGATTCGCAAAGATATGATCGAAGCCAAAAAGAAAAGACTCGTCTTCCAGATGCAAGGCGATAACTGTGCCACATGGGTACAAGACCTCTTTGATGAGACCTGCAAAGGACACAAACTATTTAAAGATAAAGAGCTGCCTAAGCTCTATCAGATGAATATCATCGAGACAAAAACTCCCTATCCTATATGCTACCTCTCGAGCTTCTTTAAGTTTTTAGCAGATAAGGTCCACCCTGCAGCAGCAAACATTGTCCGCATTTTCATGGGAGTTATCTGCGGCGCTACAGTCCAGTATGTGGCAGATGATAAAGAAAACCATATACGCCATCGCGTTTCTTTAAGCTCAAATGAGAATTGGCTCCGTAGCAGAATCAACCTGCCCGCCTATCTCTTTAAGATTGTAAAGAACCTGCGCGAAGAACATCTTGGTGAGAGAATAAAGCAAAAGGCTCTCGTTGCAGCAGCTGGAGCATAACATTATTATTTACAATATTGATTATATAATACTATATAAAAGATAATATACGATGTAATTTTATGACAGCTCTTACTATACAAAATTTACAAACAGTGCTTAAAAGCCCAGACTCTTTTAAAATTGAAAATAATATAATTGTCAAGAGATGGGCTATTACACAGTTTTTTTTACGCCTTTTTGGACTCGCAGCAAAGAAGGAGTGTGAGCTTGCGTCTTTTGTAGAAAAGTTTCTTGCCACTACTGAAGTCTCCTACAAAGATCTCTCCTGCCCCCTTTTTGGAGGGGAGGCAACTCAAAAAGAGATCAAGGCTATTGTCTCTTCGATGAAAGAGAGGCTCTCAAAGTACAAACACTCCAAACCTGCCATCCAGTGGAGACGCAAACTTGAGAGAGAGCATGTTGCCTATACCTACCGTACGAATAACAAAGGAACGCCTGTCCGCAAGAAAGACGTTCAATGGTTAAAAAAAGAGATCAGCGCATGGAAAGGAAAGCAATTCCCCCCACTCTCATCCGACTTATCCCCTTACGAAAACCGCAAAATCTTATCTACATGCCGTCACAAAAATTTCGTAGATCTTTTACGAGAAGACCCTGCTCTTTTTCATGAATATTGCCGCTTTGTCTTTCGTAACTTGGGCGACTCCTGCAAAGATAGCGTCCAAATTTTTATCAAGTTTCCTCATATTGCAGAACGCCTGACTTCGAGCCACCTAGACAAACGCGTACATGTTGTAGGTAATAAGGGACTTACATGTAAAAAAAACGATGTCACGATCCTTATCGAAGGAAAGCCTGTGTCTCTCAAAGATGATCGGAGAGAAATCCGCTTCCAAGATGGCTCTGTGTCTTCTCTCAACACTATTCTCAACAATTTTAGAGATTCTGAAGGGTATAGCGATTACGAGTACTATGAACAGGGCATCCTTAACGTCGGCCCCAGAAACCTCAGACTCAACTTAGCTGATAAGGATAACTGGTGGAAAGGCATCCCTGCATATAAAACGCTCAAACAAAATGAAGTAGAAAAAAGATATAAGACAAAACTTGGAGAGAATCAACCTCTTATCACCTTTATGGCCTCACGAGGTACTGACAAAACTTTACGCGTCGATCAATCACACGGATGGGTTGAGCTTGCCATCCCTCGAGAGAATGGAACCTATTCGATCATTCCCTTTGGCAAAAGAACCCATACAAAACCAACAACAGCGCTCGATAAAATCGCTTATGTCTTTAGCACACGAAGGGGCAGTATCGTTCTCGATACAGAACCCTTCTATCTTCATCTCCAGCGTACCGGCTTTCCCGTACCTATTTCAGGAAAGCAGCTTAATCGCTGTTTAGAGACTGTTCGAAAAGACCTAATCTCCTCTGAAAATGGCGAGGAGTTTTTTCAAGCTCAAGGTGATAATTGCGCAACCTGGGCACAGCACATTTTTGAAGAGACGTGTAAAGATCACCCTTCTTTTATAGGCAGCAAACTCCCCAAACTCTATAAAGTAGATATTTTGAAAACTACCATGCCTAGCGCTTTTCTCAACTTCCTTACAAGTATTTTCCATTTTATCTCCAAATGGATAAGCCCACAGGCCGCTCATGCCTCAAGAGTCGGCCTAAGCATACTTTTTGGAGCTTCAAAAACCTACCAATGTAAAGGCAAGAAAATCACCCTTTCACACAACATCAACTGGATTACTGGAGAGCTCAACCTGCCAGCACAACTCTTTCATAATGTCGATGGTCTTAGAGCTAAATATTTTAAAAATTAATACTTTCTTTACCTTCATATTGGTATAATTACGACAAATAGAAAAAGTTGTATCCTATGAAAATTCATGCATTACACCACGCCTTAAAAAGCTCTGATTCTCTTATCATCCATGCTAATGGAAAATGTGAGCGCCGCTGGAGGATCACACAGTTTTTTTTACGCCTCTTTGGACTCGAGGAAAAAACCGAGTGCCAAACAGCTGCAACTCTCGAAAAGCTCCTTTTCAGAAACAAAGAAAATATTTCCTATGAAGAGGCTGCAAAAACTGTTCTTCTCATGAAAAAAAGGCTTCTTCGCTTCTACAAAAAAAAGGACTCTCAGGAAAAGACACATCTCCTCTCTCAAATGACTCCACTCCTTCAATATCAAATAGATAAAGATGCAAGAGAAAAGGCTTTTTGTCATCGTATCGGCACACTCAAAAGAAAGGTTACAAAACAAACTAAGAAGACGATTAAAAGAGAAATAGAAAAGGAAAAGAAACTTTTTTATCAAGAAGAGCAAAACATTCCCCTCCCCCCTGCTCTTGAACAGCTCTCTGAACTCAAAAAAAACTTTGCCACTCTTGACAAGAACGAGACTCCAGCCCAAAAATGGGGCTTTCAGCTCGAACAGCACCTTCTTTCTCTCAAATATAATTCACTCGAACAACCAGAACCTGTCGACGAGGCCGTTGCACAAGAAAACTTTGCTTATTTAAAAGCCAACCTCATCCTATGGAAAGAGCGACAATTCCCCCCTCTTGAAAAAGGGTTTTCTGAAACAGAAAAAAGAAAGTTAGAAGAAGCTTGTCGCTATAAAGGCTTTGTTGAGCTTCTTAAAAAAAGCCCGTCTATCAAACAAGAATTTTTCCGTTTCCTTTTCCGTAACCTACGTGCCCATGGAGAAGATAGTGTCTCGATCTTTGCCCAGTTTCCACATATCGCAGAACGCCTCTCTCAATGCTTTCTCGACAAGAGAGTTGGAACCATTCAAAATAAAGGACTGATCTTAGAAAAAGGTGAGGTAAAGCTCCTTATAGGAGGCAAATACGTCTCCCTCCACAATGAATCACAATTAATTACTTTTGAAGATGGCTCACAATTTACCCTAAAAGCTATTCTCGATGCTTTTACAAAGAAAGATGATACTGGAGAGTTTGAGTATTACGAGAAGGGCATTCTCCATTCCCTCCCCAGGGACATGCCCCTCAAGCTTGAAGATAAGGATAACTGGTGGAAAGACATCCCCACCTTCCGAACGCTTTCCAAGCAACAGGCAGAAGATAAATATGGCATACGCTTGAAAAAAGGCCAGCCCCTTGTCACCTTTATGGGCTCGAGGCAAACACGAAAAGAGCTTAATGTAGATAACACCCATGCGTGGATAGAAATTCTCCTTCCAAAAGAGGATGGCTCCTACTCGCTTCTTCCTTTAGGAAAAGTGCCTTACGGCCACCCTAACAATATGCTCTCTGCCCTCTTTTTTATCTTCACAACCAATAAAGCGATGATTGGGGTAGATCGAGATCTTTTTTACACCCACAGAGAAAAGACCGGTTTTTCCGTTCCTCTCAATCAAACCCAGTTAAAACGCTGCTTAGAAGCTATACGACAAGACATGCTCGACATGAGAAATGGCGCACAACCCTTTCAAATTCAAGGAAATAACTGCGGAGAGTGGGTGCAAGACATCTTTGAAAAAACCTGCTACGACCACCACTTTTTTAAGGATCGAGAAATCCCTAAGCTCTATGAGATGGAGATTCTTGATGCTGCAACCCCATATCCGGTCTGCTATCTTTCCAAATGCTTTAAGTGGATCTCTGATAATATCCACCCTGCGATCGCTAACGTCTTCCGCGTCTTTATCAGCGTCTTCTGCGGCGCTACCTGGCGCTATTCCTATAGAGATCGTGAAACCAATACGATCAAACGCTCCTCTCTTGCAGGGAACAAAAACTGGCGCCATGGAAAGATCCACCTGCCCTGTAAAATATTTGATAATATAGATCTTTTACGAAGACGTCATTTACGACATCTCGCTCTTTCTCCAGCGTAAAAAGACTAAAAACAAGACCGCTACAAGTGGAAGAAGGGCAAGTAAAAGACACACCTCCCATGAAAAAAAGAGGATAATTTTCGAATACAACGTCCTCTCAATATCCATCTCTGCATAAAGCGGCACCTTTTGAATAAAGCGGCCGTCGGCATACAAAGCCACATGACCGACCCCCTCTCCCTTCTGAATAGGAAGCTCTTTCTCATCCCAATGTAAAAAACAGCGCAACTGCGGCTCTTCTGCAGGATAAAAGGAAAAGGTTATCTTCTCCTTCAAATAGGTCTTCAAAGGCTTATTTCCCCCTTCAAAAGCTCGAGAAAAAGCCTGACTCCCCTGTGAGAGAACCTCTTTTTGTACCTTTTTCTGCCGAAAAGCTGCATCAAAAAGCTTCCTCATTGCATTAAAGCGCGATTTACTATCCTCTGCACCCAAAATAACCCCAATCAATAAGCGGCCATCTTTCTCTGCAGCTGCAACTAAGTTATATCGCGCAAGTGAGTAATACCCCGTTTTACCGCCTATCGCCCATGGATAGAAGTGGGGGCCCTTCCGCAGCAGTCGATTAGTCTGAACAAAGCTCGACTTCCCCTTCCTCTCATACTTTACAGTCCTCACAATAGATCGAAAAAGAGGGTTGTGCATTGCATGAAAAAAGAGTTTGGCTACATCTTGTGCACACGTTACCTGATCAGGATGGTGAATACCTGATGGATTTACAAAATGAGAAGAGGTGCAGCCAATCTGGATCAAACGAGCATTGACCTCTTTCATAAAGCGATCTATAGAACCGCCTCCAAAATGCTCTGCAAGGACATTTGAAGCATCTCCACCTGACACTAAAAGAGTGCCGTGGAGCAGATCTCGAACGGTAAGCTCCTCATTGATCTTTAGCCCTGCAAGAGAGGCATCACTCTCAAGATAATAGGAGGGATAGTAGGCACAGTTGTTCCTCCTCTTTTCTGCTGGAGGTAAAGCTAAAAGGGCATTCTTACTCGCAATGACCTTTTTATCTAAGTTCCCCTCCCCCTTTTCAATCGCTAAAAGAGCGGTCGCGATTTTGACTAAAGAGGCCGGATACCATTCTTTCGAGGCTTTTTTCTCATACAGCACCTTACCAGTCTCTGGATTAAGTAAGAGTGCACTTTCGGTATCTACATGAACTTGAAGTGGCTGCCCATAAAGAGGGGCTATAATGAGACAAAAAAATAGTACTAATATCGGCATGGATTCCTCGAAAAAAGGAGTGTACCGAAAAAAAATTCAAAAGTCAACTTGACAAAAGTAAAGAATTTTTTTTAAGATGCGATTGAAGGGCCGATAGGAGGATAAAAAGATTATATGGATAAAATCGCACAGCTAGACATACTGTTTCAGCAATTTAGAAATGACATTGTAAACCATTTGCCAGACAGTATTCTTGAGATAGACATAGAGGTTTTACATGAGCTGGGCATTTTACAAGATGAGGAGAACATCGATGCGACTGCCTCTCTTACCCGTTTTTTCCATGTCGTTGAGGCAGCAGATAAAATCACCCTTTTTAACGATCAGTTTATCGTCTGGGTAGTGCCAGACATGGTTGACGAAGAACCTATCACACTTACGCTCATTGCCCTAAACAGTGGCTTCGAGCCAAAGCTCGAGCTTGGTTTCACCACAAGCGGCGTGTATAACACCTCAAGACTTGTCCTCCGCATCCTCGAAAAACTCCTCGAGGAGATCCAGGAGACAGAGGAACTGCTCCATTCTCTGCAGATTGACTAAGATTTGAATTGACATTTCTTTTTGAAAAAAAGTATAGAGCTTTTTTATGCATATCCTTACTGCCCGTTCTCATATTGATGTAAAAAATCAACTTCTTTTCCTCCTTCTTGGACTCTCTCTTTTAAGGCTCATTCTTTCAGTCTCAAAAGAGTCTTTTATTTTTATAGACTTTCTCTCTTATCTCGATGCAACCCATGCCCTCTTTCATAAACTCAATCCTTTTGATATGAGCAACTTAATTATAAAAAATGGACTCACAGGAAACCCCTGGACTGAACCACCTCTCTTTTTTCCAGCTCAATTCTCCTTTTTCCTCCCCTTTCTCCTCTTTTCTCCGCAGCACGCTAACATCCTCTTTTTTATCCTCAACACCCTTCTTCTTCTCTTCGGCTCCTATTTCTTTGTCTATGCATTTACGCAAAATAAAACCCTTTCTCTCCTCTCAACCTTCATTCTTTTTAATTCAGCCCCCGCCCTTACCGCTCTTCGGCATGGACAGCTCTCTATTATCGTGCCAGCCCTTTTCCTCGGAGCTCTCTACGTACAAAACAGATGGCTACAAGCTTTCTTTCTCGCTTTAGCAGGAGCGCTTAAATTTTCTCTCCTTCCATTTTTAGGCCTCCTTTTTCTGATGAAAAAAAAGTACTTTCTCGTTTTCTCATCTTCTCTTTTTTTTGTAAGTCTTCTCCTCTCTCCTCTTCTTTTTGGACATAACATCATAACGCTTCTTTCTGACTATCAAGAAGCTATACACAAAACAACAACCTCTCTTTCAGGCCATAACAATTATGGGGGGATTTCGACATATAACTTTATCCACTTTGAGTTTTTTAAGCCGCAATGGATTAACATGATTGGGAAAGTTTCTATGCTCGGGCTTGCCATATACACCCTCTTTAAAGAAAGAAAGGAAAGAAAAACCAGCTTAACCGCCCTTCTTCTTCTCTATATGCTCACACTTTCAATTGCATACCACCGCGTCTATGACGCCACCTTTGCCCTTCTTCTTCTCCTTCCAATTGCAATCTCATCTCAAAATATCCTCCCAAGGCTCTTACTCCTTTGGTTCATCATCCCTGAGTCGATCACTTATCGTTTTTACAGAATTCTCGCATCCTTCTCACAGAACCAGCAACTGATATGGGTTTCAAGTGACACACAGAAAAATAGCTACATTAACCCTCTCTTCCCTGGAGATGCGTGTCTTGTCACCATCCTTTTAGGGCTTTCCATCTACCTCTATTTTTCTAAGAAAAAAAAGGCCTCATATGAACCTCTCTATATCTAAACCGAAAAACAGTTCTCTTTTTTTATACTGCGCTCTTTTTTTCTCTCTTTGCCGGCTTTTGATCTCTTTAAAAAATGGCTCCTTTATTCTTACCGACTTCATCGCCTATCTTGATGCAACAGATGCAATGAAAAATGGACTTAACCCATTTTCTCTTTCATCCCTGCATATAAAAGAGCTTGTCTGCGGATACGGTTGGGAAGAGCCTCCTCTCTTTTTTCCAGCTCAGTTCCTCTTTTTTCTTCCCTTTCTCCTTTTTACATCAGTAGTCGCAAATGGTCTTTTCTTTTTCCTTCAGATAGCGCTCTTTTTTTATATGCCCTTTTATATACTGCAAAAAGAAAAAATTCCTATCAATACCCCCCTCTTTCTCACACTCCTTCTCCTTCTTTTCAATACAGGCCCTATTCTTATGACCCTACGCTTTGGGCAACTCTCTCTCATTGTCCCCTTCCTCTTTCTCCTCTCCTGGTACAGCACAAAACCTCTGCATCAAGCTCTTTTTCTCTCTATTGGAGCTGCACTTAAATGTTCTCTCCTTCCTTTTTTAGGGCTTCTATTTATTGCCAAAAGAAAATATCGCGTCGCTCTTTTCGCTTTTTCACTCTTTCTCTTCTGGTGCATCACACCTTTTTTTTTCGGTCTTTCACTTAAAGAACTCTATCACGACTACCTATCGCTTATAGCCCAATCAACAACTGGCAGTGGCTATAATGCCTATGGAGGCACCTCCATCTATAATTTCATCCACTTTGATTTCCTTACATCACACAGCATAAACATATTAGGAAAAACTCTATTTACCTTGTCTGCTCTTGCCATACTCTATAGAGAAAGAAAGGCAAATACCCTTTCTCTCCTTTCTCTCCTTTCCCTCTTTCTCATTACTATGACAATTTCTTATCATAGGATCTATGATATCAGCTTTGCTCTCCTTCTTCTTGCGATCATAGGCTATCAAGCTGTATTCACAAAAAAATGGCGAATTACCCTTTGCTCTCTCTCCATCCTTCTTTTCTACGATATCCCCGTCTCTTGGACCTACCAGTTTTATAGAACCCTTGCCCCTCTCTTCGAAAATCAAACATGGATCTCAATCAGCTCCGATCAAGACCCCACCTCTTTTGTAAACCCTCTTCTTCCAGCTGACGCTTTTCTGATTTCATCATTCGCTCTTTTTTCTGTTTTTTATTATTTTAAAAATAAATAATTGCATTATTTAATATTATTAATTATTTAAAAAATAAAAACTAATTCTACTAATAATGCTTTCTACTATTAAAAAACATCATTTCTATATTCCATGCTCTTTACTTTTTTGCTCTGTAGCTTTTTTCTTATGGGCATTTCTCTCCTCGTACTGGTGGCAACTTGACTTCTTATCCTACTTAGATGCGACAAAAGCGCTTTTCCTAGGCTATAACCCATTTGACCTTGAGTCACTTGATATACGAAAAAACATCTATGAAGAAAATTGGGTTGAGCCACCTCTTTTCTTCCCAGGGCAGATGTTTTTCTTTATTCCCCTCTTAGCTTTCTCTCCTCTCATTGCAAACCTTATCTTTTTACTTATCAACACCTTATCCGCGCTTTTTCTCCCTCTTCTCTTTATATCCAAAAAAGAGACTATACAATGGCTAGTACTCTCAATTATTACCCTTCTCTTCTTTAATATGACACCAACGAAAGCAACTTTGCGCCATGGCCAGCTCTCTCTTTTAGTCTCTTTTTTCTTTATCTTCTCTTGGAAATGTAAAAAAACAACCGTACAAGCTTTTTTTCTTGCTGCTGCAACTGCTCTAAAACTCTCCTTACTACCCCTAATCGGCCTTCTCTTTCTTGTTAAGAAACGAGAAAAAACAGCCTTTCTTGCAGCCCCTTTCTTCCTCATTCTCCTCTTTATCCCTATGCTTTTTGGCCACTCCCTCCCTTCGCTTTTATCTGATTACTTTCCTCTTATACAAAATTCAACTACTGAAAATGGATATAATAGCTACTCAGGAGCCTATATTTTTGATTTTCGCCCCTTTAATGGTATTTCTACAGGAAATTACATCCACTTTGATTTCTTACGCTTTCCAGCAATAAACACCCTTTACAAAATAAGCCTCTTACTGATCGCCATCCACATCCTGTTCAGAGAACGCAAAACATCCTCTCTTACTATGGAAAGCCTCCTCCCCCTCTACCTCATCACCCTCCAGATTGCCTACCATCGAGCCTATGACCTTCCCCTTGCCCTTCTTCTCCTCCTCTTTATCGCAAAAAAAGGCTATGATGCTCGATGCTGGAAAACGCACCTCTTTACAACCCCCTTCCTCCTTTGGTATATCATCCCCTCTTCCATCATGAACTCACTATGGCGAGCCTCTTCACAGCTCCTTCCCTTCTCCCTCCAACTCTATTACAAAGGCCCCATGTTCCCAATCGACGCTTGCATTGCCACCCTATTTACTTTAAGCTCAATTCTTTATTACTATTCAAAAAAGAAAAAAACCGATACTCTTATTGTATGAATAGTAACTCAACCTGCACCCTATCGATGGCGCTGGCAAATTTAGGGAGTCGGAATGTAAGATTTCCGACGAAGAGCGACTTTGTAAAGTCGGTCAAGGAGAAAAGCGCAGCAGTATGAATCCTTCAATTTGTACAGAGTCGTCGATAGGGCGCAAGTTGGGTTATAGTAATATCCAATACATGTATCTTCGCTCTGGAACGAAAATTCACCATCCAGGAGAAGCACCTAAGATCTTTGAAAAAAATGTCTCTTCAAAAATAAAAACGGCATGGGAACTGTGTGAAAAAAACGCTTTCTCTCAGCTCCTTGATAAAAAGAGCATGCTTCAACTTCGCGCAACCTGCCGCCATCTCAAAAAAGTCTACTCCCCTATAGTCATTAAAAAAGAAGACCAAGCAGCTTTTCTTTTAGAGCTTGGCACAAGGTATAACTGGGACTTTAGCGCCCTTCTTCGCTCGAAGAATACCTCTGATAAGAAGATCTTTCGGGAACTTCAAAACTCAATAACTTCTCTTACGATATCTTTTTCTTTCTTGATAGACACGCAAAAGCTACGGACAATTCACCGTTTTTTCCCAGACCTTACCTCTCTGTCTATTGATGGAGCAACTCTGGATGAAGAAGCTTTACGTCTCATTACAACTTTTAAAAAACTCACAACTTTTTCTCTTACAAACTCCTCAAATAGAACACTCCCCCCTTTCTCAGAACACTCCAAACTAGAAGAACTTATACTAAAAGGATGCGCTCAACTTACGCACGAGGGCATTCCCTACTTGCCAAACCTTAAAAAACTTTCTATCGATAGCTGCCCCCGCATCACTCACCTTCCTCAGTTAGATGAAAACTGTGCACTCGAACACCTTGAGCTTTCTCGAGTAGGCATTCGCAATCATGAGACCCTTTCTCTCCTACGCAATCTACGTTCTCTTACTATTCACCACTGCCTCTCTATTCATGGACTACCCAGACTGTCCAACACAGTTGAAGAACTCAGCCTCATCATCACTTTTTCAGATAATGCATCACTCGCCTTCATACGAGACCTTCCTCAAATCAGAAAACTTCACCTTGCAGGATACCACATTCCTTATACCACTCTTCCGCCTCTGCAAAGCCACACCAAGCTCGAATCACTCTTTTTATATGGGTGTACGCACATAAGAACTGAGGATCTTAAAAAGATTGATAATTTACCCTCATTAAAAGAATTAAAAATTTCATATGCGCCTAAAATCAAACGACTTCCGCTCTTTTCCAAAGAAGGAGAACTCAAAAAGCTCACCCTTTCTTACTGTGATAAACTTACTAACGAAGCTCTTAAGCCTTTAGGAGAGCTCTCCTCCTTGCAAGAACTGACCTTAAGCAGCCTCTATTTCACCCACCTTCCCCTTTCTGAGAAAAATCAACACCTCCATACTATAGAGCTTATTTCATGTCCTCTTTTCGAGAATGAGGGCATATACCCTCTTACCTCCTTGCCTCACTGCCGCCACCTTACCCTTCGAAGTAACTCTCACATAAACCACCTTCCCTCATTTCCAAAAAACTTCCCGCTTCAAACAGTCCTGGTTGACTATCCTTGGATATCTTTGAAACCCATTGAAAACCTTCCTTTGCTACGAGAAATCACTGCATGCAAAACAGCACTCAATGCTCTCAAGCAACATCCAGATGTACGATATACAGCCCTAGGCCATACCATGTATATTGAACCTGATATTATCCCTGAAGATTTTGATTAAGATCCTCTTCACAATCCACTGAGGAGAGAACAAGGGGCATTCTACCCTTTTTAATCAACGTGTGTGTAACATGAAAGTTTTGAAGGTATTGGCTAAAATTATTTTTTATCGACAAGACACAGAGCCACTGAGGAAAAAGAGGTTTATGAATTGCTTCTGAGGGCTTTTTTTGCAACAACCCCCCCTCTATGGCTCGGTGTCCAGGTGGTTTTCAAAAAAATTAGATATTGTGTGTGAAGTATACTATTAGTTAGCCATCACTTTTTACAAAAAAAATATACATAAATTAAAATCTTTCTTACTATAAAAAATAAAAAGGATTCTCTATGGAGCCTCTTAAAAATCAAAACCCAAGCACTCTCCAATCTCTTCCCCCTCTTCAACCCCAAGAGGACCGCACATTAAACTGGGGGCAGCGAGTACTCCGGCTCGGGCTGGCACTACTCGGAACCATCACGCTTATCCCTCTTATTTTTAAAGGCAAAGCAATCTGCTCTTTATACAAGGAATTTGCAAAGGGACAGAAAGCCTCCGCAGAGAAAGCAGAAACAGTGGCAGAAAAAACCCTCCCCTCTCCTATTCCAAATCTACGCAAAACTGCACAAAACACCCAGGTGCGAAAAATCCTTATAGATCAACTTAAAAAGCTTGTTCATGAAGAGGGTGCACCATCCTCTTTGCAACCTCTCCAAGACCTTCTTAAGGAGGGAAAAGAACTAGAAGCGCTCAAATGGATGAGGGATCAATTCGAATCGCCTCATTACGCAACAAAAGCTCCTTTTTCGAAAAAACTCAACACTTTTATAGCGTATGCTTTTGACAAACCCCTTATAGGAAGTGACCTCATAGATACTTCTACAGCAGCAAGCATAGAACGCTCAAGTGAGGTTTTAGCAAAAACTACGAATAGAAATACTCAAATTTCTGATGATGAAAAAAAAGCGACCATGGAAGCAATCGAAGACCTACAGCAAGCAGGAGAAAACTTTATAGAGCCCGAGGCATAGTTCATTCTTCCAGACTTTTGAATAAAATATAAAAAACAAAAATTTATATAGACATAAATTAAAATCCTTTTTATTATAAAAATAAAAAGGATTTTTTATGGAACCAACAAATCGTGCTTCTCCTTCCCTTACGACCCTCTCTACACCTCCACCCAAAAACCCTAAAGAGCTAAATTGGGGAGAGCGGATAAAAAAGCTCTTCTTCGCTCTAATTGGAACAGTCACTGTTATCCCGCTCTTTTTTAAGGGTAAAAAGATCTGTTCGTTATACAAAGAGTTTGCAACAGGACAGCAAGAAACTGCGCAAAGAGTAGACGAGCTGGCAAGGGAAACATTCCCCAACGCAAAGAGAAGTAACTCCCCCCCTCCCTCCTCACAGCCGGCGGCACAAAAAACAGAAGCTACATCAGCAGACGCCCCCAAACCTCAAATACAATTACGCACTATACATCCTCGTATAAGAGAGGCTCTTTCTAAAGAATTAAAGCTACTTCTAACTCCTCACGAGCATGGGTTTCAAAAAGCAAAAATACCTGAAAAATTGGGAACTTTGGCAGGTAAAGAGGTTTTTACAGATAACGAACTAGAACAATTAAAAGACGCCTATTTGTCTCATGAAAATAAAAATGATCCATTTATCAAATCGCTAAGTGTATTTATCGCTTGCTTCTTTGCAAATACCGCTATTCAGCCAGATCCTTTCGATTACTATTCTGGCAGTATAACGCTCAAGTTAAAGGATCTAGAAAAAGACTTTTCTGAAACTAAAGAAATCCAACAAATACAAGACATGCTCAGACCTCCTCGTTCAGCAGACCCCGTTCAACCACCAAAGGGTCTAGAAGAAGAGGGGGAAGAGGCTCAAGAAGTGTGGGATTTAGAAACAACAGAAGGCGAAGGAGATTTTAATCTCTAAAGGAGCTTAGAGTACACCTGCACACGGTTGCCAGAAGGGTCCTTTGTTTCAAACGAACGGTTCCACCCCACAATACCCGTATTGAACACCTCCAACAGCTCGTAATCAGCACGTTTGATATATTCCTCGTACAGTATAAGCCAATCTACACCCTCTAATCGTGACAGCAACTCCTCTTTCGATGTAACAAAAGGACGACGGAGATTCCCCTTATTAAGCAAAAAAAGCGTGGTCGAGCAGTACCCATACCCACACCCCATCACGACCTCTTTCTCTTTCAGGTGTTCTTTCAAATACGCTGCCGTCTCTTTATGCACCCGATACTGCCTTTCAACCTGACGAGCTCTATATCCGGTCAAAACAAGCAGGAGGAGCGCCAACAAGACTAGAGGCCACCTCTTTGTCTTTATTCGAGCCCAGCCCACTGCTGCATAAAGGTGGAGTGGCAAAAGGGCTGCAAAAAAATAGCGCGGCTCAACCTGAATAAGTGGATAAAAAAGAAAGACAAAAAGGGTCAAAAGCAAGAAAAGGGGCTGTGATAAGATAAAAGGAAAGGCACATAGCCCAAAGAGCAAAAAGGGCGACAGAATAATAAGAGGCATCTTTTTCAATGAATAGCCTATATTGTGCCCTATACGCTCAATAAAACTTTCTTTAGATGGCTCAGAACCCTCTCCATAAATCTCTTTTGCAGAAGCTCTCATATCAAGCTGTTCTGAGTAACTCTTTCCAAGCACCGTCATTTTTTGCAGCACTCCAGGAGAACCTGTAAGGGCATATGAAAGAAGCACATAGATGACCAGAGAAGTACAAACACCCTTTGCGATATACCAGGAGGTCTGTATTTTTTGCATGCAGCAAACTAGGGCAAAGAAAAGAAGGTACTCATTACGACAAGAGATGACAAGGCCTAAGAAAAAGCCTGCAGTAATGTAGCGTTTTTCTAAGAAAGCCCAGATAAAAAAAGCGAGAAGTAGGATATAAAAGGTCTCTGGATAGCCGTTACAGCTATATTCGATGAGACGAGGATGAAGAATAAAAAAAAGAGCTGCCACAAAGCCTACAGACCTGCTATAGAGCTTCTCCCCTATACAGTAGAGCGGCAGAAAAAGAAACACGCCTGGGATAAAAGAAGACAAAAGGGTCGCAGCGGTATGCTCAATGGGAAGGAGATGAAAGAGCGACTGAAAAAAACAAAAGCCGTTAAGCCAAAAGGTATCAATTTCACCAACGCTTAGAAGCCCTTGTGAGACAAAACTATAGTTAACCGCATCTCCAAATACCACCCCTCCTGCAAAAAAGAGGTAGCACAACCGTACTACAAGGCTTACACAAAAAAGAATCGATAGAGCTATTTTTTTATTCATCCGTTTTCCTTTTGTCCAAAAAAGACTATATCCTTTCCATATCGCTGTCTCAAGGCAGCGACAGTATGGTTAAGTTTCGTTGTATCTGCCTTCAGCTCAAATAAATCACCCTGGACAGCTCTATCAGAAGAGAGCGGCCCGAGCATTACGCCAACCTTTTTATAACGATAGCCCGACTTGAAAATCTCTTTCAATATTTTTTTTGCTTCCACGATAAGCTTGGGTGCGAAGTTCGTCGGCTCAACAAGGTGCGTCGACTGACTATTTGCATATTTCTCATGAGGGCCAAAAAAGCTGGTCTCAACCCATACTGTAAGCCCTTCTGCAAGCTGATGCTCTTTAAAGACTGTATCAGCTGCTTTTTTTACATATGAGACGAGCGCTTCTTCAATTGGTTCGTAAGAGGTTTGGAGAGAAGAAAAAGAACGCGCTATCTGCACCGATTTGTGAGGACTCCCATCCTCCTGATAGAGGTAGCAGGGAGTTCCACGGAGTTCCATTGCAATGCGCAGACCTACTACAGAGAGCTCTTTTTGCAAAAAGTAATCCTCTTTTCTTATCAGGTCTGCGGCTGTATAGATCGATTTTTTAAATAGTCTTCCGGCAAGCCCCTTTCCTACACCCCACACCTCGCCTACAGGCAACCTTTGAAAGTCCTCCTCTTTTAAAAAGTAGATCCCTCTATGCTCTTTTTCCTTTTTTGCAAAATAGACTGCCGCTTTACAGAGTGTCTTTGTGTTGGCAACTCCAATGGAGACTGGTATGCGAGCCTGTTTCCACACCTCTCTCCGAATCTCTTTTGCCTCTTCAAGGGTGACATTGGGCAGGCCCAAGAAAGCCTCATCAACCGAATAGACCTCCACCTCTGATGCAAAGGTCTTCAGTATCTCCATCACCTGATTGGATAAACTTCTGTAGAGATGAAACTGGGGAAGACAAGAGATCACACCATACTTTTTTACCTCTTTTTCATATTGAAAAAGAGGGGCTCCCATAGGTATACCAACAGCTTTTGCCTCATTTGAACGGGCAACGACAATACCACCCGTATGCGAAATGACAACAACGGGCTTCTTATCAAGCTCTCTGTTTTTGACCCTCTCGCAAGAGACAAAAAAATTATTACAGTCGACTAAAAGTAATGAGTATTCCATCAGTGCATTGCATGAAAAAGAGCTATCCATTCTTCTAGAGAAAGCTCCTGAGGCCTTACTGTAGAGCTCAAAGAAAGCTTTGTATATGATTCTTCAATAAGAGGCAGCGGATAGTTCTTTTTAAGTGTTGTTTGTACCATCTTTCTCTTATAGCAGAAAATAGAATGGACAAAAGCAAAAAATTGCTTTTCAAAAAGGGGATCATTCTCTTTTTTCAGCTGAAACCGGACAACTGCTGAATCAACCTTTGGTGGCGGATAAAAGCTCTTGTTTGATACGGTAAAGCCGTAGGATATATGGCTATAAAATTCACAAAAAAGACTCAAGCTACTTCGCTCTTTTGTCCTCTCTTTTGCTACCATCCGCTCTCCAACCTCTTTCTGGACCATAAGCGTTGCAGAAAATAAAGATGCTCTATTATCAAATATCCTCTCAATAATCGGTGAGGTTATATTGTAAGGGATATTTGCAACGACATGTGCTTTTTTTTCACCCAACATCTTCTTCCAGTCTATTTGGAGAACATCCTCCTCAAAAATATGAAGTTGCTCTTCTGCTCCTAGTCGACGAAGAGCGCGGGCAAAACGCCTATCTCTTTCAATTGCAAAAACCTCACATCCTTTTTCCAAAAGGGCCTCTGTAAGCACGCCTGGGCCAGGACCAATCTCAACAACGCAGTCTCCTTTTTCCACTTTCGAGAGGTCAACTATTTTACGGATAATATTGCCATCGATAAGGAAATTCTGACCCAAGGATTTTTTCGGCCTATTTCCCTCTTCTAAACTATTAAGAAAAGCCTTCAGCTCAGAAGGACGATACAGCGGCATCTTATGTAATCGAAAAGGGTTGGAAATCAGAAGGAAGATCTTTCATGATAGCGTCTACATTCACACTATATGAAGCTCGCAGCTCCTTAAAGTACCCATCCATCTTCTGAACCAGCTTCTTCTGAAAAATCGTATGTTTTAAAGGAGCTTCCATATCCTCAAAAGAAGAGGGCGTTGCATCTTTTCTCTCTTTTAAAAAATAGATCTTGCAAACATACTCTTCACCTTTTTTTGAAGAGACAATATTGCTCGACTCACCGTTCTGAAGAGGCATAAGTTTTTCAAGGACCGTTTTTGCCATCTCCTTATGCTTCTGTATAAAAAGAGAGGACACTGTACATCCCAATTCTTCTAAGGGCTTTTTGCCAATAAAGCTTTTAATCTCTTGTGCCTTAGAAAGAGCCTCCTCTTCTTTTTCTCCCTTTACTGTAAGGACATGGTAGGAAAACTTTCGATCTCTTTCTATGTCTTGTAGATAGAGCGTATATGCCTCTACAATCTCTTTAGGGGTAATTGACGCACGCACTCCAGCTTCGACCTTCCACATGAGCATACGACGTGTCAAAATCTCATTACGGACAATTTCTTCTGCTTCATCATAGGAAAGGCCTGCCATCTCTACACCTTGAAGGATATCTTGTCCAAAGAGTTCATCCATCTCCTGGCGTACATCTCCGGGAGATAAGGGCATTTTGTAGTCGCTTGCAGAAAGCAGGACAAGCTCCTTGTCAAGCATATCTGAAAAGGTTTGACGCCAGTTTTCAAGGTAAAATTGGTAGCGAAAAGAGGGATCTTTCATATGGTGCCTATGGTGCTCGAGCATCTGTAGATCCATCTTTTTGACCACATCTACAAGGGTAATGCTCTTACCGTTAACCGTTGTTAAAATACGGTTATTGACCGATACTGCTCCATACAAAGGCGAGCATACGAGCAAAAAGAGAAAGAGAAGGTGTTTCATAGATATCCTATATTAAGCGTACCCATTATACGGTATCGCTTTTACGAAAGCAAACAGCAAAAAAGCCATCTTTCTTTCCCCTATCTGGCAAGCTCTGAAAGAGCTCTCCATCTTCTTTAATTGGATAGTGATCGAGAAAATGAGCAACCTGCTCCTGATTCTCTTTTTTAAGGAGGCTGCAGGTAGCATAAATAATCGTTCCCCCTGGCTTTACATAGCTTAAAGCCTGCTCAAAGATCATTCGCTGCATCCCTACAAGCTCAAGCAGCCCCTCTTTTGAAAAGCGCCATTTCATATCGGGATTACGGCGATAGGTTCCCGTGCCAGAGCAGGGCGCATCGACAAAAACGATATCCATCTTTTTTTTCAGCTTACTGAGCTTTTCTTTTTCATCAGCATGGATAATCTGTCCATTTTGTACCCCAGCACGCTTGAGCCGTTTTTTTGCCTCAAAAAGAGCCTTTTTTCTAATGTCATGAAGATATATCTGCCCCTTCCCTTCAGTCTTGTAGGCAAATGCAAGTGTTTTTCCTCCAGAGCCTGCACAAAAATCGAGAATTCTACCCCCTGCCTTCGGGACAACGAGATCTGCTGCAAGCTGCGATGCCTCATCTTGCACCTCAAAATACCCTTTCTTAAACTCCTCCAAGGAGAAAAAGTTGGTCTTTTCATGGAAAATGATACCTAGAGGAGACTCCTCTGCCAAAGAGACCTTAAACCCTTTTTCCTGAAAAAGCTTAAAAAGCTCCTCCCTTGAAATTTTGCCTCTATTTACTCGAATCGAAACGGGCGCTTTTTCATTTAAGATAAGTGCAAGCTCTCCTGCTCTCTCCTTACCAAAGTCAGAGACGAGCTCCTCAAAAAACTCTGTCGGGCAACTCACCCGCACATCAAGAGGAAGACTCTTTTTTGCCTCAGGTTGGTCCATATAAATAGAGAGCCTTCCCTCCCAGTTTCTCTTTTCTTTAGGCAAGTAGGCATCATAGAGCTTCTTCCAGCGGACGAGGGTGTAGACACACTCAGAAATAACCGCTCTATCTTTTGAGCCACACGCTTTATTAGCTCGAAAATAGAGACTCATCGCATAATCAAGAGGCCCCTTTTCCCTCTCATATACATGGAAAAACTTCACTATGTGATGCATCCGAAATGAAGAAAGCATAAAAATCCTTTTACTTTTAGTTTAAAAAATAGTATACTATCATAAAGGTTTTTATAATGCTACTTTATAATATTGTTTTATTTTTCCTCTCATTTGTTATCATTTCTTTGCCCTCACTCTCTTTGTGCAGCAGTTTTTTTGGCTATGGCCTCTTTTTTCTTACGCTCTACAATCTCCCTTCCAAAAAGCGATTTTTCTTAGGATGCCTCTATTTCACTCTTATAGAGCTTTTCAACCTTTTCTGGCTCACCTCCCACCCTTTTTACTACATCTGGGGGGTCT
>Ga0180433_10002976_pt1 | contig 25478 bp, 21 predicted proteins | sample SS_ome_8_FD_132980 | JGI IMG/M metagenome (GOLD analysis project Ga0180433, IMG submission 132980) | Hypersaline lake sediment archaeal communities from the Salton Sea, California, USA - SS_1_D_1 metaG | ecosystem: Environmental > Aquatic > Non-marine Saline and Alkaline > Hypersaline >... | reverse complement strand
TCAGCAATCCCATCTGCCCACATATGTAAACATTCCCTTTTTACGGCCCTCCAAATACGATTGAATAGAAAGCCAAAACTATGTTTTTTAAGTATCAACGGAGTGCACTTTATACTCTCTATCCACTCTCTTCCTCGTTCAAATGTCTTGTCGCTAGTTTGAGTACCACGCATAATATCAACCATTGGTCGTACATTAATAGGTGCATAAAAATGAAGGTTAAGTATTCTATCCTTTTTTTGTACAGAATCTTCAATCCTTGAAACAGGAAAGGAGGAACTATTTGTTGCTATAATTGTATCTTTAGACACAACATTTTCTATTTGAGAAAAGACTTGCTTCTTGATTTTGAGATCTTCCGAGACTGCTTCAATTACCAGCTCAACGTCATCTAAAGCTGATTTAAGGTTGTTAAAATATTTAACTTTAGCAATTGCTTCCTCTTCATGTTTGCGCTTTAGGGCTTTTGTTATGAAAGTCTTAGCATCCTCGAGCATTTCTGGATCAATATCATAGATATGTATGGTATAGTTATGCAAAGCTGCCCAATTTGCGATCTGCCTTCCCATAAAACCAGCTCCTATTATTCCAATTTTTTTAATATCTAAGGTCATAATTTTTCATATCTTCTTTTGTTTTATTTTGAATAATTATAAAATCCTTTACCTGACTTAACACCAAGCTCCCCTCGTTTTATCATATCTTCAAACTTTTTAGGAGGTTTATCAGTAGGATCTCCACTTTCTTTATAATATATCCTCTCTATATCATAGACCACATCTAAACCAATGATATCCATAAATTTATAGGGAGGAATTGCTGATTTAGTAAATATTTCCCACGCTTTGTCAACGGTTTCAATATCAGCATATCCTCCTGCCCATATCTTCAAGCACTCTTTTTTAATTGCCCGCCAAACTCTATTAAACACAAATCCAAGACATTCTTTCTTCAACACTAAGGGTTCTATACCGATACTTTCAATCCAATCTTTTCCTAGTTCGAAAGTTTGGTCATCTGTTTTGGTTCCGCGTGCAATATCAGCCATTGGAAATGCAGGTAATTTATAAAAATGAATGTTTAATACTTTTTCTTTGCGTTTGACAGCATCTTCCAATTTAGAGACTGGAATTGAAGAACTGTTTGTCGCAATTATGGCCTGAACTGGAGCTGCATTATCGATTTGGGAGAAAACGCTCTTTTTTAATTCTAATTTTTCAGGTATCGCTTCAATAATAAGATCTGCTTCCCTTACGGCCTCATTCAAGGTTTTTTTGAGATAAATATTACCTTGTATATCATTTTGTTGTATTTTTTCACGTGTATTATCAATAAATTCTTGAAGACCTGCAGATTTGACATCAAAAATAGTTACTTGATAACCATATAAAGCACTCCACTCGGCAATTTGTTTTCCAAGGTTTCCAATCCCAATTATAGAGACATTTTTAATTTTTTTAGTCATATATTCAACCCTTTTATTATTCAGTTTGTTTAAAAGTTGAAATTAACCATTCAATTAATTCCTTCCAGGAATCTGGAGGAAATTCAGCATGTTTAGCTCCAGGTAATATAATAAACTCCTTGTTCTCGCTTGGAATTTCATCGAACAATGAGCGAGCAGATTCAACAGTAAATAATTCATCGTTCTCTCCGATACCCAAAAGAACAGGAATCTCTAATTGTTCTGGAAAACTAACCTCACTTAAATTAAAAATCCTCATAAAACGAAGTGTATATTTAAAATTATAGAGTGGATCATTTAAGCCAGTCATTCCTTCCCGCTGATAAGATATTATCGGTTTACTAGGCTTAAAAAGAGAGCTAAAAAGAATCTTTAATTTCTTAAAAATAGAAATTTTAGTATATACTCCAGGTCTCATAGTTCTTGCTCCGCTTAAGAAAATCAAACCATCAATCTCTTCTAAAAAATAATTTGACGCATAAATTGCAGTCATTACTCCTAAACTATGTCCTAATAGTATTAGGTGTTTATGCCTATTTTTTATAAAGGAGATAGTTTCACCAATATCTTCAATAAATCGTTCCTTACTTGGATAATCTCCTCGATTGCCATCAGAAATTCCGTGACCTCGTAGATCCAGACCATAAACAGTAAACCCGAATTTGATTAAAGTTTCTCCAATCATTGCATAAGGTCCACTGTGAGCAGTTATTCCATGAAAGATTAGAATTGCAATATCCGTTTCTTCTTGAGGGACCCATGCTCTTAAAAATAGAATTTTATTATCAGAAGTATTTACAAAGTAATGAGGTTCATTAAATTCTTGTCTATACCTTTTAATATCGATCATGTATCAAAATTAAACAACCAATCCTTTTAATTCTAATTAATTTTAAGGAAAAAATTGAAAATAAGTCAACATTAAAATACAATCTTATTGAAGTTATAACGATTATTATTACTATTATAATAATCAAGAAGTTTAAAAACACTATAGGCGTCCATGAACACGGAGATCAGTTTTCTCACTGAATACTTCGACCTTTTTTAAGTTCATACAAATTTTTTATTAAATTATAAGAATTTTCTAAAAATAAAACACAGAATTTATGCTTATTTAAATAATTAAGATAAAAACAAAAAAAGTAGAATTAGTTTCTTTTTTAATCACATTCTTCTGGAATTTTTACCATCCCATTGCTTAACAGATCATTTTCTGCTTTAACACTAATTCTCTCATATAATTCTTGAAAGACAATCATTGGAATAGAAGAGATTAATATCATTAACCAATCAAGAGGTTCAAGAGGATAGGTTCTGATTATTGCTTGCATGAATGGAGTATATATTGAGAATAATAGTAAAACAATACCAAGAAATATTGCTCCAATGAGTGTTTTATTTTGTAATGTTTTCTTTGAGAGAATAGTGACCTTTTGACTAATGCCAAGACACTGTATCGATTGGTAAACTACTAACGCTGCAAATATGATAGTTCTTTGCCTTGTTAAGTCTGCAGTAAAAATATCGATATTTGAATTAAAATCGATGCTCCATAAGAACAAAAATATCGCTGCGATTGCGTTTAATATTCCAAAACTTAGGATGAAAATCATCAAATTCCGGGTTAACAAGGGTTCATTTGGGTCTCGAGGTCTCCGCTTCATGATACCCTTTTCAGGGGGATTGACTCCTAAAGCAAGAGCTGGAAAAGTATCGGTTACAAGATTTATGTACAACAATTGTATCGCTAAGATTGGAAGAAAGATATGGTTGAATAGGACAATTCCTAATATGACCAATGCAAGAACGGTTAGTACTTCTCCTGCATTTGCAGAAAGCAAGTATGTAATGAATTTTTTTATGTTATCATAAATCTTCCTTCCTTCACTAACCGCTTCAATAATATTTGCAAAATTATCATCAACTAGAATCATGTCACTAGCTTCTTTAGCTACATCGGTTCCAGTAATACCCATAGCGACTCCAATGTCTGCGCGTTTTAAGGCGGGGGCGTCATTAACTCCATCTCCAGTCATGATTACCACCTCATCGTGTTTTTTTAGAGCATTAATGATGCGCAATTTATGGGAAGGATCTACCCTAGCGAAAATTTCTACTTCATTAATCTTTTCTTCTAACTCCTCATCAGACATTTTTTCCAACATAGAGCCAGAAATGGGTTGTGATAAGCCACAAATTCCAATATCTCGCCCTATTGCCTTAGCGGTTTCCATGTGATCTCCTGTTATCATTATAACTCTCATTCCTGCTTCTTTTGCCTTTATAACCGCGGGTCTTGAGGTTTCTCTAGGTGGATCAATCATACCCACAAATCCAACAAATGTAAGATCATTCTCGACTAACTTATTATTTTTTTCTCTTAATAACTCTTTTGCCTTATCGTTTGTAACATCTCTCATCGCAAATCCCAAAATTCTGTAGGCAAAGTTTGCTGAGAAGCGTTCACTAACCTCTATAATCTTTTGTTTTTTCTCGGGTGTAAGTGCGTTCTTTTTTCCATCTTCTAAGTAATTACCACACAGATCAAGTAATATATCTAAAGCTCCTTTTACCATGATTTGATAACTATCGGTTTTTTTATTTTTTGCGATAACACTCATTCTCTTCCGACTACTATCAAAAGGAAATAAGTATTCAACATCCCATTTATTATTGATCTTGTCAATTTCAGTACTCTTTTCGGTCAAAATTAATAATGCAATTTCAGTTGGGTCTCCAAAAGTCTTATAAGGTTTTCCTTCGCCTTGATATTCTATTGATGCCTCATTTGCCAAAGTGCCAATTTCTATAAGCGATTCTAACTCTGGGCTATATTGAGGTTCAATTTCTTTACCAGTTGATGCTTTTACAATATTACCAAAGTTTGTATATCCCGTTCCAGAGACATTGTATTGATAGTTTAAGGTCCATACGAGCGTGACAGTCATTTCATTCTTAGTTAAGGTTCCGGTTTTATCTGTAGATATGATGGTGCTTGACCCCAGCACTTCTACAGCCGGAAGTTTTCTTATCAGAGCTTTCTGTCGTGCCATGCGAGTTACTCCAATTGCCAATGATAATGTCATTACTGCAGGAAGCCCCTCAGGCACAGCTGCAACTGCTAATCCAATGGCAAAAATAAATAATTCGGTGAATTCTTCTGGTCCTATTATAATAATTTGAATTAGAAATATGACTGCAGCTAAGATGACGATAAAAATCGTTAATTGCTTGGCTAAGAGTTTCAACTTTTTTTGTATTGGTGTATCTTCTCTCTTAATTTCAGACAATGATGTGGCAATTTTTCCAAGTTCCGTTTCGAGACCTGTATAGGTGACTATACCCCTTCCAGAACCGCTTGAAATGGTAGTTCCCTTATGGATCATATTTTTTCTCTCTGCAACAGGAGTCTCAGAAGGTAAAACTTCGGTTTCCTTTCTTACAGGTAATGATTCTCCAGTTAGAATGGCTTCATTAACATTTATTTCAAAACACTTAATCAAGCGTATGTCGGCGGGTATAAGATTGCCTGCTTCAAGCAAAACTATATCTCCAGGCACTAAAAACTCGGATTTTATCCTTATTTTCTCGTTATTACGATTTACAATTATCTCGCTTTTCGATAAGGAACGCAATGCCTCAATAGCTTTTTCAGCAGAATACTCTTGATAAAATCCAAGTCCCGCATTTAATATAACAACAACCGTTATTGCGATGACTTCTATAATTACATTACTTTCTTGTTCGATAAATCCAACAACGGCAGTGATAAGCCCCGCAACAATTAATATTAAAACCAATAAATCCTTGAATTGGTTAAGAAAAATTTTTAACGGATTTATTTTTTCTCCCGTTTCTAATTCATTTTTACCATATTTTTCTATCCTTCTTTCTGCTTCCGAAGAACTTAATCCTTTCTCATCAGTATCTAATTCCTTATATAATTTTTCAATTGATTTAGCATGTGCTTCTTTCATTTTAATAAATCATTTTTTGTGTATTATATCTTGAAATCAATAAGATCTATTATTTTTTTAGATTTATGATAATAAATCATAAAATTCTGATGGAATTCATAGAATTTGTCAAAAGGATCAGTTTTAATAAGCTTATTTGATTTAAAAATTAAATTCGTATTTATATCTTTTAATATCAAAAACAAAAAAATATTTTTTGTTCTATTTCTTTTTATATATACAAATTATGGAGATAAAATTTTTACCCATAGAAAAAAACTTTCTCTATTCACATTTATTATTCATTGTATTATGTATAATAGTGTTAATTGTCCCTTTTCCACTCTTAATTGGAATGAAGTTATTTATTTTAGTTTTAGTTTATAACTTTTTAATTTTATTGGTAGGAGTAGTTAGAAATCATTCTAATTGGCTTAAGCTATATTATTTTGTCCTTTTCATAAGTTTCTTTCAGATATTTCCCGATTGGTATCTTTCTGCTCAATTGGATATATTAGTATTTCCTGAAGATGGTTTTTTAAAAATAGGTACAGTTTCTGCTTATATGTTAGGTTTATGGGTCATTCCTCTTTTCATAATATGTTTTGTTTCCTTAAGAATTAAAGAAAGGTATTCTATCAAAAGTGCATATCTTTCTGCTATTTTGCTATCATTTATAATATTTAGTTTTGCTGAACAATCAATGTGGGTCTTTTCATGGTATCCTCAAAATGTAATCCTCATTTTTGATCATTTAGCGGTATACATAATCATTCCAGAAATAATACTTGGGTTTAGTAGCTTTTATCTCTTTCTTAAGTTTATGGATAATAAAATCTATTTTAAAATTGCTATAGCTTTTGTTGTTATGCTTTTATATCTTGGAGCTGCAAACTTTTTCTACTTTCTAATTGAAAAAATTCTAATATTTAATCTATAACTGATTTGTTAAACTATGTTATTGAAAATCCAAGTGTATTAGAAAAATTTATAGAATATAGAAGAAATTCATATAAACTGTTGATCGTAGGATTACTTAAATAACTATAAAATTATAGAGTGAAAATACAATGATAAATAAAAAATTACTACAATGGTTAAATATCATTACTTTTGTGGCAACTTTTGCGATCAATTACTTGGCTACTGGGTTTGAGCTTGGAGGTTACAACACTGGTGAATTATCTGATCTAATTCCTAATCTTTTTGTTCCAGCGGGGATAACTTTTTCTATTTGGGGTGTAATTTATTTCTTTTTAGCAGCATTTTTAGTGTATCAAGGAAGAGATCTATTCAAAGATAATAAAATCGATATGCCTTATGTAGATAAAATTGGATATTGGTTTATTATTAGTAATATCGCTAACGCCGCTTGGATCTTTTTCTGGCATTTTCAAGTAATTCTACCTCCAGCCTTAATATTATCTTTAGTGGTTATGATCATTATTTTAGTTTCCTTAATAATGATCTATCTAAGGTTAAATATCGGTAAGACCGATATAAGTAGGGGAGAAAGAGTTTGGGTTCATGCTCCTTTTAGTATATATCTGGGTTGGATAACTGTCGCAACAATTGCTAACGTAGTTGCTGTATTGGTTTCTGTTGGAATTGATCCTTTTGGTCCGATTCCTGAGTTTTTAACGGTATTTGTAATTTTGGTTGCTGTAATAATTACCTATCTTATGTTATTCTTAAGAGAGGATTGGGTCTACAGTTTAGTAATAGTTTGGGCTATCCTAGGTATATATCTCAAACAAGCTACAGGAAATCTTACAGTTGCCATTACCGCTTTAATCGCAGTAATAGTGGTTACCATAGGAATAGTTTATACGGGGTATAAATTACTCAAAAAATAATAATGAATATATTTGATATTGTAATTAGATAACTTTTGTAATTATTGGTTTTTTTTTTTCCTTTTTTTTATATGACTATTTAGCTAAAAAATTTATAGGTTCAGATATTTTTGAAATAGAGGTTGAGTGAAATTTTTTCAGAAATAAAATTAGCATACAAGATTGTTGAAGGAGTAGTGAATAATACTCCTATCATGAGATCAAGAACGCTTGACGCATTAATAAATGCTAAGGGAATATATATTAAATGTGAAAACTTTCAGAGGACGGGTTCGTTCAAATTTCGAGGTGCTTGGAATGCCCTCAGTCATCTTTCAAAAGAAAAAAAGAAAAAAGGGGTTATTGCTCATTCTTCCGGTAATCATGCTCAAGCCGTCGCATTAGCTGCAAAAATATTAGGAGTGAAAGCGGTAATTGTAATGCCCGAAAATACTTCAGAGTTAAAAAAGAAAGCAACTGAACATTATGGAGCAGAAATCATTTTCTCTGGTAATAGACCCCAAGATCGAGCAATCATGGCTGAAAGTATTGCCCAAGATAAAGGTTATAGTTTAATTCATCCTCATAATGATTATCAAGTCATTTTTGGAGCGGGAACGGTTGCTTATGAATTTCTTAGAGATGTAAGAAAATTGGATTTAATACTCGTTCCCGTTGGCGGAGGAGGCCTATTAAGTGGAACTGCTATAGCGGCAAAAGGTTTGCTTCCAAATATAAAAGTAATAGGAGTAGAACCCAAAAAAGCTGATGACGCCTATCGATCTTTTAAATCAGGAAAACGTATTACGGGAGAAAATCCAGATACTATTGCCGATGGATTAAAGACATCTTTGGGTGAAAATACATTTCCTATCATTCAAGAACATGTAGATAATATTATAACTGTTAGCGAAGAACAAATCCTCAAATCAATGATTTTTTACCTTGAGCGACTAAAAATTGTTGCTGAACCCTCAGGGGCAGTATCTCTCTCACCTATATTATTCCAGATGTTGGATGAAAAACTAACAAAAAATAAACGCATTGGTGTGATTCTAAGCGGAGGAAATGTTGATATAGTTCAATTCTTTTCCAATCTTAAAACTGATCCTTTTTTTTAATTAATAATTAAGTCAATTATAGGTTATATTATGCCTGAACTTCCTGAAGTAGAAACGTTTAAAAGATATTTTGAAGAAACCTCTTTAGGTAAACGAATTAAAAATATCAAGATTAAAGATAATAGAATTTTAAAAGTAGAAGAAAAGGATTTTATCAACACTCTTCAAGGTAAGAGTTTTAAATCTGTGACACGCCATGGGAAATACTTATTCATAGAATGCAATTCAATATTTTTAATTATGCATTTTGGTATGACAGGAGATTTAGAGTATTATCATAGTAGTAAACAAGAACCTCCATATACTAAAGTTTTGTTTGAATTTATAAATAATTACATTTTATCTTATATATCAACAAGAATGTTTGGTAAGTTAGATATCACAGAAAACATGATGGAATATATCCAGAAGAAAAAGCTGGGTCCCGATGCATTAACTATGAGTTATGAAGATTTCATCAAAAGTTTAGAAAGGAGGACCACTAATGTGAAAACCGCCTTAATGAACCAAAGCGTTGTTTGTGGAATTGGTAATATTTATTCTGATGAAATCTTATTTAGATCGAAAATAAATCCATTGACCAAAATAAATGTTCTAGAAGAAAAACAATTAGGAAAATTATTTTCAAACATTAAGGACGTGTTATTTTATGGTATCGAAAAAGAAGGAATCTTATCAACTTATTCTGAGATATTTCTCATCCCTCATCGAAATCAAGAGGATGAATGCCCACTTTGTAATACTAAAATTGAGAGGTATGAAATCTTAGGCCGGCATGGCTTCTATTGTCCAAATTGTCAAAGGTTAAATTAATAGTGATAAAACAATAAAATCTACTATTTGAGAAAGATAGATTTTAAAATTAAATATCTTAAATGTAATATATTTTTATCGAAATCATATAAATCATATTGTAATTTCTCATTTTGCCTTAAAGACTCGGGAATGAAATCTGATTTAATGCAAACTGGGATAATGGTTTTTTCATTTTCAAAGGCACTAATCCATTGACTCTTTACCTCTGCAGAATTTAATGCTTGTTTTGAGCAAAAGAGAAGCATAACATCAAATTTATCAATAACATTCTGAGTAAACTCAAAAATATCACCATCCATTTCATGGGTCCAATAGATTTTTTTATTAATCTCAGGGAAGTCTTTTAATTTTTGTATTAGTTCCGATATTTTATATAATTTTAAATCATCGGGATAAAAACTCATAAATATCGTTATCGGTCTTTTTAATAATTTCTGATAATATTCAATTTCCCCTAAAATATCTGTGGATTTAGGTTTGCGGAGAAAATAAGAGAGAACTTTCATATCCTTATCTAAAGTAACATGTTTTTTACGAATTTTTGGTTTAAGGCCCCTATAGGTTAAAAATAAACCCACGATTGCCCCTAATCGTACCACTACAAGCAAGGTACCGTTTACAACACTATCCAAAAACCCACTTAACGAAATAAATATCATTCCTAACCCTAAAAGTCGAAAATTATTTCTAATCGAGTTTTTAGAAATAAAAGATTTGTAGAGATATCCTATCCCAGAAAATATAAAGACAAAAACAATCAGAATAACTCCAAAGACCCCTGTGAATGAATTAATTTTTAAGCTTATCTTATGATAAAAACTTGCCAATGGATAGCCAAATGCATTAACTGAGTTGATTGGATCGAGAAAAAGACTTATTAAAAATGATATTCCTATAACTTCTAAAAAATAAATAATATAAATTTTTTTTGAGGGTAAGAGGAGCTCCGCAGCTACATACTGGCTAAAAATAACTGCAAATGGAAGTTGTATCCAAGTTAGATAAATATAAATTAAAAGATTATTACTTGAGTTAGTAATAATTACTAATAAAAAATCCAAAACTATAGGTAACCATGCAAAACTGACACTTATCATCGATAAACTTAGTATACTAAGCAATTTAGTTTTTATTTTGCGAGATTGGTAAAAAAAATAAAAACCTAATCCAAAACCAAAAAATAATATAACTAGTGTGGATAATCCAATTAGCCAATCATTAAAATTAAAACTAACCATATAACGATTTCACCCAAGATTTATAGTATATGTAGTAAAGCTTATTTTTATTTCTATGCTATTAAAAGGAAAAAGCTAATACTCACGTAGTTCTCTTCTCAATATCTTTCCAACTGTGGATTTACTTTGTTCTGAAAAAACTTTTTTTTTTCAAAGGAGGAAATATTTATGCTTTTCTTATTTCAATGATTTTCTCAGCAATCTTATAAAATGCATTTTCGACATTTTTTCCTGTGAGAGCAGAGGTTTCAAAATATTCTAAGTTCAATTGGGAGGCTAGCTTCTGGGCTTCCTTAGTACCAATTTTCCTTTTATTATTTAAATCACTCTTATTTCCAAAAATGCATCCAATTAGTTCGTGATCAATAATCAAATTTTCTTCGATATCTTTAAACCACTGACTTATGCTTTCAAAGGATTTAGGATTTGTTAAATCAAATATCAGAAGAACTGCTTCAGATCCTTGATAAAAATGTTTTCGCATAAGTTCCCACTTACTCTGGCCTGCTAAATCCCACAGAATAAGCTCAATTATATTATCCTTAACTCTAAAACTCTTTTCTGTTATATTTGTACCCATAGTAGGGATATAGCTTTGTTTGAACGCATTATCTGTGAAACGTAAAATTGTACTTGTTTTTCCCACCCCTGGATCTCCAACAACTACTATTTTTGCCTTGAAATCGACATTTTTTTCAAGATTCTTTCCATTATCTGGAAAAGCTTTGGAAACATGACTATTAATTTCCTTAAATCTTAGTTCTTTTAATAGGTTATGAATGCTCTCTCGAAGAAGCTCAATTTCCTTAAAAATTTTAGATTTATCTTGTATTTGATTTTCTAACGCGATGATTCTTCGTGCGAATTCGTCAAATACCGAATTTAAATACTTCATATATTTATAAAAAATGACATCTTCAATTTCGCGAAATAAAAATGTAATAGCCGATTGAGCTACTTTACCCCTTCTGGAATCATCATTTCGTTCTATATATTTGATTAATCCTTTAAGCTTCAGAGAAGGAAAAGGGATTATAATAAGCGATTCTGGCATATATCCATGATCAGCTGAAAGGATAGTCACAGTTTTGATGCTTACCAACATACAAATGTTTTCTGGTAAGTCAGATGGAAAGAAAAAAATTGGGTTAGGACCTATATCATCATCAAATTCAGTATACACTAAGGAGTGTATAATATTTCTTTCCATTCTCAAACCTCAACGCAATTAAATTTTCAACTAAAAATTTCACTAAACTTTTTCTACTCTGATATTATTGAAAAATTAACAATATTTATTATTTGGTTATTGCTAAAATTTAAATTCTCAAAGTTGTAAAAAATTAATTTAGTGCCTATTGTCATACTCTTTTAATTATTTAAGACCTGGATAGAACCGTTAATGATTAAAATTAGGTAAATGAGGTATAGAGAGCCTGAGCCAGTTGAGTAAAAACTTTATCAACGTTCTTGCCTGATAAAGCTGAGGTTTCAATAAAATCAAGATTTAAATACCCAGCTAATTCCTTAGCATTTTCTAGTTTAATTCTAATATATTCTTCTAGATCGCATTTATTGCCAATACAGTAACCGATTAATATATTTTTATCTTTAAATTGATTTTGTATATCTAAAAACCAATTCGATAAATTTTCAAAAGATTTGGGATCTGTTAAATCAAAGACTAATATGAATCCATCTGAACCAACGTAGAATTGATGACGCATGGTGCTAAATTTTTGCTGACCTGCTAAATCCCAGATTACAAGTTGGATGATAGTGTTATTAATTTTAAAAATCTTATCACTGACATGAACGCCTAAAGTGGGGATGTAACTTCGTCGAAAAGCGTTATTAGTGTATCTTAGTATCAAAGAGGTTTTTCCTACACCTGGGTCACCCAATACAATGATTTTAAATTTATAATCTATCATTGTTGAATCCTTAAGTTTAAGCTTTGGGAATTCCATAGATTCTGATTTCAAATTCTCTTCAATTCTTAATTCGTTGAGTAGGTTTTTAATTTTGAGATTAATATTTTTGATCGCTTTTTCAAATTCGCTTATCCTAGCTCTTTGAAGCTCTAAATCTCTAAAATTATCTCCTATCTCTTCAAAAGGAGAGCTTAATTGTTCAAAATATTTGTAAAAAATTACATCGTTCACATCTTCGAATAAAATGGCGATTGCTGCCTGTCCGATACCCCCTCTACGTTTGGGGTCCTCCCATTTAATATATTTAATAATGCCCTTTAATTTCAACGAAGGGAATGGTAAAATAACTAGATTCTCTGGGACTTTGCCATGCTCTCCTGAAAGGACTGTAACAACTTTTATACTTATATGCATTTTGTTTACGGTTGGAAAATTGCTCGGAATGCATACAATAGGATTAGGACCTATCTCGTCATCCAGTTGAATGTACAATACAGAGGAGATGATATTTTGGTCCATCATTTAAAGGGTTTTATATTGGTTTATGGATTTCATTTAATCCTTTTGTTTGTAGATTATATTATCATTTTCTAATTTAAATTTTAGTTTATCACAATAAATAATTGCGAATGGAAGGGAATGAAATTAATCTTTGATCTTTTCTAATAATGATAAGATTCTATAAATCGTAGTTCTTTGATGGAAGGGAATATTCGGATCAAGGGATAAATCATCAACCATATACATGACATTACTTGCATGGACAGCGGGAGTTTCATCTCTTTTATTTAATTCATCGATCCCTCTCTGAGCAATTCGCTTAATGTTGCGGGGTACTGATCGATCATTAATCATACCGTTAAGTAATTGCTCGACCTTACCAAAAGTGTCTAATACTAAATCAGTAAATTCTTTTCCATGGCTCATTTAAAGATCACCAAATAACAGATTTACAGAAATAAAGTTTGTAGGAATGATTTTGGGAATATTAAATAAAATATAATTTTTGTGTTTTTCTCTTAGTTATTTTAAAAATCATATATACTCCTCTAAAAAATCCCGAATTCACGTATCTTTTTCATCAATTCGGGTATTTGGTTGTCATATGATTGTATTAGTTCGTGATATTCTTTGTGCAATTTATTATAATCTTTAAATTGCCCTGAATTAATACATTGTACAAAATCATTGGAAATTTTGGTCGTATTTTCAAACATTTCATCAAATTTAGAAATAATGATGTTTAGATTATTAGAAATTTTTCTTCTCTTCTTTCGACCAAGATTTCTTAACTTACCACGGGGGATTCGAAATTTTTCAATTAACTCATCACATTGAGTTAGAAATCCATAGGCTAATTGCTTATCTTTCTCATTCAATTTACTTTCGATAATCTCTGTTCTCCAAGTATTGATCCGTCCTCTGGCAAAGGTGTCAAAATTTAAAGAGATCGAATCAATTCCTTCTCGTACCAAGAACCGTAAAAAGTTGGGGTCATCACTGGGAGCCTGACCACATATTCCAACTTTTCTATTATATTCATGGGATACTTTAATAAGATGGCTAACAGCTCTCCGTATTGCCTCACTATTGGTTATATAATTATAATTTCGAGAAAGTGTGATTAATTTTTCGTTATCTCGCCCTGCTCCAAATATCAGTTGTGTTAAATCATTACTTCCTATAGAAAATCCATCAAAAGTTTGGCAGAATACATCAGCAAGAAATATATTTGAGGGAATTTCTGCCATGCAATAGAATTTTAATCCGTTTTCTCCCCGGATTAAACCATGCGATCTCATTATCTGCTCAATTTGAATCGCCTCTTCTGGAGTTCTACAAAAAGGAATCATTGGAATAATGTTGGTTAAACCCCATTCTCTTGCTTTTTTAATTGCCTTCAATTCTAAGATAAAAGCATTCTGAAAATCATCCGAAACATAACGAGAGGCTCCTCGGAAGCCAAGCATGGGATTATTTTCGTCACTTTCATAAAACCAGCCTCCGACGAGGTTCTCATACTCATTCGTCTTAAAATCGGATAATCGGACTACACAAGGAGCAATCTCACCATCTTGTAATTCTTTCCACACTCCTGCTGCTATAGTTGCTATTCCTTCTGCTAATTTTTCAACATAAAACTCGACTTTATCATCATATCCTTCCGTTAATTCCCTTATTTTGTCAATAGTAAGGCGTAAACGCTTAATTTCTTCATTAAACGGATCCTTATGATAAAGATCGCTTTTTTTAATAGATTCAATCTTTTTTCTCTGCTCTAATAGAATATCATATCTCATAAGTAAGGCATCAAAATCGATTAAAGCATTGGGATGGATTTGAATTTCATCGTTAATTATAAATTCTAAGCGAGCTAAACCCGTCCCGTCAGGATGCTTTCCAGAACTAAGAGCACCTTTAGGGATACCCAAGTTTACTAATACTTTCGTTTTGGTCTTAGGGAGCTTTGAAAATTCGATGGTATCATAATCATATTCTACTTCTTTTGTCCAGATACGCGGTTCACCCTCACTGCAGTCAATGGTAATCGATTGAAGGTTAGATTCTCGTATTTTTTCTTTTATCAGTTCCACAATGTCATCAGCACCCACAATTGATGCAATGTTAAGCTCCCTGGAAACTATAGCTGCATGACAGGTTGGGCCTCCTCGTTCTGTAATCACACCTCCAAGATTGGCCATATAGCTTGTCCAATCGGGGTTGGTCTCCTCCGTAATTAATATATCCCCCTCTTCAAGAAGATAAGCTTCATTAATTGATTCAATGACTTTAACTTTGCCATATCCTATCCGTCGTCCAATAGCAGTACCTGAATTCTCAATCAAATAATGTTCTGAGATAAGTTTATTTGCGTCTTCTAATAAGTAAAAGATTTCTTCAGTATCTCCCTTTTGAGAATGAACTGTTTCGGGTCGAGCTTGTACGATATAAATTTTACCATTATTACCCAACGCCCATTCAATATCCATAGGCACACCATAATGTTTGCGGATTTTAATAGCATATTCGGCTAAAAATTTTACTTGTTGTTCATCTAAGCAGAATCGTTTTTGTTTATCCTTATCAACAGGTTTAGTGATGGTTCCACCTTTTTCTGTATCAAAAATCATTGTCTTTTCTTTTTTCACTAGACTTTTACTTATTATCTCCAAGCTGGGTCCATGCTTAAACACGATGAATTCATCGCCTTTTTCAACTCCTTGTACAATTAATTCCCCAAGTCCCCATGTCCCTCGTATAACAACTACATTGGGATTCCCCGAATCTGGATCTTCGGAGAACATTACTCCTGAAGCCTTAACACCGTTTTTACCTCCAGCCATCTCTTGAACCCCAACACTTAATTTCACAGCAAAATGATCAAATCCTGCTCTTTCTCTATACATAGTTGCACGGGTTGTAAATACAGATGCCATATCTTTCAATATGTAATCCAACACATCTTTTTCTCCAGAAATATTCAAATGTGTATCTTGTTGACCTGCAAATGAAGCATCAGGTAAATCTTCCGCTGTTGCTGAGCTTCGAATGGCAAATGTGGTTTCTTCACCAATTTGATCAGTTAATCGGTGATATGCTTCTAAAATTTCATCTCTCAAAATGTCAGGAATTTTAGCTTTTTCGATGATATAGCGAATATTTGCACATAATTTATCGACTTCCTCAATTGATTTTATATCTTCTTCCAATAATTGAGACGATATTCGCTTTATGTCTCGAGATATAAGCTCTCGTAATGAAACCTCTTCTTCTTTAATTGTAAAAAAATTGGTATCTAACACATAATCGAACGCCTTTGCGGTGACTGCAAAACCTAAAGGAACGGGAATTCCAAAAGAAAGCAACTCTCCAAGCGATGCATTCTTGCCTCCTACTATTGGGACATCTTCCCTTCGTACATCATCAAAAAAGAGTATATATTTATATTTTCTAGGCTCCATGAGTTATAATGTTTCTATTTTTATTAATCAGATTTTCTTAATTATAATTAAACTACAAAAAAAAAAGTAAGCATTCCTATAAAGTTCTTTTCTGATAGCTTTATTAATTTATTATTTTACTAAAATGCCATACTTTTTCTTATATAGATATATTCCAACTACAGAAAAGATAAGCATATAAAAGGAATACACTTCAGTAAATGAAGTTGGTACTACGTCATATAATCCTGTAATAATATCCCAGCGTTGAAAACTATCATAACTACTCATAAAAATTAAGAATAATAAGAAACTCCAAAATAGATGTCTTTTACTAATTGGAATTTTTTTGTGAAGAATGATAAATAATTGAAATATCCCCATTAAAAGATGAAGAATTGGGCCCACAATTAGACTAAATATATCTACTACCTGAGAAATCATAAATATAGCGATATTTAGGAATCCATAGAAAGTAATACAAGAAATAGAGTTTAATAATACCGATTCAAACCTAAAGATACAAGTTAATCCAATTAAGATTAAGGTTAAATAAGTTGTATAAACTAAAGGCTCATATTGTCGTACTATGATAAAAAAATGTATCCAATAATAAAAACATCCAATTATAATTATCCAACCTATGATGCTGAATCCTAATTTAATTTTTTCATTAATATCAACTTTTAATCTTGGTTTAAAATCTATTTTCTTATAGATCTTTTCAGTTAAATTCTTTGTAAATTCCGTCATTATGTTTTACTATATATTTATTTGTATAAATTTAATTCTCTTATAAAAACTTCATAATCACTTTTTGAATACAGACATAAAATAACTTCTTGAATCTGAGTAGCAGTTGAAAGATATTTCTTACTCGTTTTAATCATAATTTTAGCACATCTATCGATAGGATACCCGAAGATTCCTGTTGAAATAGCGGGAAAAGCAATCGTTTTAAGTTTTTTCTCATCCATTAATTTAAGGCTATTGAGTGTTGCATTCCTTAATTTCTCATCCTCGTTACCTTCTCCCATACGGGGTCCAACGGCATGGATTACGTACTTAGCTTTTAAATTCCCCCCCGTGGTAATGACCGCACCTCCCACAAAAATATTTCCGATTTTATTACATTCTTCTTGAATTATCGGTCCACCTTTGCGGCGTATAGCACCAGCAACCCCTCCTCCCATAATAAGTTGCGCATTTGCAGCATTTACTATTACATCAGTATCTAATTCAGTTATATCTCCTTGGACTAATCTAATTTTGGAATTATTTATTACAAATTCATCCATAATGATTCTTAAAATTAATATATTAAAAAGTCTTACGGGTAGAGTGTGATATTTAAAATAAGTACTATTTTTTGTTATAATAAAAAATAAGAAGATTAGAAATTAAAAAAAATTCAATCCTCAGGAGATTCTTGATTTTTCTTGAAAATTTCGTCTAATTTTGCTCGATCTTCGTCACTCATTTTGCTCATTGCCTCAAAGTTTTGTCTCATTAGATCCATCATTACTTTCTGGGTTATTAACTGATTAAGAACTGGCAAAGTTATTCGCATACGAGTTAATTCATAGAACATTCTTTTTGCGGTGTCTCTCATCTCTTTTAATTCTTCAATAGTCATTCCTTCTTCATTTAATCCGGGACATTCAACATCAACAATTGTAAAATTTTTTCCATCAAATTCCAAGGGATATGTTCGACAGCTTAATGGACGATTTTCATAAACTAAGCACTCCTTTTTCTCTTTATTATAAAGCGGGCATTTTTCCTCTAGAAGTTCTTCAATAGGAACAGGATTAAATGGGGCTCCCTTTGATTCGTCTCCTTCCTTTGGTTTGGGAGGAAGTGGTTTTAAAATTAAATCAATGCTACCGTCCGGTTTATTGTATATATCTAAATAGGGAAGAAAATTGGCAATCACCCCGTTTTTAGCCCACATCTCCAGATCATAGAATGTTATAGGAATAGGGCCACGTGATAGACAACAGGCGTCGCAACGTGTACATTTGAAGGTGAATTTTGCCTTTGTGGTTTCCTTTTTAGATTCCTCGGAACTCTCTTCTATTTCAGGCTCTTTTTCTCTTTCAGTTTCTTCATTTTTTGCATTATTCTCATTTGCCTTATTATTTTCAGACATAATTATGCACTCTCATGTTATTGTTCGCAATATTAATAACTAGAATGTTTTTTCAAAATACTGAATTTTTGCTTCAAAAAAAATTTTACCCTTACTTCTTCAAAGGATTAAAGGAGATTATTAGCTTTTAAAAAGTCCCTTATTTTTAAGCAAGCGCCCAATATTTATTAAGGAAGGCTCTATTTTATCTTTTCGGTCAATACCCGTGCATACTAATTTTCCTGTACTAAAAATTAGAAAAGTACTTTTTACGGGATTATTATGTTTGTACATGAGACCGGGAAAAACCTCGGGCTCGTAAATTGCATTTTCTAGCATTAAAGAAGCTAAATCTAAATCAATTTTACTATTTAAATCAGCAGTAATCACAATATTTACGACTTTAATATTAAAATCATCTTTCAATATTATATCCTTGACAATTTTTTCTTGATTGAATTGGGTAATTAGAAATTGTAAGATAGAATCGATATGATTAAACCTCTTGATGCCAGTCAAAATAATTTTTCCACTGCGAAAAATAATTGTGACTGATTTTGGGGTATTGATTCTTAGAAAAAGTCCAGGAAAGCGATTTGGATTATATGAGCTATTTGAGAAGCAACTATTAATTTTGTTTAAATTCAGATTTCGGTTCAAATCTAATCTAACAACAATATTTTGGACAACATAGGTCAAACTGTTTTTGTTTGTACTCAAATAAAAATCATCGTCCTCTTTTATTTATGTAAAATGAGTTAGAAATTGTTTCCTAACCATCATTATCTTATAAGGAAAGCTTAGTATTTAATACTACTGAACTTTTAGATTACTCATTTAAACCGTCTCTATACACATTTGACATTTTAGTTTTAAAAAGCTAAAACTTAGAGAATATAAGAGATATAATTTTAGGTCATAAAATTTTATAAAAATTAATGCTTTTTCTAGCGAAAGAACACAAAAACTATCTATCATGAGTCTTACTCTAAAAAATCAATATATCATTAGTTTTTTACTTTCTTTACAATTGATTATAATTTTTTTCTTAGGTCTTTATTCCATATCATCATTCGGGGTAATAAATTTCACTTTTCTAATCCTTACAGTAGTATTATTCATCATACATATTCTGTTCATATATCTTTCCTTTCCTTCCACTATTCTAAAAGAAAAAGTTAAGAATATATTCTATTTGAGTTTCAATCTAATGTTTGCATATTTTATTGGGTTTTCAATTTCGGTTATGGAATCAGCTTCAAAATATAATTTTGGGCTGGTGATACTTCCTTTACTTATTATTTTTATTTTTATCATAGTTAATAAGAATTTTCGAGAAAATCATGAGAACCATAGATTAAGTGATAATGTTAAACCGTTGCAAAATAACCCAGTCAAATCAAATCGACTTTCTATTGAATTTGAGAATAAAAAATATATTTTTAAAAATAATTCATTGCTATTGTTTGCGATTGGAACTCCTTTGGTGTCTTATTTAATTTATTTATTTTTTGATTTACAAGCGAATTATTGGCTTCATGAAATCGTTGTAAAGCAAACGGTATATCTTCTCAACCTATTTTTTGATATGGGGGCTGAAGCATCCTATAATCCCATCGGAAAGTACTATTGGAGTTTCGTTATTCCTGGGAAATCAAGTATCTATTTCGAAACATTTTGCACTGGAATTCAAGCTATATGTGTATTCGCTGGACTGATTCTTTTTATACCTCATTCTCAAGATAGAGAAACGAATAAGGATATTATATGGCGCAAAACAAAATCATTGTTCGTATCATCATTCATATTTTATGTAGTCAATATTATCCGAATGCTAATCCAGATTTATTTATATTATCTTGGATATCCTTGGGAAAGCATACATGTATCCATTTCGGCTGCAAGTTCTTTTATTGCTGCGATTATTATTTTGCTTTTACACAAGTGGATTCCAGAATTTATAATATCTATAATTTATTCAGGAACATTGATTAAAGACAAACTAAAATCCCATTCTAAAGAGAATAATAATTTTAAGTAAAATCATAAGGAATCATAATCTTAAAAGTAATTCAAAATGTTATTAATTAATAATTTACTCGATTATTTTAGAAAAATAATGTAAAATGATTAATAATGCAAGAATATGAAAAGGAGCAAAAAGTTATAGACGTCGCTGGAACGAAGATTGGGGGTCAACCAGGTGAAAATCCTCCCATAATGGTTGGTACAGTCTTTTACGCAAGACATGCTGCGTTATTAGATGAAAAAACAGGAAATATTGATATTGAACTGCTCGAAAAAGAATTAAATGAATATACTGAAATTGTTGAAGATACAGGCATGCAAGGGATGATAGACATAGTTGGAGGATATCCTGAAGCATTGATTCGAGAATGTCAAATTATCGCAGATCTAGTAGAATATCCCTTTCTTGTCGATGGATTAAATGATGACTCTCGAATTCCCGCAATGAAACGATTAGGGGAAATAGGGCTTCTTGATCGAGCGATATTAAATAGTATTGATGATTCGACAAGTAATGAAACTTTAGAGAAATTAAAATCATATCGCGTGAAAAACGCCGTTCTTCTAACATTCGGAAATAGATATATTTATCCCGACCAAAAAATGAAATTCCTGGAAGAGAATCTACTTCCTAAAGCAAAAAGAGCAGGAATTGAAAATATTATGGTTGATACTGCTGTATTAGATTTACCCTCAATTAGTATAAATGCCGAAACAGTAAGATTAATTAAAATGAATTTAGGGCTTCCTGCTGGATTTGCACCAGCCAATGCTATCTATGCTTGGAATTATATAAAAAAGTATGGGGAAACAGCAAGGTGTGGCGCAATTGCGTCTTTAATGTCCTATTGTATCAACTCTGGTGGAGATTTTGTCCTATTTGGCCCAATTAAGTTCGCAAAATGCATTATTCCCGCCCAGGCATTACTCTCCGCAGTAAACTCCTATTATCGCAAAAGAATTCTGCGAAAAAATATATCTGAATGGACGCCCCTAAAAAAAGTATTTTAAGAGATGTAACGCAAAAGAAGATCTTGGGTTTGATTTAAGAAGTTAGGGAGGTTTTTATTGATCTCGTCTTTTTTATTTTCATTATCTAATAAAAATAAAAGGAACATATCCGCTCCAGATACCTGGATCCTTTTAAAGAAAATCACCGATCTTGCTACCTTGAATATTGCCTCTTCATGCCCAACCGCTTTATATTTTGAAAAAATTTTAAAGAGCATTGCAAATTGAGGAGCAGTAATCTCAAAGACTTTTATCATTTCTTCAGATTTAGGCATTTTAGTGATTTTATTCGCTTCCGAACTATAATAATCTGCTAATACTAATCCATCCATACTTAAAAGCAAGCTTAAATAGATATTAGTCTTTTTTGAAAATCTACTTAAATTTAACTTAATAAGATCTCGATTGGGACTAAGCTTCGATAATCCTGATGAAAAAGCTCTCAGTATGGAAAACAATTGAAATATTGTGGTTGTATAAATCTCTGGTTTGCCATTGGATGCAAATTTTTTCAATCCTGTAGAAATAAACTTGAGATTTTGCTTGATATCCTGAGAGTCAATGATATCAGGATCAACTTTAGAGAGAATAAAAATTATAGGTGTTTGTTGTTCAAAACCTTCTAAAACTTTTTTAATTTTAGTTAAATATTCCATACTCTCTTCAAATCGTGATTTATTTCTCAGATCAATAAAATAGAATAATAGATCTGCTTCATATAAATAAATTTGTGCCTTAGCTAAATATTTTTTACGTAAACTTAATTGTCCGCCGAGATCCCATAAGAAGATTGTGGCGCCAAGGGCCTCAATCGAATTTACTTTAGCACCTTTGGTTGGTTTTAATCCAATTAATTTAGAATATTTCCTATCAACAGAAAGTAAGAAAGATGTTTTTCCAGAATCATCAAGTCCAGCCATAATTATTTTAAGTTTTCTATGAGCAGATATAGGTGTTGTAGGTGCTTTTTCTATAGAAATTATGTTCTTGATAAAAGTTTCAAATAAATTTTCAAGTTCATCTTGAGGTTTGAATTCTGACTTAATTTCATTATCAAATAGAGAAAAAAATTCAAGAATTATTTCTTTAAATCTCTCAATGTTATTATATAAGAAACTTCTCTTTGATTCGTCCACCAAAATAGAAAATGCTGATGGTAAAGATCTTTCCGTAAATTTAACTTTTGTAAAATGAAAATAAGTTAGCGAAGTCAACTTATAATCTGGGAAGGGGATAATTCCAAAGTATTGATATATTTCCAGATTGTCTTTTTCTAAAATACTCCCATCTCCGATTAAAAGGCTTAAATTCTTGATCGCAATTTGAGTAGCGTCTCTATTGGTAAGATATACGATATTTTCCTCAATTTTAAAGGATTCATTCGAACTGTAATTATTATGTTCTATTATTTCGGGCCATACATAAAGTGCTTGGGGTCCTAAATCTCCATATACAGAAAAAACAATTGATTTAATGATTGAATCTTTGATTAGCTGTTCCATGAAGTATATTTAATGATTAATTAATTTTTATAAAGATAATTATTGAATTAATTATGTATAATATTTTATTAATAAATTTAGATTTGATTTTAATATGCTTAATGAAATTGCGGAGTCGATTCGAACTAATAAAAATATCATTGAGAAAAAAGAAATAAGTCCAATTGTTCATCATATAAATGAAAACACCTTTAAAAGTTCTAGAATATACTCGGATGTAGGTCAAGATTCTGCTGCTATAAATGATTACGATACTTATATTTTAGTTACAACCGATAGGATTAATACCAATTATCTTAAATCGTATCCCTTCGGTGCAGGTTTTAGTTCTATACTGGTAGGAGTTGATGACATTTTCTGCTGTGGGGGTACACCTTTAGCAGCAAGTCTTATCCTTTCCTATAAGGATCCAAAAAAGGGGCAGGACATTATAGATGGAATCTGTGAGGGATCGATGAAATTTCAGGTGCCAATCATTCGGGGCCATACTAAACCTCGTGGTGAATCCTATGAATTAAGTTCAACCATGATTGGAGAGATTCAAAAAGAAGATTATATCTCCGCTACAAATGCTAAAGTGGGTGATGCAATACTCTTGGCTGTTGATTTCGATGGTAAAGTGGGAAAAGCAAGCAAACTCTACTGGGACACAGTAACATTTAAATCTAGCAATGAAGTTTTAAATAAAAGGAAAGCAATGAATCAAATAGCAAATCATCATATTGTAAATTCCTCAAAAGATGTTTCTAACGGTGGAATTTTCGGTTCAATCTTGCAAATAGCAAAATATTCTTCTGTTGGAGCCAATATAAATATTGAGACTATACAAATCCCCCCAAAATTGAGGAATCAAAATTATTCTTTAGAAGAATATAGCAAAATGTATTTAACTACCTCATTTATTTTAACAGCGCCATTTGATAATTGCGATAAGGCTATAAAAATATTTCGCTCCTACGGTTTAGAGGCAATGATTATTGGGAATATCATTGAAGAAATGGTATTAAAAATTTATGATCATAATACTTCAATGGAAGTAATTAAATACTAATATTTTTGTAAGAAATGTAATGTGGAATAAAAAAAGGTTCTTTCTCATATATTTATTGAGTATTTCATTAGTAGCCTGTTGTCAGATCAATTTCCAGATCCAAAATTATCATAATAAAAATCTAGTAGCTTGTGAAGCAGCGATTCCGAAAATATCTCAACTAGGTTCAAATATTACTTTAAGCATCATTAAACCTGAACTTTCTATTATCGAAGGCCATGTTGTGATAAATATATCCACTGAAACCTCGGGAACGATTCAATATGCTTTAACGGAGCAATCAGGGGATCAATATTTTGTAAAAATCAATCAATCAATAGGGATTATCGGAAATAATCAATCCCAGTTAATTACAATGAGAATTATTCCATTAATTACTACATTTCCAGGAGAATATCATTTTATTCTCAATATCACAGGTCTTTTCATCTATAGTGAGACCTTTAATATGTTCCTTGGAATGGGATATAGTCTTTTTACAATTAGTTTGGCATTTGTCGCAATTATAGTGGTTATAGCAGTATTAAAACATAAAAATAATAATAAAGTAAAGAAGGCTAAAGGGACCACTTTATCTCAAACAAATATGAGCTCCCAATCAGTTTTACCGGGAAAAATGTCATGTCCAAATTGTAGAAAAATGATAGAAGAAGGTTTGTCTTTTTGTCCTGAATGTGGAGATCGCATCCCCGAGTTTCTTCGTTATAACCCTAAATAATAGATTTTTCATAAATTATTTAATTTTATTTTTGGATATTTTTTAAGAGTTCTTAAGAAAGAAATATAAGTGTCGCACTAATTATGTATCAAAATAAGCTAAGCAATCAATCAATATAGCTGATGAGATTTAAAGTTGGTCTAATAGGAAAAGGAAACGTAGGATCATCTATTCTTAATCTTATTAATCAAAAGCGAGACTTCTTAGAGAAACAATTCAATATTAAAATTAATATAAGTGCGGTCTTTAAATCAGATGGAGCTTTGCTGGATAATGATGGGCTAAATCTATCAAAAATTATAGACCGAACACATGATATTAGGAAATTAAAAGAATGGCATGAAGATGTTGATGCAATAGACTATTTGTCTAAAAATAATTTCGATGTTATTATCGAAACCACTCCTACCAATCCAGAAAGTGGAGAACCAGGTATGTCACATATTCATAAAGCTTTAACTAATAATATCGACGTGGTGACTTCAAATAAAGGACCATTCTTTTTATTTTATAAAAAAATCACAGATTTGGCTCATAAAAGAAACTGTTATTTAAAGTATGATGCAACTGTCGCTTCTTGTCTTCCTGCTTTATCGATCAAAAAATTATTGCTTGGAAATGAAATCATAAGCATCAAGGCTATATTAAATGGGACTTCAAATTATATTCTAAGCAAGATGGCTAATGAAGGGATAGATTTTGATCTTGCTTTTAAAATGGCTAAAAAT
>Ga0180433_10002975_pt1 | contig 25480 bp, 19 predicted proteins | sample SS_ome_8_FD_132980 | JGI IMG/M metagenome (GOLD analysis project Ga0180433, IMG submission 132980) | Hypersaline lake sediment archaeal communities from the Salton Sea, California, USA - SS_1_D_1 metaG | ecosystem: Environmental > Aquatic > Non-marine Saline and Alkaline > Hypersaline >... | reverse complement strand
TATATCTCTGATCCATCAGCGATTTGATCTTCGGCGAAACATCATTTAAATGCTTGAGCGCTTCACCCGGTATGGAGAGGGTCATCGTATTCTCTTTGGCAATAATAGTATTCTCTCTCGGGTCAGTCGAGAAGACTATCTCCTCTCCGAAAAAATCACCGGGGACCAGCTCGAAGAGCTCAAACTTCGGTTCGTTCACCGTGGGTATCACCGCTTTCACTGAGCCGGAAAGAAGGATATAGAATTGCTCATCGAACATGCCGTGCCGGCAGATGATATCACCCTCCGAAAACTCCGATATAACAACGGTATCAGATATTTCATCGAGAACCTTCTCATCGAGATCGGAAAAGAAGTCCAGCTCCTTCAAAACATTCGAACCTTTAATACTTTGATAGAGCGGGATGCTTTTAAGTCTGCTCGAGAGCTCCCCCAGGGTATAATTATTTAAAGACATAGAGTTCTCCGTCGTTTAGTTATCAATCTCAGACCCGGCAAAAGGTCGTGCGGTTATCTCCTTCGACAGTTTGGACTCATGATTGTATCTGGTATCCGGTTTGTAACTGTCATAGGCACTGACCGCGAAGAAGTACAGGACATTATTCTTTAAAAGCGGATAGGTTAAAATGTTTCTCTCATCCCTGCTTCTGTTCTCCTCAATAATGTCAGTGTTAATCCTGACAGTTATCGTGTTGCGAGATGAATTATTATTCGTAATCCGCTTCCCCTTAAGCGTGCCAATTATACCGTCGTACTTTCTCGATTGTAAACCGTAATAGATTCTGTACCCCAGTATATCATGCTCAACATTCTTTTTCCATCGAATTTCAACAAATCTATCTCCCGCTTTCACCAGCTCAACAAACAAGGGCGCCTTGGGGGGAGGATCGAGCTGATAGTGAAGCTCCACATTGTAAAGCGAGGGAGCATTCCTGCCGCCAGGCGAGGAGATAAGATGCGCTCTCCACTGATAGTACCTTCCACGAAGATATTCACCATTGATTTTCTTAAGATAAATACCTCGCTGATTGTTCTTGATCCGATACCACTTGACAGCACCGTCCCTTCCTTCGAAGAGATCATCGCTTATCCTGAGCTCCATCCAGATGAAGGTATTTTTTTTGAGTATCTCATCCCATTTGAAGAGCGTCACCTTGGTCCCCGTTAACAAAAAGGAATAGACGGGACTGGTTATCACCCCTTCCCTGTTCACCGGATACCGCTCGATGAGTCCCAGCTCCTTATAATTCCGGTAGGCTATCTCGCTCTCCTTCTCGAGATCATCGAAATGCCGATGGGTTATTCTCAATTCATCCAAATAGCCAAAAAAGCCATTCCCGACGACTGCAACGGGGAGATCATCACACACATATGACGGCACAAAGACGCCGTTGAAGGGCTCGTCAGATTCGGTCACGTAGACGACCTCCTCCTCCACGCCGTTGAGATACTTTGCGAACTTTCCCGATATTCGGTCAAAGCTCAACAGGCAGTGATACCACTTTCGCGCCTCCAGCGCCTTGCCCCGGTTGAGGAAGATATCGAATCGCCTGCCCGCCGAATCGGTGAAGATTCCATAGCATCGAACGGAAATCCTGTCCCCCTGTAGCACAATCTCAATTCCGTTCTTCTTTCCCGAGAAATACCCGACACGTGAGAAGAGAACGCTCCCGTCCCGGATCGAAAAGGGGTAGAAACGAAACTCAATAGTGAATGAGCCTAAATCCTCGCAATTCCCGAGCCACAGATCTCTCTCGGTGTTGATCTCTATCCGGTGATCGGCTTTGAAGAAGTGCGCCCCGCCATTTCCCAGCACCCCCTTACCCTGTATCAGGGTATACGAAGAATTTCGGATAGTATAATGCCCACTGTCATCCTTGACCAGCCGGGATGCGGGTTCGTTGAAGGAGAGAATCAAATCGGTGAGATAGGGAAACCGGTTATCATCATAGCTCAGATCGGAAAGGGTATAGAGTGTTCTCCCTCTTTTATCTTCATAGTGACGGACGTTGTAGAGATCGAGCCCTTCGGGAGAGAAGCGAACCACATCGGAGATATACTTCCGGGGGGCGACGAGAAAGATCAATGAGAATAGTATCACGAATGTTTTTAGTTTATTCATTAAACCTGATGCCGTTATGTTCCGGTACCCTGCAGTGTAATATATTTCACCGGAGTGCCCACGTGATTATAGGGAATCTCCAGTGTTGCCTCTTTTAAGCCGAATGAATCGGGCGTGAAGGTGATATCAACTGTTTCACTGCTGGCCGGGGTAATAGTCGCTCCCGAGCAGTCATCACTCTGTTTCCCAAAGAGATCACTGTTCGTTCCTGAAAAGGTGAGAACACTTATGTTAAGATCCCCGCTTGCGGCAACATTATGTATACTGATAGTGACCGTATCGGTTGTACTGACGGTAACATTTCCAAAATCATAGCTTACTATCGGGGCACCTGATTCGCGCACCTCAATCTCCGGCTCATAGGTTACCATGTAGCCAACAGCGTAGGGCAAGCTTCTGTTCCCCTTGCTGTCCCGAATGGTGAATTCGAGAACAAAATCACCAAGAATCCCGGTTGTTTTGAAATCCACTGCGCTATTATACGCAATACTCTTTCCGCTACTCAGGGTGAGCTCATCCTCCTCTAACGAAGTGCCATCGGGATAATCCGCCTGATTGTATCTGTTCACAAAAAGTGTCCGTGCATCACCATTAAAATCATACCCGCTGAGCTGAAAGCCGAGATCATCTCCCACACCACTCATCTCGTAGAAGGTAACCGACGTATGCGTCCCGTTTCGAATGAGCTGAACATCATCAACGGTGGGAACCTCAAGACTATCTTCGGCACAGCGAATCAAAAAGAACAGGATGAAGCATACATAAAGTATATTCCTCATCTATGCACAGCCTCCTCGACAAAAAGACAACACGCGAAAATCTCAATTATTCTGTTTCATTCTCACGATAGGATATATGATCACAACGTAAAGAGATTTTCAAGAATAAATTTACACAATCATTATTCATGTCATTTCTTTTTCTCGGAACATATAATGCCGGAATGCAAACTTTTCTGTCACGACAAATTGAGCAGGTATGAATCAATGTGCCGCCTGTAATAATTAATTTTTACTACCATACAGATAATACCGCTGAGCAATTAATTCCCGTTTCATCACTAAAAAAGATTTGTTCTGAAGAATCTCTCTCCTATACTGTACTGAAATACAGGAGGAATCGCCATGAGTCTTTTTGAAGACGAACAGTATCCTGAGAACGTCCTTGACATGGTATTCGGCTTTCAGAAGAGCCGGGTGATTCTCACCGCCTTTGAGCTTGACCTCTTCACCGCCCTCGGAGATGACAAAAAGACCTCACAGGATGTTGCTTCGATACTGGGTACCGATAAACGAGCTACCGATCGCCTGATGAACGCGCTCTGCGCTCTGGGCCTTCTAAAGAAAGAAAATGAATTCTTCTCGAATACTCCAATCGGATCACTCCTGCTTATAAGGGGAAAGCCCGACTATGTGGAGGGCCTGATGCATATGGTTCATCTCTGGGAGAGCTGGAGCACACTCACCGATGCGGTCAGAAAAGGTTCAGCGGTCTATCAGCGTCCCGGAGGAGAGCGGGGAGAACAGTGGCGGAAGGCCTTCATTGCCGCCATGCATAATCGCGCCCATCAAACTGCGCCGGGCATCATTGACCTCATCGATATCTCGAACGTCTCCCGGGTACTGGATGTCGGTGGGGGCTCAGGTGCCTATGCCATGGCCTTTGTCAGGGCTCGTGACAATATCACTGCAACTATCTTTGATCTTCCGGCAATAATCCCCCTGACAGAGCGCTACATCGATGAAGCGGGTCTTTCAGGAAAAATAGTAATTACCGGTGGTGATTACAACACCGATGAATTTGAAAAAGGGTACGATATCGTCTTTCTTTCGGCGATCATTCACAGTAATTCACCGGCCCTCAATAAAAAACTCATAAAAAAGTGCGCTGAGAGCCTCAATGCAAACGGTCAGGTAATCGTCCAGGATTTTATTATGAACGAAGATAGGACGATGCCCCTCTTCGGTGCACTCTTCTCCCTGAATATGCTGGTCGGAACCGAATCTGGAGATACGTATACTGAAGGGGAGGTTCGTACCTGGATGCAGCACGCCGGACTTACCGACATTGCAAGAAAAGACAGCACTTTCGGAACGAGCCTTATCTCTGGGCGGAAGCGTTAAAACGCAGCGCTTCCAGGCGTGCGGGGGAAGGGTATCACATCTCTGATATTCTGCATACCCGTAATATATTGCACGGTTCTTTCAAAACCCAGCCCAAATCCGGCATGGGGAACGGAACCGAATCTCCGTATATCAAGATACCACCAGTAATCATCGGAATTCAATCCGGATTCTCTCATCCGATCAATGAGCACCTCACATCGATTCTCCCGTTCGCTCCCGCCGATGATCTCCCCAATACGCGGAACGAGAACATCCATTGCCCTCACCGTAGTACTGTCATCGTTCAATTTCATGTAAAAGGCCTTAATCTCCCTGGGATAATCAAAAACAATAACCGGTTTCCCGATTTTTTTTTCAGTGAGATATCGCTCATGTTCTGATTGCAAATCTGATCCCCATTCAACGGGAAACTCAAATTGCTCCCCGGAGCTTTTTAACAGGTCGATAGCCTCCGAATATGAAATCCTCTCAAAATTCGTTTCGATAATTCTCTCCAGATTCTCGACAACTCCCTTCTGAATTCTCCTGTCAAAAAATTCCATATCTTCAGGACACCTCTCGAGGCAGCGACCGAAGATATACTTTAAAAAATCTTCAGCAAGGGACATATCATCCTGGAGATCTGCAAATGCCATCTCCGGCTCAACCATCCAGAATTCCGAAAGATGGCGTGACGTATGGGAATTCTCAGCTCTGAAGGTTGGACCGAAGGTGTAGATTTTCCCCATGGCACTGGCCAGGAGCTCCCCCTCGAGCTGACCGCTCACGGTAAGACCGGTCTTCATCCCGAAAAAGTCAGTGCTGTAATCGACATCTCCACCGACAACGGGAACGTTACGCAGATCAAAGGAGGTAACGCTAAACATCTCCCCGGCACCTTCACAATCATTTCCGGTAATGATAGGTGTTTGCACATAGATGAAGCCACGCTCCTGAAAAAACGCATGTATGGCGAAGGAGAGGGCATTCCTGATTCTCAGAACCGCTCCGAAGGTATTCGTCCGGGGACGAAGGTGAGCAATCTCCCTGAGAAACTCAAAGGAGTGCCTCTTCTTCTGAAGGGGATACTCTTCCGGATCCGCCCAGCCATATACCACTATCGCTTTGGCGCGTACCTCATATCGCTGTCCCTTTCCCGGTGATTCAATCAGCGTACCGGCGATAGAAATACTGCAACCGGTGGAAATTTTTAAAATTTCATCATAATTGGGGAGTGCATCATCCACGACAATCTGTATATTGGCAAGCGACGACCCGTCATTCACCTCCAGAAAACAGAAACCCTTCGATTCTCTTCTCGTTCGCACCCATCCCTTTATGAGCACCTCATACCCTGAGCTTTCCGAACGAAGAAGATCAATAATTCGTGAGTGCTCCATGCTACCCCTCAATCATAAATCGAGCAACTTTCACCGCCTCTTCGAGCACCCTTCCCAGCGCTTCCGGTTTTTTTCCACCTGCCTGGGCCATATCTTTTTTGCCCCCGCCACTTCCGTCTGCTGTCTTGGAGACCTCTTTTATAATGCTTCCACAATCGATTCCATTATCAACCGCATTTTTTGTCGCGGCGAAGAGGAGGAGCGCATTCCCCCCTACACGTGACCCGAAGAGAACAACCGAATCCTTCTCACGCGAACGTATCACATCCGAAAGATGCCTGAGATCCTTAACGGCTACTTCGTTGAAAGTATGGAAGATAATCTTGGTGCCATTCACCGTTATCGCATTCTCAATTAGGTTATCAATATTCGAAACAAGTTCTTTCGACCTCAGCTTTTCTATTTCCTTATCAAGCCTATTCGTGCGCTCAACGAGATCATCTATCTTCTTTGTAATATCTCCTTCAGGAACATTCAACAGCTGAGAGATTCGAGAAAGAATCTTGCTCTGATCATTATATCTATCCAATACTCCCTTGAGAGTGACAGCCTCGATCCTTCTCATACCGGCCCCGGGAGAGCTTTCCCTGAGAATCTTAAAGACACCTATCTTGCCGGTATTATCGACATGGGTTCCTCCACAGAGCTCCATACTGAAATCAGCGATTGTTATGACACGGACAATCTCATCGTACTTTTCATCGAAAACCGCAAGAGCTCCCATCGAGAGAGCTTTATCAATTTCAGTAACCGTTGTTTCAACCGGCAGATTCTCCCATATCTTCCCGTTTACTATATCTTCAATATCATGAACCTCATCATCGTTGAGCGCCTGAAAGTGAGAAAAATCGAATCGAAATCTCCCGGGTTCGACCAGTGAACCCGATTGAATCACATGATCCCCCAGGACGCTCCGTAATGATGCGTTGAGGAGATGAGTGGCAGAGTGACTCGCCCTGATGAGATTCCTCCTGATAACGTCAATTTCAGTTGTTACCCTCTCCCCCGTGCGAAACTCGCCCTCAAGCACCTCTCCCATGTGAACGATCGTCTTATTTATTATCTTCGTATCATTCACCTGGAACCGACCACCAGCGGTTGTAACAATCTGCCCGGTGTCGCCAATCTGTCCACCCGCTTCGCCATAAAAACTTGTTTCCCCGGTTATCAATAGTCCACTCTCGCCAGCTTTAATCGAGTCAACGATATGTTTCCCATTGCTGATGAGGATGATATCTGAATCCACACTATTCTCCTCATATCCTCTAAAATCGGTCGATCCGGCTTCCCGCGATATCTGCTCGAAATGCATTCCCATTTCCGTATCCACACCTTTCCAGCTCTTCTTCCCGCGCTCTCGTTGTACTGACATCTCCTGTTCAAAGCCTTGAATATCAACGTCAAGTTCATGCTCGGCGGCTATTTCAGTTGTCATTTCAAGGGGAAACCCATAGGTATCATAGAGGACAAAGGCATCCTTCCCGGAAATTGTGCTCTTCCGATCCTTTCTTAAAAGCTTAACAATTTCATCAAGCCTATCCATCCCGTTATCAAGTGTCTCAAGAAATCGTCTCTCTTCTCCTTCAAGGAGGTTCATAACATTTTTCGATGCCGTTTGTATTTCAGGATAGTATTCGCCCATTATCGCAACCAGGGGATCCATCAATCGATAGAGAAAAGGCTCATCAATACCTATCTGCCTCCCGAATCTCAACGCTCTTCTCAGAATTCTCCTGAGCACATATCCTCTCCCCTCATTGGAGGGATATGCTCCATCTGAAATTGCAAATGCAAGAGCACGAAAATGCTCAACGATAACATTAACCGGAATTATCGTATCACCTTCATATTTGAGCCCTCGTTCCCGGCAAACGAAATCCACCAGCTTTTTCATCTCATCGATTCCATATATTGAATCGACGTCCTGAACCAGAGCAGCAAGTCTCTCCAAACCCATACCGGTATCAATGCCGGTTTGCGGAAGAGGACTCAGGTTCCCCCTGACATCCTGATAAAACTGATTGAAGACGAGATTCCAGTATTCGAGAAATCTCTCACAATCGCATCCCGGTTTGCAATCTGGAGAACCGCATCCGAAAGCTTCCCCCCTGTCAAGATAGAGCTCGGAACAGGGACCACAGGCTCCGGAATCACCTGCAGGACCCCAAAAATTATCCTTCTTCCCCAATCTGACTATCTTATGAGGCGGAATGCCGATATGATCCTTCCAGAGTTCAAACGATTCATCGTCCTCCTCGTATATTGAAATCCAGATATCCTCTTTCGGGAAACCGACAATGTTGATCGAGTAATCCCACGCATATTCTATCGCTTCCTTCTTGAAATAATCTCCGAATGAAAAATTCCCGAGCATTTCAAAAAAGGTACAGTGCCTCTTTGTTTTCCCCACGTTTTCGAGGTCACTGGTTCGCAAGCATTTCTGAACGGTAGCCGCTCGCGTATATTCGAGCTCTACTGTTCCGGCAAACATCGGTTTGAACTGTACCATCCCGGCCGTGGTGAAAAGCATTGAGGGATCATCCCGAGGCAAGAGCGAGCTTGACGGCACTATTCGGTGATCCCGCTCTCGGAAAAACTCAACAAACGAATTTCTTAAATCCATTACTGTTAACATACGCATCCTCTTAATTACCAAAACAGAAAAAAGCCATAGCAACGTATAATAGAGCTAAAAAAAATTACGATTTTTAAAAGTCAATGACAATCTATAATTTGCTTGCAATATTCTACGATCAACACTCATCTAACCGGCGTGCACCTCTCTTTTTAGCATATTCCCTCATGTCATCGTGAGAATCGAATTCATCAATGATCTCCATACCGAGCAATGTTTCAATCGCATCCTCCATGGTAACAATACCGGTAAAGTCACCGAACTCATTCAGCACAATACTAAGATGCACCTTCTCTGCTATGAGTTCATGCAAGAGTCTGTAAACAGATATTGTCTCAATAACAAAGTGAGGCGATTGTGCGATAGTCTGAAGCCGCACATTGGTCTTCTTCTCTACTAACCGATTCATAATTTCCCGACGCAACACAACACCCTGAACTTCGTTCTTTTTGGCATTATACAGCGGTATACGTGTGAACTGAAGCTGTTTATTGGTTTTGATAATATCGTCAATCTTCTGCTCCGGCGGTAGCCAGAAAACGACGGGACGAGGCGTCATGATGTCTTTGACTTGAATCGAACGAAGACGAAAGAGGTTTTCCATTATCGTAAGCTCCGAGGTATCAACCACTCCCTGAAAATAACCCAAACGTATATAGTTTATAACCTCTGCCTTGCTTATGCGGGAACCCTGATCTTCAGGAGATATCAATCGGGAGATATAATGAATTGGTATAATAACCGGTTTCAATACAAAAATCATCACCTGAAGAAGATATGAACTGACCGGTCCCAGCTTTTTCCAATATTGCGCGCCAATGGTCTTTGGAATGATCTCTGAGAATATGAGAATCAGGAGAGTGAGAACAGCTGAGAAGAGCGCCATCCACTCTGATCCGAAGATCTGCAATGCAATCGCGCCCGATATTGCAGCACCAACAGTATGTGAAATTGTATTGAGTGTTAATATTGCTGAAAGTGGCTCCTCTATATTCATTTTCTGCTTCTGTAAAAGGATGCCAGAACGATTCTTCTTGTCTATCAGCAATTGTATATACGATCGGGTAATTGACAGTATAACTGATTCCAATAACGAACAGATAAACGAAATGATCAGTAAGATGAAAATAACAATTATGAGTTGAATCAAAGACAAATTCTCCTTAATAACTTTTCAATTATAAAGCATTTACGGTACACGAAAACGCTCTTCCCCTACATACAATAAATGTTAAAGGCCATTACATAAGGGTTATACTTGCATCCAAGTTCGGGGTATCTGCTCTCACCGCCATGGAATAGAGAGAGGGATAATATCTCTTCAGACGATTCATAAAAGATATATATCTGCCTGTGATACGATATTAATGAAAATACGATCATGAAAGTAGTGAGGAGTAAATACCATCGAATCTGCTTCATTCCTATTCCTGTCTTACTGCATCAATAGAGGGCTAATGATAACGGGAAAATACATTCATCACTATTTGTTGGTGAGTCTTGTATAACACGAGGATTCGTCATTGATGCGTGATTACCGCTCTTTTTACGGGAGATCCGTCATCACGTACAAAAGCGATATTCATATCATTTTATCTCCCAACAGATAATAAATACTATGCTCTATACTATAACAAAAGATACTCATACAACGCTCTGTATTGCGCTCTTCGGCAATGATTATCCGAAAGCAAAGGACAATGTCAATACATTTATTCTCGTATTTCTTATAGCGCAGCCCCTTTATCTTAAGGCTCGTAAAACTGGAGCAACACTTCCTCCTTTTTTCATTGACACAGACACAATCACTCAGTTATCCTTTCACGATAATTGCTCTCTGAGAACACGAAAATGGCAATCTTTATCATCTCTATCTCACTATAATGAGAAACACAGGCTCTTTCGGTATCCGCTATGGAACCAGCAATACTGAACATGGAAATTACTGACTTCTTTAACGGAGAATATCTTATTCGTATCGAGAAAGCTGAAAATTCTTCCACTATAACCTACAATCCTGAAACCAGGAAACTACACTTTCTTACTGTAAATACCCTTTCACAATTTCTGAAGAGAAATGAACAGCAACTGCGAAAGATACTCAACACCAAAAGACGGGAGACCTATTACGTCGGTTTCACCCTCACCTTCGTCTTAAGAGATACAAAGGATGTTACCGCCTTCAATGATAAATCGAATATAATCGTACAGGATAAACGAAACGGCAAAAACCAGACCTACATCTCCGCAGTCCATCATCAGGAAGATGGATTGTACCGGCTCTTCACCGATGGGAGCTTCAACGCAGCATATCAGTGCGGCGCAATTGCCATACTGATTCAGGATCCTGAAGGTCGTTCCCAGATATATGCTCAAAGAACGAAGGAAACGAACAGCAATCTCATTGAGCTCGCTGCCGTCATTGCAGGTTTGGAGCTTCTGAGAGACAAGGAGAGAGTACGAATCATCACGGACAGTCAATACGTGAGGAAGGGTATGACCGAGTGGATAATCAACTGGAAACTAAACGGCTGGTACACTGCAAATGGAGAAAAGGCAAAGCACATCGAGCACTGGAAAAGATGTGATCAACTCACCGAGAATAAGTATATCGAGTATAAATGGGTAAAGGGTCACTCATCTCACCTTGAAAACAGCCTCTGCGATTACTACGCGAGAGCACTTGCTCTTCATGCTCAGTAAGTGGGCAACAATCATTCCTCTCTTACTTCTCAATATTCAGTATCCTCATAGCATTCAAACCGAGTATATTCAAACGGTCATTCTCATTAGTAACAACGGTATCCACTGTTTTAAGGTACTTCTTGAAATTGATGAGGGGATAATCTGTTCCGAAGAGTATCTTCTCAGAACCGAGAATCCTCACGGCAACATCATATATTCTGTCATCATAGATATAGGGAGAAGCAGCACTATCATAGTACACATTTTCGAACGATTCCTTCACTTCAGGCATCAGTTCGTAAAAAAGAATACCACCACCCCAGTGTGCAAGAATAACTGTCAGATCATTGAATTCCTTTAGAACAGCATAGAGCCGTTTAAAATCTGTTTCATACTTTCCGATATATTCGTGTCCGACCGATTCATTGACATGGAGCACAACAGGGAGCGAATTGAATGAAGCCGCCTCAAAAATTCTCACAAGCGTCTTTTCATTGCCCGCAGAGAAACCTGTAGAATAAAACCCGAGCTCCCCTATACCTGACAACCCCAACTCTTTGATCCTCTTCACATGGGCATCGATCGCCCTCTCATCAGAGATCGGTATGGTACCGAAGGGGAATATTCTCCCCCCCGATAGTTTCGATACATCCCTGAAATATTGATTCTGTAACTCATAGTTTTCCTCCTTCTCCCAGGGATATCCCAGCGCTACTGCATAGTCAACACCCGCGTTATCCATTTCCCGAATAAGTGTGTTGTGATCAATGAGCTTTGACTTCTCACTGGAATAGAGCAGCTGAAAATTTTCATCATCGAAGAATTTCTTCCGATTCTCTACTACTTCAGGGCTGAAGATGTGCGTGTGAAAATCTATAATCATGGTTGTTCCTCACTCATGCGTAATAATACTGCCATACACACAAAATAATTCGAATCCTGCAAGGAATATTCAATCAAGTCATCCAATAACGGGGCGAACCTAAGCATTACGCCGCAACCCCGATCCTTCTGAGAACAGGTGGGGTAAATCGCTTGAGGAGTAATGAAAGTCCCACAACCGTCACTGAGCTCATCGCCATCGCAAGACCGGCGAACTCAGGCTTGAAAGTTATGCCAAAGAGGGGATACAGAATACCGGCCGCCACCGGAATGAGAAGCGAATTATAGGCAAATGCCCAGAATATATTCTGCTTAACCCTTCGAATCACCATTTTACCCAGCTGAATCGCCGCAACAATGAAATACGGTTCATTCCGCATCAATACAATCTCACCGCTCTCAATAGCAATATCTGTACCGCTTCCAATTGCAATGCCAATATCAGATTGAGCAAGTGCGGGCGCATCATTAATGCCGTCGCCAACAAAAGCGACAACTTCTCCCTGCTCCTGTAAGTTCTTAACCTCGCTCGCTTTATCCTGCGGCAACACATTGGCGAAAACATTTTCAATTCCAACCTGAGATGCGATTGCCATAGCCGTTCTGTCATTATCCCCCGTTATCATAACGGATCTAATATCCATCGCTGTTATCTCATCAACCGACAGCTTTGCTCCATCTCTCAGCGTATCCTGAACTCCGAAGATCCCCTTCACATCACGATCCATTGAAACAAGCACTATCGTTTTACCCTCCTCCTCAAGGGAGGAAATCATTCGACTGACATCCTCAGGAATATGAATCTTATTTTGAGTGAGAAGAGACTGGCTCCCTACAAGAATCTTCCTATCAGCAACTTCCGCTATAACTCCCTTCCCGCCAACATTCTCAAAAATGCCTATTTCATAGATTGCCGAATCTTCTTCACGGGCGAATTCGTATACCGCTTTCGCAACAGGATGACTGGAAAGCTTCTCCACACTCGCAGTAAACGCCACCAACTCATCCCTGTCGATATCCAAGGGTATTATATCAGTAACCTGCGGGGAACCGGACGTGAGGGTTCCCGTTTTATCAAACACAACACTGCTCAATCGTTCCAGCCTCTCCAGCACATCCCCGTTTTTAATGAGCACACCAAACTCTGCTCCGCGTCCAATACCAACCGTTACTGCTGTCGGTGAAGCGAGGCCCAGTGCACAGGGACATGCGATAACAAGAACCGATATGAGCGTTGAAAGTGCAAAGAGTGCAGTGCTGGATGCGATGAAATACCATACAACAAACGTACTGATCGCAACCGCAATGATGAATGGAATGAAATAACTCACAACGCGATCTGCGATCCTCTGTATCGGAGGTTTTGAACTCTGAGCTTCAGCAACGATACGGATAATCCTGGAAAGGACTGTATCCCTGCCGACTTTTTCAGCTTGTATTTTAAGGAAGCCGTCCCCGTTGATTGTTCCACCGATAACGCTGTCACCGACTGTTTTATCAACAGGAATTGATTCTCCGGTAATCATTGATTCATCAACAAAACCCTCTCCCGTGAGGACACTTCCATCGACCGGAATTCTTTCACCCGGTTTCACCATAACCAGATCATCAACCTGAACCTCTTCAATCTGAACATTAATCTCCTCACCGGATCTGATAACGAGTGCCTGCTGCGGATTGAGATCAATCAAGCGTGAGATAGTATCGGAAGTACGTCCCCGCGCTCTCGCCTCAAGATATCTTCCCAGGGTCAGAAAAGAGGCCAGGAGAATTGCAGTTTCATAAAAAATAAATTCGCGGGAAAGAATGCCAACAGTCCCCATGATACTGGAAAGGAAAGCAACGCCAATACCCATTGTATACATAACATCCATGCTGAGATTTCTATTCCGTAACGCGCGGTAGGCTGCCATAAATATCGGATTCGCAACATATAAAAAAACAGGGGTGGCAATTATAAGCATGCCAAATGCATGGAGCTGCGTTACATGAAAAGGCATATACATGAGCACCATAAACAACCCGCCGACAATAAGACCAACGGTTAACCGCTTCTTCTTCTGTTTCAGATCCTTCTCCCGATACGCAGTCTCCTCATCTCGAATATCATCCTCATCACTGCCCATAAATTCATAGCCTGCATCTTCAACTGCTTTTTTCATCGCTTCACGAGAAACACCGGTATGCGAAACGGTTGCCTCCCCGGACATATGATTTACCTCAACAGCGGTAATTCCATCAATTCGTGAGAGCGCACTCTCAATTGCCTTTGAGCACATAACGCACGTCATGCCGCCAATTTTCAGCGTAACTGTTTTATTTATAACATCATAGCCTGAGCTCCTTATTGCCTTCTCCAGTTCAGCAATTCCGATCTGCTCCGAATGGTAATTGATTGATGCCCTGTTCGTTGAGAGATTGACCGATACTCCCGAAACTCCTTTCAGGTCGGAAAGTGCATTCTCAACAGTGCGGACACACATGGCACAGGTCATACCCGCAACTTTTATTTCTGTTCTCTTCTCATCATTGGCCATACGTTGTATCCCTGAAACACTGCATAACAGCTTTTCGAGGAATTCACCCCGATTGAAAAAATGATTTGCAACTCGTTACATACAGTATACCTTGTTTGTAACGGATAACAAGATTTCGTAATAGAGAACACCGCTCTCTATCGACACAATACAGTAAACATTTCTCCTCCACTCTTTACACCGATTGGGAGAATTGTGCGTCTCTATACGCAGCAAAAAAAGGAGGCATATTATGAAGATAAGTGATGAAGCACGGGTTGGGCTGATGGTTACTATCAGTTTTACCATCTTTATAGTACTTATCGGGCTCCTTGCCAAGATAAACGTGTCACAATCAGGCTATACGCTTAAGATATATTTTGGTTTCCTGAATGATCTGAGTGTTGGTGCACCGGTCAAGATCGGAGGTGGTATTAAAATAGGATATGTTGATGAAATCAGGCAAACAGGTGAACAAACCGAGGTACTACTGTGGATAGAGAAGAAATATCGGCTCGCAAAGTCTTCAACATTTGCCATATTCACTTCCGGACTGATAGGGGAAAAGTATATAAATGTAATTGTCCCACCAGTCAGTGATGAAGAGGGTTTCCTTGCAAATGGTGATAAAAAATTCGGTATCGATCCGGCAAGCTTCGATATGATGATGCAGACATTCCAGGGTTTTATGCAGGACAAAAGCGGTGGCCAGATTCTCGCTGAAATATTCCAGAACTCGAACAGGTTTGTTGAGAATCTGAACAACATGGTTGAAGAAAACAGGTACGATGTTAAGCGTTCTGTATCGACATTCAAGCTGATGATCGGTACCTTCTCCGTGCAAACAAGAATCCTGATAGATCAACTCAATCACTTCACACGCAATATGGCAGAGCTTTCTGAAATAAATAAAAAAGATATATCCATAACACTCAGAAACCTTTCTGAAACGACCGAGCATCTCAACAAGATTATCTTCAGAATTGAAAATGGCCGCGGAACCCTGGGAAAACTTCTCAGTGATGAGGAAGTATATAACAACATCAAAGATGCATCAATCTTTGCGAAAGATCTTTTCTATTCGCTGCGAAAAGATCCCTCGAAGCTCTTCTTCAGACAGAAGGAGTAAGACTGTTTGCGAATAAGACCATACCGAGCAGCATCAAAAAACGGTACAGAATGATGACAAAAAAAAGAACCAGTTACATTTGCACAGCCTGCGGTAACGAATACAACAAGTGGCTCGGCAAATGTCCTGCCTGCGGTGAATGGAACTCAATTGTTGAAGCGGCGCCGAACGTAAAAAAGGAAACCACACACGAGGTTATCCCCCTCGCCGAAGTGCACTTCAATGGCCATGAGCGAATTTCAACTGCTATCGATGAATACAATCTTGTCTGCGGCGGCGGAATGGTCCCCGGTTCCGTAATTCTTATCGGCGGAGAGCCGGGAATCGGTAAATCAACACTGGCGCTTCAGATAGCCGCATCTCTCAAGACAGTATATCTATCAGGAGAAGAATCTCCGATTCAGATAAAGCAACGGTCAGAGCGACTGGGCATTAATGGTGAGAGCATTCATGTGTCAACAAATACGAATGTTGACAGTATCATTCATATGATAGAGAATGAGAAGCCGGAATGCGTCATTGTGGACTCGGTTCAAACGCTGTATCTTTCTGATGTTCCGGGACTCATCGGTTCGGTCAGTCAGATTAAGGAATCAACATCTCGCATAGCCGAAATCGCCAAAAAGAAGAATATCCCTTTCATCCTCATCGGTCATATCACCAAAGATGGAAGCATTGCAGGCCCAAAACAGCTCGAGCATTTAGTCGATACCGTTCTCTACTTTGAAGGAGATTTCTCAAAAGAGTTTCGAATTCTCAGAGCATTCAAGAACAGATTCGGTTCCATTAACGAGATTGGTCTTTTCGCGATGACAGAAAAAGGACTGAAGGAAGTAAAAGATAAAAACATTTTTATCAATCCCTTTTCTTCTGACGCACCCGGAAATGCCGTATCCGCTGCTCTCGAAGGGAGTAGAATACTCCTTTTCGAAGTTCAATCACTCGTCACCTGGACAAGCTTCACCAATCCGAGAAGGATGGCCGACGGTTTTGATCTGAACAGGCTAACGCTCATCATCGCCGTCCTCGAAAAGCATGCACAGCTCAAATTGAGCAATTTCGATGTATTCATTAATGTCGCCGGCGGCTTTCAGATTGACGAACCATCTGCTGATCTTGCCGTTGCCATGGCAATTACATCAAGCCTGAAAAACAAGCCGATTCCCTCCGGAATAGGCTTTATTGCGGAAATATCACTCTCAGGTGAACTCAGACCCACATCGCAATGTCAACGAAGAGTGCTCGATCTCGGGCGTTCCGGATTTCATACCGTTATCCTGTCGCAAAAGAACTACACCGAAGCGAAGCAAGCAACGTTTTCAGGTGATATCGTAGGACTGGACACCATCGCCAAAGCGATAGAGTATATATTCTAAGGAGATCATCACACATAATAATACCGAAAAAAATAGTTGCACAAAAAAGCTACACCATTCAATAATGAGAAACTGTTCATTATATATTTGATTAATTTCAATCGAGCATCAGTCGAAAGTGTAATAAGAGAACGCTGAGAATGGACGTGAGCATTACCGATGAAAATTAGAATAAAGCAGTATCAAAATAAATTCAAACTAAGATTTTCAGAGAACTATCACATATGGAGAAAGAAGTATAGCAAATGGTGGGACTCATTTCTGGAGAAGGGACATGAAAAGCTAACAGTAATGTTCATTCCACATAATGAGAAGAGAATATTTACCTTCCAGATCTCAAAATTCTTCATATCATTTTTTGTCCTGCTCTTCTTTATCATACTGGTAACATCATCATATGCCATAATCAGGAACACCAGCATCAAGCGTGAAGAACAACGACTGTTAATGAACTATAAGGATATCAGATCTCATCTCCTGAGATTTGAAAAAAACACGACACAAGTATCGAAAATTATCGATGATATAAAACCGGAAATAGAGGAGCTCTATGAGCTCGCTGCCGGAAGTGATGATGGAGTCGATAAAATCTGGGATACGATTGAACTGAACGATGAAGATTCAAAAAAACTCAACAAGATTAAAAATGTATTACCGGAAGAAATTTTTACCCTGAGAAATATTCAAAAAGACCTCATCATCTCAACCAATACCATAAAAACCATAAAGAGCTTCATCGACGTAAGAAGCAAGGTCATCAACGAGACACCTTCAATTGTCCCCAATCGAGGCCACATTACTTCCCTCTTTGGATGGAGGCGGTCACCATTCGGTTTTGGAAGAGATTTTCACACAGGTATTGATATCGCCTCAGCACCTGGAACTGAGATACGAGCCACTGCACCCGGAACGGTTATATCATCGGGATGGGGAGGAGGATACGGATATCGAGTTATACTCAAGCATAAATACGGATTCGAGACGGTTTATGCTCACTGTTCTAAAATTGCCGTAAGCGTCGGTGATTTCGTAAAAAAGGGACAGGTTATTGCATACGTCGGTCAAACAGGTGCAGCGACCGGAAATCACTGTCACTATGAGATTCGATTGGGAAACGTCGCAATCAATCCCTACCCATACATGAGAAAAGTATGGTAGGTAAACTCGCGAACAAAACCACGACACATACGTGATAAATCTTTTTCAACTAATACCTTTTCAATTTTACTCTGATACACGAGCACGGTCGCTTGCATCACTCCTTAAAGAAGGAACAGTACGCTCCTCCGCATTGAAACACTGTCAATACAGGCAAGAATTTTTTATTCTTTTAGATTATTTCCACCACTTTCATTAAGGAGCATTTGCAGAGTATAATTTCACACGGGAAACGAGATGTTAAGACAATGAGCAAAAAACGGTTAATCACTCTCTTTATAACAACTCTCATCATAACAATATCCGCTTACCTCAAAGCCGAAATCCCGGAAGAACTCAATAAAAGAGGAATCGAACTGGGAAAACAAAAGAACTATGACGGTGCTACCCGTGAGTTTAATAAAGCACTGACAATATATAATAACAAGTCAGCGCACGCACTCCATAATCTCGCATGGGTTCTCGAGCTGAAGGGAAATTTCACAGAAGCAATAAAGAACTACGAAGAAGCGATAAGGAGAAATCCGTCGCAGCTGCAAAGCTATAAACGGCTCGGATACCTATACTACAAAACGGGTGAATTCGAAAAAGCGGTTGAGATCGGTGAATTACTGCTCAGGGAAGAACCGGGGAATGAAGAGGTTTTGAAATGGCTCCCCGAAGCATATACGCTCAAGCTGAAAAAACGCCAAGAAACACTGCTCGCACAGAGAAGAGAGAATGCGAAGAAAGGCAAAGAAAGAGAGGGAGAGGAAAAATCCGAGGAGATCATGCAAAAAGAAGAGGCACCTGAGCCACCGTCAGCAGGTCTCTTCCAGGATATACTTCTCAAGATCGGATATGTCCCTGCATACCGCACCACATTCGAAAAATTGAGCGGCACGACAGTTGAAAATGTTGAACTAAACGGATTTACCCTTCAAGCCGAGAACAATTTGTACTACAGGGGAATCTGGTTTGGCATCGGTTTTGAATGGCAACGCATGGAAAGAAAAGAAACCGAGGGGTATTATCTGTATAACTATTTGATGCCCCTTATAACAGTAAAGCATCTGCATTCATCCGGTCTCTACTACGGAATTGGCCTGTCAGGAAAATATCTCCTGACTGTTTCCAATCCCGATAGTGCTCCCTTAGAAGCAAAAAAGAAGATAGACCTCTGGGCACATATTCTCATAGGTTTCTATCTCCCCATTAATAAAACCGTATATTTCTGCTTTGAGAACAGAACAGGGTGGAATATTACCCGAAAACAGTTCTCAGAATATGAAAACTCCATTGAACTCGACGTCAAAACATCTTATGAATGTGCCTTTTTCCTCGGTATCGGCATGAGAATTAATCATACCGAACAGAAACAGAAATAAAAGCAATGAATGAAATTGAAATCCTCAACTTCATGAAAGTGATATCGCTTGAGGCGGGCAACATTCTTCTCAACGGCTTTCGCTCCAAAGAGATCATGATATCGTACAAAAGTCGTACAAACCTCGTTACGAATATCGATAAGGAATCAGAAAATTTTCTCTACAACCGGATACGAGAAAAATACCCCGATCACACTATCATCGCCGAAGAGGGGAGCGAGCAACGAACCGAGAACGATTATATCTGGTATGTTGATCCTCTTGATGCTACAAACAACTACGCACACGGTATTCCCTACTTTTCAGTATCCATTGGTGTATTCTCAAGAGCTGCAAAGAGAGTGGTTGCCGGCGTCGTTTTCGATCCCTTTCATCAGGAACTCTTTTCAGCGTGCAGAGGGAATGGCGCTTTTTTAAATGATGAGCAGATTCACACCTCGGGCACAACCGATCTCGGAATATCTCTTCTGGCAACCGGTTTTCCCTATAACAAAGCCGATATGAACAGAAATAATCACCGTGAATTCATCGCATTCCTCCCGAGAGCCCAGGGCATCAGACGAATAGGTTCTGCATCTCTCGACCTCTCATATGTTGCCTGCGGAAGGATCGATGGTTACTGGGAACCAATGCTCTATGCATGGGATATGGCAGCAGGCAGTCTCATCGTTGAAGAAGCCGGTGGTACCGTAACCAAATACAACGGTGATCCCTTCGATCCTGAGTATCCTGAAATTCTTGCCACAAACGGCACTATCCATGCCCAGATGATAGACATCCTATCAACAATCGCCTGAATTATTCATCAATCGAGAAGCCATTATGAGCTTTCAGGAAAAGAGGTCAGCACAGGAATACGACAGAAGACTCCACAATGAAGGGTATCCGGGAAGTCTCCTGGAAATAGTACTATCAGCCGCAGTGATGTCAGAAACAGTAATTGACATCGGTTCAGGTACCGGATTCTTTTCAATCCCGCTTCTCGAGAGGGGGTATCGAATAACTGCCATAGAACCGTCGCATGAGATGATACATATCTTGAGAAAAAAAATATCCGCTGAACACCGCCATCGAATAACGCTTCATCACGGCGACTGGGAATCATGGAAAGGTGAACACCATGATTTATCGATTTGCATACACGCTATATACGGGATGCAGGATATTGAAAATGCACTGTTAAAAATGAAAAAAAACGCTACACGATCAATCGTTGTCGTAAAAGCAGACACAGGGAGGAGGACGCTTTCATCGCATATTCGACAGTATTTCAAGAAAAACAATCGTCAGGTGAGTTTTCAAATGATACTAGCAGATGCTCTCGAGAAACTGAAGATTGACTTCAATCAGATACTTGCTGAGCAGGAAAGAGTTGCACACTTCAAGAGCATAGATGACGAAGCAGAATACTACTGCTATCATCTGGGATTACATAAAGAACATCTCAATGATGTCAAAGAGATAATACGCAAGAACTGTGAGAGGGATGAAGGGGGTTATCGCTTCCGTGGAATATACAGAGATGCGGTATTCACCTTTACCAGCCGATAATTACATCTCACATAAAAAAATTATCATCGCTTTTAAAAATGCCGGGCAGCCGTCCGCTCAACGCGGTAACCTTCTGAAGCAATTTCTTTACATCGATGAGATAATACTTCTTTTCACCTTTCATCAGCACGTTATCATCAATGACAGCCATCACTCTGGCAGAGAGGGATAATCGAATTGCCCTTCCGCTGTTCAAGTCAACTATCCACGGACCTTCCCGTTTTTCAAGTATCATACCTCCCTGAAAGAAATGGATATCAACGAGGTCCTCAAATTTGTGGAGCTTCTTCTTCTCTTCTGAAGACAACGACATCCTTTCCACGAACCAGGATCCGGATGTTCCTGTGATGTAATATATATATTTTTCATTGAGATACAATCGTGACGATGATACACTCATATTCCTGATCATGACAGACTTATCCATACTATCGATAATGCTCAAATGATACGATCCGGCAATACCAACAGTAATCGCAACGATATTCTTTGCAGCACGCATGATTACATTATAGGAGAGCCCTTTGAACGGCGGAGAGAATTTACCTTCAACGAAGTCATTCCTCTGTAACGTATCCAGTGAAAAAGAAGACAACGAGCCATCATGATATAGTATTAGATCATTTCCATTAATAATAAACGACTTGATATTCTTAACATCATGTGACTTCAGATCTATACTCGATATACGAGTACCATCACCACCGTAAATATCAATGTTTACAGTATTTCCGATTACCAATCTATCAGACACTGCATGATAGTATATTCCATAGGTATTTCCCTGTATGTTTCCATGATAATCAAACATAACCGGATAGAGGATGGAGAGCTTCTCATTTCGTGAATAAAGTACCGTTTCATTAAAATTGATAAAAGGGGTATTGAACACTTCAATAGTAGCGTAATCGATAATTCCCCGTTCAATGGAGCGCATCCCCTTCTGCAAATCACCCTTCTGACATAACTGTATCCCCTTCGAGATATCCTTCTCATATCCCGGTGTGCATGAGATACTACCCAATACGATCAGTGCAATTATTAATGCCGCTGAATTAATACCTTTCATCGCAACACTCGTTTACTTATGTCCTTTTCCTCATCTTTTGCCCTAGTTTTTCAATTGATTTAATAAGGAATGAAGATTCAAGCAGTTCTATCATTTTTGAAGATGCTGTCGTTTTTGCCTTGATGCTATACTTGGAAGTGGTTAAATAAATGCCGCTCCGACACTTTTCACTTATCACCTTTTTCTGAAACTCAAGTATCTGAACTTCAGTTACTTCTTTCGTCGTCCTATTAAAATATATCAACACCGGAGGCTCATTAATTCTCTTGATATTGTACGCTTTATACATATATTCATTACTCGACACCTCTTTCTGCGAGACAATATTATAATTGAGCCTTGAAATGATCTCATAAATGAGAGGTTGTAACTCATCAAGCGAAGAGGTGAAGAGTGTTTTCATATTCTCATTATTCAATATAATGTTGTAATCACTGAGTTTGAGCTTCGTGCTCCTGTAACCGGGATTCACCTTCTCGATCTGTTCCCATTGACCGATTGCATCATAAATCCTATTTTCCATCTCATAGCACTCAGCAAGCAGATATAGATATGCAAGAGAATCATCATCCTTCCCCTTTTTCAAGCTGTTAACACCCGACTCGAGGACTTCGATTGCCTTTTTATATTCACCTTTTTCAAAATATATGCTTCCAAGTGCAAAGACACTTTTAATATAAAATTTGTTATCACGCTTCGAATTATCGAACATTTTGAGCGCGGCATCATAGTCCTTTTTCCCCTTATAAATTAATCCTAAATAATAATTTGCTTCAGGTGAAAACTGTGATTTCCGCAATACATTGAGGAACGCCTCCTCTGCTTCAGTAAATTCTGAGAGATGATAACTCGAAACACCGAGAGGGAGATGACAATCGCTAAGAGTTGGATTAAGATCAAGGGCCTTTGAGAGGTGCGTCTTCGCCTCTTTATACCTCTTCTGTTTGTAGAGGGTATGGCCAACGCGATGATTCGCTTTCACATCTTGGGGATTAAAAGAGAGAATTATTTTATATTCCTCAATCTCTTTTACCCACTGCTTCGTTTCCGCATAGAGCTCTGCCAGTTTATAATGAATGTCAACTTCCCTGACATACCCTTTGAACTCCGGAAGTGCAAGAATGCCATTTAATTCCGATATCGCGAGCAAATACTGTTTCTGCTTTATGAGAATTTTCGCACGTAAATAACGCGCCGGTACATAGTCCTTTTTCTTCTCCAGTATCTCTTTAACAATGGAACTCGCCATGACATAGTCATCATTTTCCAGATACTCCTCTGCCTTTCTTATCCGTGCCGGGAGCTGCGTTTTCCGGACAAAAAGAAGTACTCCCACCACCACGATAAGAAAAACCAGAATAATGATTATCCTTACGAAATCCATCTTATTCCATCAATATGCAACAGTCAGCTAAAATTGAAAAATAGAGATCATTAATATAGTATTTATCCAGTCAAATTATGTTTACTAGCAACATTTCCCTCCCTGACGCATATAGAACAGGCATGGGTTCACCTCGAAAAAATGATCCAACAATAATTACCACTCATCTATAATGAAATATCAGGTAACATTGCAATTAGTCAAGAATAATTATAAGTAACCTGAAAAACTAGTTGTTCTCATACAGAATCTCGAACCATATCATCTTATTCACTACACCTCATTGAAAGGGGAACATCACAACCCGATGTTTCTGAATGTGATGGGATCAGTAACGTGAAATAATTATCCTATTAATAACCTCCTCCAATCTTTATTTGCTGATCACATTAAAATTTCATAATTGACAAATATCATATGAACAATACATATTTTAATGAATCCATTCTCTGTTACCTGTACCTTAACAGAGAATAAAGTGAGGAACCTCTGCAAAATTCGTTATTAATCTCGTTTCGTTATATTATGGCAAATAAAATATAAGATATATTACTTAAATAATGGTGCTGTATTTTTCACCATTGTTTACCATAACCCATTAAACGCATTTGGAGGAATCAATGCCAGATATTGGGATAGTACTTGGAAGTGATAACGATATTCCAAAGGTCAAAGAGTGTTTTTCAATACTGAAAGAATTTGATATATCCTTTGAAATAGCTATTCTCTCCGCACACAGAACACCCCTTCAGACACAAGAATGGGCGAAATCAGCTCTAACAAAAGGAATCAAGGTGATAATTGCCGTTGCTGGAGGAGCAGCACATCTTCCCGGTGTCATCGCCGCGCATACCACACTTCCGGTCATCGGTGTACCCATCGAGACAAATATCGCAGGAGGACTCGATTCAATCCTCTCAATACTTCAAATGCCTTCAGGGATTCCCGTTGCAACTATGCCAGCGGGAAAAGCAGGTGGAACGAATGCAGCACTCCATGCCATCCAGATTCTCGCACTGAATAACAAAACCCTTTCAAATAAGCTTGAGAAGTATCGAGAAAAAATGGCACACACTGTTATGAAGAAAAACAAAAAACTGACACCCTCCAGTTTGAAATAATCCGTTTCCCAGGAGCAACGATGAGAGACCATCAAGAGAGAAAATATGATTGACCATGGATTATCCGACATTCCGCTCGAGAGAGTTATCATTCTCGATTTTGGTTCACAATACACGCAACTTATCGCCCGGCGAATCAGAGAGCTCAAGGTATACGCCGAAATTGTCCCGTATTATTACTCAATTAAAGAAATTAAAAGTGAAAAACCAAGCGCCATAATACTTTCGGGAGGACCCTCCTCCCTTTATGAAGAAGACCCGCCAAAAATCAACAAAGACATTTTCTCTTTCCGTATCCCCATCCTGGGCATCTGTTACGGTCTCTATATAATTGTTGATGCTTTTACAGGAACACTCAAAGCTGCCGAATCAAAGGAATACGGAAGGGCAATAATCACCGTTACAAATAAATCTCTCCTTTTGAAAGGTTTAAAAAAAAGAGAGTCTGTCTGGATGAGCCACGGCGATAAGGTAATACACCCCCCTGATGGATTCACCGTTATTGCAAGCTCCGAAAATGCAGAGATTGCAGCAATTGAGAACCAGGAAAAAAAAATCTACGGTGTTCAGTTTCACCCAGAGGTCTATCACACGGAAAACGGAACGAAAGTTCTTAAAAACTTCCTCTTCGAAATCTGCAGACTACAACCCACCTGGACAATGAAATCCTTTATTCAATCCACCGTTGAGGGGATTCGTAATGAGGTCAAGAACGGTACCGTTTTACTCGGGCTATCAGGTGGAGTAGACTCATCGGTTACAGCAATTCTTCTCAAACAAGCGATTGGCGAGAGACTGTACCCTGTTTTCGTCAACAACGGACTCTTGAGAAAAAACGAGTCAAATGAAGTCATTAATCGATTTCAGAAATACTACAACCTCAATCTCATATATGTTGATGCTTCAAAGAGGTTTCTCACTAAATTAAGAAAAGTGTCAAATCCTGAACAGAAGAGAAAAATCATCGGTCGCGAATTTAT
>Ga0180433_10002974_pt1 | contig 25484 bp, 23 predicted proteins | sample SS_ome_8_FD_132980 | JGI IMG/M metagenome (GOLD analysis project Ga0180433, IMG submission 132980) | Hypersaline lake sediment archaeal communities from the Salton Sea, California, USA - SS_1_D_1 metaG | ecosystem: Environmental > Aquatic > Non-marine Saline and Alkaline > Hypersaline >... | reverse complement strand
TCATAATCCAAAGGTCGTGGGTTCAAGTCCCACCGCTGCAACCAATCAAGGAGAGAACGCGAACATGATTTGTTTCCATCACAATGACGCAGACGGCTACTGCGCCGCGGCTGTTGTCCATCTCTCACAGGGAAAAGATTCTCTCGATCGCTACGTCGAGATGGATTACAAGAAGCCCGTCGATGTCGAGGCAATCTATCCGAATGAAGTTGTCATTATCGTAGACTTCTCGTTTAAGCCTGAAGTCATGGCGAAAGTGATAGAGAGAACGCAGAACATCATTTGGATCGATCATCACAAGACCGCCGAAGCCTATGACTACGGCTGGACGCTTTCTGGACTTCGTGATTTTACGGAACCCGGGAAATCCGGAGCCATGTTGGCATGGGAGTATTTTTTCAAAAACAAGCCTGCCCCGTTAGCCGTGCAGCTTGTTAGCGATTTCGATACTTGGCAGCACAAGATGGTAGACGATGTCAAGTTCGTCCTTGGCCTCATGTCGAACAAGTGGGTGACAGATCCAACAAGTCTGGAGTGGGAACACTTGCTTGTTCCGGAACACGCTGCATACGTCAACGATTGCATTCGCGATGGGCACGCCATTGAAAAGTTTCGAGACCAGAAGTGTGAAGGCTACTGCCGGATGTACGGCTACGAAACGGAGATCGCTGGACTCGGGAGCACGGACAAGCATCAGGCTTTTGCGGTAAATCTTTACACGCTTGGATCACATACGTTCGGAGAACGAATGCAGAAGTATGATGTCTGCATTGCTTATGTCTTCGACGGGAAAAGTTTTACGGTCAGCCTGTACTCCGACAGAGGTATCGATACATCGGTAATTTCCAAAAGCTTCGGAGGCGGCGGACATTCCGCAGCGTCCGGGTTTCAGTGCGAAAGACTTCCGTTTCACCCCAAAGGAGAACGCGAACATGAATGAAACTCCGATCAACGGCGATGTTCCGAACGCGATGGAAACGATCGCCAGTCAACTCGACGGGATGAAACTCCCGACCTTCAAGATGGGCGAGAACGAATACTCTCGCGCACCTGATGGATCCGTCCGGCGAATCACACCGAAGAAAGGCGAACAGAAAGCTCCGGTCAACTGGCGCGATCGTGCCATCCATGCGGAGAAAGCTTTTCTCTCGCTGCTGGACGAACGCAAGAAGCTTCAGAATCTTCTTCTCGAAGCCTGCCTGAAACTTGAGAAGTATGGGTTCGAATGCGAAGCGGGGCCGCTGAACAACTGCTCAGAGTTTCTTGAGATGAAGCACTTCGCGAAAGGCGTGCCGCACATCCACAGGCCGCCTCTCGAAACCATGGCGTTGAATGGCAAGCGTTGCGTCAAGCGGCAAATCGAACATCCTGAAGAACTGTACTGCGAGATGTATCTTGAGTGTGGACATGTTCTCAAATACAATTTTGCCGAATCAAAGCGAGTCGCTATGAATGACTTGTTGTGTTGCCCAACTTGCACCGAAGTACTCAAAGAGCGCGGCATGTATCAGGAGGATGCTACACCATGCGAATCGTAATCTGGACATCTACCCTGTGTCTGCTCGGAGTGCTGGTCGTTTCACAATCGTTTCTTGAGATCCGGCGAAATTCGCAGCACAAACAGATCGAGCAACGGCTTGACCGTCTGGAAAACCCGGGTGCAACGAATCTGTTTGCCCTGACCGCGGAGATCCAAGCCAAGCTGGAAAAAGACGGCAAGGAGATCGTGCTGTTCTACAGCCGCGATGGGCGCGTCTTCTGGCAGATCAAGAACAAGCCGAAGAAGAAAGGCTGGTTCCGGTGAAGCAAACCCGCGAATCCTGTATTCTCTGCGGTTGTAAGCATGTCGCCCAGGCTCGCGTGTTGATGCTGGAGTACAAGCGTTCCCCGGTCGAGTACGAGGAACACTATGACTTCGCGCTTGGCCACCTTGCCGAAGCCGAAGATGAGCTGGTCAAGTATCACGTTGAACTGGCCGCGCTTGTTCGAGATCACCGTAAGAAACTCGAAGAGGATACTGGTTACGCTTTCCCGTATGGCAAGGTCATTCTTCAGATCCGTCACCAGGGCGAAGAGGAAACTCAAAAACGAATCGATGCGATCGAGGCGGAGTTTCAGGGCATGACGGATGAAGAACTTCGATCGTGGTGGTTTGAGATCCAGAAATGATCACGAAGTATGGACTTCAGTTTCAGGAAGATCCAAACGACATCTCGATCGAGCTGTACTGCTACAAGATTGGTCACTCTCCCGAACACGGCGGCCTTGGTCCCGCAGGCCATCTTCGAAATGCCATTTACCTGATCTGGCCGGAACACGATAGTCGTGGCCGGCGAGTTCTTGTACGCAACGAATGGCAGGACCGCCGAATCACTTCGTTCGCTGAAGGCGACTTCGAAATGTGGTGGGGGCCTGCCGCTTCAGCAAAGTCTACGGACGCGGCCGCGATCGCGCTCGCAGACTGGTACGCTGCTCCCGTAGACACCACGACGATCATCTGTTCGACAACGATCAAGATGCTTCGTCGTCGTATCTTCGGTGAAATCGTTCGCCTGCATAATGCTGCTCGCCGTATTCACAAGATGGATCTTCCCGGGTTCTATCTCAAGAGCCAGGTCGCCGTTCTTCTCGATGCAGCCAAGGCCGGTCATGAAGGCGAAGACGAATCCGAGAAGTCCGGCATCTTCGGGTTCGCCATCCAACAGGGCTCCAAGGAGGAAGCCAAGGACAATATCATCGGGCAGCATAACGAGCGCGTCCGCCTGTTCATCGACGAAGCGCAACACCCGATCACCGATGTCGCTTTCGACGCTCGCGTGAACTTGCAGAAGTGTCCCGACTTCAAACTCTGCGCGTTCGGAAACCCCGACTCACGGTTGACGCCGTTGGGCCGATACTCCGAACCGATCAAAGGATGGGAATCGATCAATCCCGACAAGGAGATGTGGAAGACGAAATGGGGTCGCACTCACTACTTCGACGGGATGAAATCGCCGGCCATCAAGGAGCCTCACAAGTTTCCGTTCCTGATCAGCCAGAAGCATATCGATCTCACGATCGCGGATTCCGGAATGGACTCGCCGGACTACTGGCAGTTCTGCCGCGGATACGTGCGGCCCGAAGGAACGCCGCTTCAGATTATCAGTGAAACGTTCGCCATCACGCACAAGATGAACCAGCCTCCGGAATGGACAAGCACTTACGATGTCGGCGCGGGATTCGATCCGTCCTATTCAGCCGGTGGGGATCGTCGCGTTATTGTTCCGTTCAAGGCCGGACCATCGACGTGGGGAATCGATATCGTCGCGTTCATGGAACCGTATGACGTTCGAATCGAAGCCTCGAAGCTCAAGGATGAAACCTTTGCTCGCCAGATGGTCAATCGCGTGATCGAGCATTGCGAATCGATCGGCGTACAGAAACGGCTGTTCGGTATCGATACAACCGGTGCACAGAGCATTCTCGCAGACCTGATCGATGAATCCTGGGAACAGGACGGAAATATCATTCGCGTTGAGTTCGGTGGCGCTGCTTCCGAGAAGGAAACACGAAGCGGCAAACCGGCGCATGATGTCTATGCGAACCGCGTCACGGAACTGTGGTTCAACATGGTGGATTTCGCCAAGGCGAATCAGATCCGAAGTGTCCCGGTCCAGGCTCTCAAGGAGTTCTCGATTCGCCAGATCGTGAGCATGGATAAGATGCGAATGCGAACCACAAAACGGCAGATCGAACCCAAGCGGATCATGAAAGAGCGAACAGGCGGCAAGTCTCCCGATGAAGCCGATGCCTGCTGTATCGCGCTTGAAGTCGTGAAGACCAGGCTCGGAATTCTAGCCGGTGTCGTTGGCCATAAACCCCAAGACCATCAGGCCGAAGACGAATGGGCAAGGCAGATGGATATAGACTCGTCGGATGAATTGTACTTGACCGATTCCGTTTGAACGTGATACAAACCCGCCATGCTGAGATTCGCAAAGAAGAATATCACGCCACCTGGGGGATATCGATACATTGACCCCGACACCAACCAGCAATTCAAGGCCCCCACGATGTTTGCGCTGGTCAAGGAAGTTGCGACACATCGGCGCTCAAATGAGCTGGATCTTCCGGCTGACCTGCCTGCTCGCATTGAAGACTGGATTTGCAAACGTCTACCCAAGGGTCTGTGCAAGAATCCCGAAGGAGGATCGGTGCCGCATCGAGGGCATTATCGATCGGCTGAATCATCGGTTCGCTCAACCATGGCTCTCAATCGCCTCGATGCAAAAACCCATGGTTCGCTTGTTCCGCAGACAACGGCAAATTATCGCGCAAAGATTTGTGCATCCTGTTTTCAGAATGTTCCGTCGGCGGGGTGCATGAGTTGCCGGGGAGTCAGGACAATTCTTGAAAATCTCAAGCGAGGGAGGAAGACTGATTACGATCGACGGTTGATGGCCTGTGCCGTGTGCGGCGTGCTCAACCAGGTGCATGTCTACATCAAGAGCGAAACCATCGCGGCCACTACGAAAAAGATATCCGATTATCCGGATACCTGTTGGAAACGCGACATAGTGGGAGACAAAAATGCAGGAGCCAGAAAAAATCCAGTTCGAAGTCGAGCTAACCGAAAGCCGGCGGGGAGTACAAACATCGTTAGCCGCTCAGGTCCAATTCCACGTTCACGGACGAAAGTGGTCAAGCGTCGCGGTCGGCCTCGGCGCAGATCGAAAGGATGCTGTGGCGGATCTCATTAACCAGAAGTTTCCCAAAGTGCTCGGGAATGCGATCGCCAAGCATATTGCTCACATGGAAGAGGCGGACCCAAAAGTAGACGAGCAACCGGAAGTCCCGGCGACCGGTTGCGAAGACGAAACAAACGCCGACCAAGAAACCCCATCGTCCGAAGCAGTTGTCAAGCCAGAGTCAGCGAGCGAATCAACGGACCAAGCATCATCGTTGACCGAAAAAAAAGGGACGCAGAACAAGCCAAGCGAGAATTCGCAGAAACCCGCTGGCACAAAACCGGAGCCAGAGTCGCAGGGTAAAAAGCTTCCGTTCTAGCGCAAGGAGATTGCCATGTCAGAAGAAGTTCCAGACGGTCAGCTCGAAACGATTACCAAGGGTGGCAAGCCGCCCAAACCTTCACGCCTGAACAGTGCTTCTTCTGCATGGGCGATCGTGTCCAGAATCATCAACCGTGATGAAGAACGATCGCGTAAACGCGCAAAGATCCAAGGCCAGATCGACGGGAACCCGCCTTACTCAGCTTCGGCCATGAAGCGTATGGGCCAGGGCAATCGATCCAACGTCAACTTTCGGCAGGCTGAAGGAATCCGCGATTCACGAAAGACGAGCTACTACGAACTTCTTATGGAAGTCGATACGCTTGTTGAGGTCGATATTCCCGATGACTATCTCATCGATAACGATGTGCCACAGGTCGATTACGGGCAGATCATCGCGGAAGAATTCACGAAGACTCTGCAACAATGGGAAGGCTTCTGGTACAATACGCTTCTTCATCAGGAACAGTATGTAACGTGGGGTATCGGAAACTGCTATTGGGAAAACCCGATTGATTGGCGATTCAAGGCGGCGCGTGCCGGAGCGTTTCTGATTCCCGACGGAACGAAGTCCATGCTTTCTGATTTCGATCTGATTGTAATTCGGGGCGACTACAAGCCGCACAAGTTGTTCGAGAAAGTCAAGGACAAGGAAACTGAAGAGGCTTCGCGTGAAGCCGGATGGAATATCCCGCTTGTCCGTGAAATGATCCGCAAGGTAGCGGAAAAGCAAAGTACGACCGATCAGCATTCGCTCGGAGATTGGGAATCGTTGCAGGCCAAGATCAAAGAAAACGATCTTGAATACAGCTTCACCGACCAGGAGCCGATCTACATTTCCCATCTGATCTACAAAGAATATTCCGGCAAGATCAGTCACATGATCATCGTCGAGGATTCTGAGATCTGTAACAAGAAAGACGCGCAGGAAAAACAGAAGAACTGGCTCTTTCGCGATGTCGAACAATTCGATGAATGGAAGCATGTTGTCTGTACGTTCTTCGCCGGGATCGGTGAAGGAACCGTTCATAGCATTCGCGGTCTTGGCGCACGTATCTTCGCGCATTGCGTCATTAACGATCGGTTGTTGAACACAACGGTTGATGGCAGCATGACTTCCGCAACGATCCTGCTTCAGCCGACGAATGATGCTCAGAAAGAACGGCTTCGCATGGTGCGTGTCGGGCCTTTCTCGATCATGCCTGCCGGTTACAACGTCATTCAACATGGATCGTTTCAACCGAATCTTCAAGGGCTTGTCAGCGTCCACAATCTTCTCTCTGCAAACCTGAATCAGAACAACGGAATGTATCGCCCGGATGTCACTCAGGAAGAGAAGACTCCGCAGGCCATGAACCAGCAGGAACTTCGGAATCGTGCCACAAAAGAAGCCAAGCTTGAGAAGGCCGACATCAACGTGTACTACACGCAATGGGATTGTCTGTATACCGAAGTGCTTCGTAAGATGTTGAATCCGAGTCTGACTGATGCAGATCCCGGCGGCAAGGAAGCGAAGGCGTTCATCAAGCGATGTCTCGACCGGAATGTTCCGAGAGAGCTGATGAAGCCCGACATGCTCACGATTATGGCGCGTCGAGCAATCGGGTTTGGTTCTCCTGTCATGCAGTCGATGATCACGGCAGACATCTTGAGCGTGTCTGCATGCTTTGACGAGAAGGGCAAAGATAATGCGGTGCGGGATTACGTGTCTGCCCGGGCCGGCCAGCGTGCCGTGAAGCGATACAAACCAGCTCGGAACCGAAACGAGATCCCCGATAATGACGCGTCGATCGCAGCCTTGGAAAACAATGATCTTCGTGAGGGCCAGGAATGTCTTGTCGGCGTGGATCAGCCACACGTTCTTCACATCATTCGTCATATCGCACCACTGGTGCAGATCGCCGAAGCCTACATCAACGGTGAGATCAATCCCGAAAGCGCATACGTGTATTTGCAAACTGCGCTTCGCCATATCTCGCAACATCTGGATTTCATTTCTACGGATCCGTCGAGGCAGAATGAGTATCGTTCATTCATGACTACGTTCACAGAACTGACGCGAATCTCCGATACCATGACGAAGCAGGCCAAACGGATTCAACAGCAACGGCAGAAAGAAGCCGAAGAGAATGCGGCAACTGTTGAGCAGGCAAGGCAGCAGTCTCAGAGTGGTGATATGCAGGCGAAGCTCATGAAGGTTCAGGGAGATCTTCAGCTTCGAGCGATGAAAGAAGAAGGAAATCAGCGTGTGCGTGAAGCGAAGGCTCTGCATGGAATGCAGATCGCCGAAATGAAAGCGCGACACGACATGATGATTCGAGAAATGGAGGCAGAACGCGAATGACGATCGAAGAATTCATGGCAGACAAGGAACGTGCGAAGCTCTACAGGAAATGGTGCAACAACGACATGACCCTTATGGTCTGCGGTCTGTTGCGCGAACACTTTCTTCAGCCCATTCTTCCCGGTCAAATCGGGCAGGCTCTCAATGAATCATCGGCTTCGTTTTGCCTTGGAGAATCGGCAGGGGCCCATAAACTCTTCAATGCGATTCGCGGTCTTTCGAACATAAGTGTGAAGCCACCCGAACTGCCCGAAGAAACGTATGCGCCCGCCGAAGATGAACGCGAACCACAGGAGAAATAGTCATGCCAGATACACCGCCTGTCCAGAATCTTCCTACGCCTCAGAACAATGATGATGGTGGCATGGAAGGCGAACCGTTGACCGCCAAAGATATTCCGGGTTCAAACTCGAATGTCTTGAAGTCACTGATCGGCGAACCGTCAAAGGCTCCCCAGGAACCGACGCCGGAACCCGAACCGAAACCTGCGGATCCGCCGCCGACCGAACCCAAACCCGATGTTTCGAAAAAAGACGAACCGGTGATGCCCCCGGCTGAGTTGTTTGAAACTCCGAAGCCGGTTGATGGTGATGACGATTTCGATCCCAACTCGATCGACGTTGACCAGGTGCCCGAGCCTATGCGCCCGAACTTCGCGAAGATGCGCGACAAGCTGAATGGCTTGACGAAGGACATCGAAACGATGCGAGCAGAGCGCGATGCACTTCAGGAGCGAATCAAGTCCGGTGAGTCTGCGGATCCCGAAACGTTGAAGTTGATGAAGGAAGAACAGGAAAAACTTCTCGATACGATCGGACAAATGAATCTCGAACGCGACCCTCGATTCATCGCCAAGTACGAGGCGCAACGGCAACCGATAACCGAAAGCCTGAAGACCATGCTCAAGAGTTACGATGTCGAGAACATGGATGTTGACGGGGTGATCGGATTTGCGGCGAATCTTGGACCTGCCGATCGTATGCAGTTTCTTCAGTCACAGATGCCGGAAGAAATTCAGAATGCCGCGCTCGGTGTTCTGCTTCCCATGTTCGCGCAGTATGATGTTGTTGAAAACGCGCGCAAGGCAGAGCTTCAAAACCATGCGAAGATCCTTGCCGAAATGAGTGACAAACAGAAGGAAGCAGATGCAGCGTCTCTGAATGCGCTTCGTGACGATGTAAAGAAGTCGGCCATCGAAAAACTGTCTAAGGAAGAAATGCTTCTGAAGAAGATCGACGGCAACGAAGCGTGGAACAAAACCGTTGACGGTTTGATGCAGAGCATCGAGACAGTGTTTACGGAACAGGCTCCCCAGGTCCACGCTGAAGCCTTGATCATGTCCCGGCTTGCCCCGATGTATAAGATGTTCTTTCTTGCCGAACGGCAACGGGCCGCGTCTTACGAGGCCGCGCTCAAGGCAAGAAATATCGCGGTTCCCGGCATCGACAATAAATCGCCGAAATCGGGTGAAACGCCAGTAAAAGGCGGGGCTATCAGTGCTGACGATGCAGCTGCAAGGGTGACTGCAAAGTTCATGGGTTGATTTTTTTCTTGCACGATTCTTAAAATTAACGTATTTTCTATCGCATGAAACATCGCACTCACAGCGTTATGTGAATAATCGCCGGCCAGCGTTACGGCCAAGAAGCGGCGGTCACAGTCCGTTATCTGCGACAGTCCGAAAAACTTAACTTCTTGGAGGTAACGCCATGTACGGTTCCGATTCTCCCTGCGATGTTGAAGTCCTGAATCAAGCCTTCATCGACGCAGAGCAGTATGTCAATCCAGTAATCGCCGATCGCAGCAAGAAGTACAACTCGCTTTACCGTTCAAAAATCGCGAGGGGTACATTCAAGTACGGCGAAGGCTACGTTAAGAAATCCAACACGTTCTACGGTGGCACAGCCATTCAGGACTGCGGATCTTCCTGGTCGGTAGTCGAACCTTCCCGGCCGGCGGGAACCAACGGTGAAGACGATCCCGGTCACGATGCCTGCCGATACGAATCCGAAGTCATCGGTTACGGGTTCGAGGAAAAATCCTACACGCTTTATCAGGCGACACGTCGAACGCTCGACATCTGCCTGACGGACATCCTCTTCAAGTGGATGTACGAGAAGCAGCTTTCGCTTGTCTACAAAATGCTCGCCAACGTGACGCTCGGCGAGTGGGAGCAGATCGAGCGTGAGTTCTACATTGATTTTGCGAATAAGTACGTGGTCATGCCGTCCAACGATGGCCTCGGACTTGAAGAGTTCACGATGGCTCTCGGCGATTGTGCCATTGACGTTCCCGATGCAGGGTTCAACGGAATCGGAATGCTGACCCAGGAAATCCTTGACCGGATTTATCAGTACCTCTTCCGCCAGTGCCCCGAAGGTTCCATGGGCACGAAAGACGGCATGCCGCAATTTGCGCTCATTACCTCGCCGGAAACATCGACCGGAATTATCCGTGATGATTCAACGCGCAATACCGATATGCGTTACGCGGATCCGAAGTTCCTGATCGAAGGATATGGAACGGTTTCGGCCTATCAGGGTTATGCCCACGTGAAGGATCCTCACGCGCCACGTTTCAAGGTGAGTGACGATGGTTCGCAGCTTGAGCGCGTCTTCCCGTATGCCGCGACCGCGACCACGATTGGGGAAGCCGTGAACGTTTCGACGGAGTATATCATGGCTCCGTTCGAGATCTCTGTGATCTTCCTGAAGAATGTCTACCGGGCCCTGGTTCCTCCGGTGAATCCGTCGCGACTGGCCGGCGCGTATACGTTCGATCCCGCGGACAACTTCGGTGAGTTCCACTGGATCAACATTCAGGACCGTTGTGAGAACATCCTCATGGAGAAGGGCTTCTTCTTCTCGCGGTTCCGGATTGCTCCCGAGCCTCTTGAGAATAGCAACGATGCGATCGTGATTCTCCATCGCCGTTGCCTTGAACTGCCGATCACGCAGTGTCAGACGGAAGGCACCTGCGACAACCGCGATGTTGATGCCTGTGCCCAGGCTGATGAAGACGAAGCGGCTGCCGACGCGACCGTGTATGATGTCGAGCTTAGCGGCTTGATTGACTGCGGTCCTGGCGAGCTGGTGGATGTTTACTTCACTGGAACAACGATCGTTCAGGCGACGATCGTTTCGGATGCCAATGCGCCTACCTATCGAATCGCCTTCAGTGCAGGCGTGGCCGGTGGCTGGTGCGACTACGATTCCGGTATGGCCGAAATCTGGTGCTCATGGTGCGATGATCCGGATCGTGAACAATAGACAAATGGCCGGGGGTTAAGAGCCCCCGGCTTTAACTGAAGTTCAACTCAAAACGAGGAAACGGAAGAATGAAGAAAGTTTTGATTCCCACTCTGTTGATCGTCGCCCTGTTTGCCGTGTATTCGTACTCCACGAACTACACGTGGACGAAGCAGGCCACACAAAGTCAGAAGATCGGTTTTGGGGCTGTTGTTTCGGCTACGGCTACCGGTTCGATCGCGATCAGTTCATGCGACGGCATGGCTAAAGTTGACGCTGTTGAGGCGTGCCAGATTGGTACAGGTCTGAATGAAACTGATGGCACGTTTCAGTATCGTGACAAGGAAATCATCGACGAGGATGGCGGCCTTGGTATCGAGATCTTCGGCATCATGCATCTGAAGTATGCGTTCTGGTCCGACGACTTCTTCGAGGGCGGATACTATCCCGGCGCTGTGCTTCCGTCCACGAATGGCGCGAAGTTTGCCGAGACTGCTGATATCGCTCCTTGGCTTGTGAGTATTGTCGATGGCGATGGTGACAATGATGAAGTCATTGTGATCAACGATGACGGGGCCGGTGGAATTCTGAAAATGGAAACCACAGACAAGGCTCTCGACAGCATTCAGGCCCAACTCAACGGGGAAGCTTTCCTGCTTACCGTTGGCAAGAAGATGTGGTTCAATACCCGCTTCGCGATCGAGGATGTTTCCGCGAACACGAATGCCATGGGTCTGTCTACGGCTGATACCGATGTGATCGACTCGCATGCGAACGATCATATCCTGTTCTACAACTGCGGCGGAGATCTGTACTTTTCGATCGCGCAGGATGGAACAGCGACCGCGCTCGATACGGGCGTCGACCTGGGTGATGGTACGAACGTTGTCTGTGCTTTCGCATGGGATGGAGTTGACACGATTACCGTGGCCGTGAACGGTACGACCATTACGAACCTGACCGACAACGGGACAACCATCGTCTTCCCTGACGATGAGGAATTGAGTCCTGTCATGGCCACTCAGACCACGGATACGGGCAAGGACTACATGCTCGTTGACTACATCGGCTGTTGGTCCGAACGATAGGCAGTCGGTTTGATTGAATCCTGAAAGGGCCGCCTGTCTATCCGGGCGGTCCTTTTCTTCGGGAGCGAACGCATGAGCGAATCAAGTCCCTGTACCCGCCGCACTGGAACCTGCTGTTCCCGCTGTACTGCTCCTGCCGTTACGACAGAACTTGTCGATGGCACTCCCTGGGAAGCTGAGTTCGTATGGAACTCCGGCGTGACAGGTGGCTTCGGTGGATCCGGAACAACTGCAAGCGATCCTTTCGTCTACGTCTTTACCGTGACTCCCGGCAGCTCTTTGCCGTACTACCGTGTTTCTTTTGACAATGGCGGGTTCGATTGGGATCCGAATGCCGCAGTCATCACGGACGAAGATGGTGTGGTTGTCAATCCGAACACTGTTTGGGACGAACCGCAACAGTTCACGCTCACGGTCGATCCCGCACACATGCAGACTCCCGGCCAGTATGACGGCGGGATTGGTATCGCGGAATATCCGAGTAGTCCAAGTGCTCCGCTTGACGAGGAAGATCTTGAATTGATTGGCGGCTCTTGGGAGATCGAAGAAGACTGCGGCGAGATGTCGCGCATCGTTCATGCACGATCTGACGATTTCGTTATCACGATTCTTCCGTACCATGACGATATCGTGTACGCGCAATTTCCGCTGGTACAGATCGGCCCGACTGAAGACTGTGACGGTGTTGCACAGGAAGCTGAATGGTCGATTGACATCACGATCACGCTGGCCGGCGGAGCCAGTTATACGCTCACGCGGAATTCCACCACGATCACGGAGACTACCACCTACGGCCCTGAGTCTACTCGGTTCTGGTTCTGGATACAGATGGCGTTGACGCATGCGGGGCTCGTTGATGGTGAAGACTACGAAGGCACGATGGTTGTCACTTCCGAAGGCACGACCAGTACACGGAACATCAAGATTCAGGTCCGAACAAGTGGCGGCGCCGCGCCTGGTCATTCGTTTCAGATCACGGATCCGGGTGCAGTTTCAAGGGGTGTGGCTTTTGATCTCGAAGTTACGGCGATCGACAATGAGACTGGCGTTGTTGATACGGATTACGATGGCGGTGAACTGCGGCTGAATCTGACATCGATGTATTCTCCCGGCGATGATCCTGATCCCGGAACTTTTGATTCTGAGGGACAATGGGTTGACGGTGTTCTCACGATCCCGAACTTTTCTTTCGACGGCGGTGCTGGTGGATGGCCCTTCTTGCAAGTGTATGATACCAGTAATGGTGTTTATGGCGTTAGACAGTTGAATGGAAACACGCTGAACGTATCAGCCCCCGCAGAAGTTGTGCGAGGCGTGGCTTTTGACATCACTGTGCAGGGCAGCGATCCGGCTTACGTTCCGGCCAATCCGCTTACCGTCACATGGACGCTTTCAGATGGTGGCGATTCCGGATTGCCCGCGACTATTTCAACGGCAGGTTGGGTCGGTGGAGCCAAGACGGTATCATGCACGATCAACGGTGGATCCGGAACAGATACTTTCGATGTCGAAGTGACCGACACGGATCTCGGACGTTCAGCTTCCGACAATGGTGATGTCGATGATGCTGTTCCTGGCGCATGTCCCGGGTCGCCGCCTCTGGATGCGGATTATGATTTTGATTGTGATGGCGAAGTGCATATCTGGCTCGGCCATTTTCATCTTTGGGGAAGCGGCCCATACAACCTGCCGGATCCCGGTGCATTCGGATGCAACTGGTATGATTCATCGTGCGGGGGTTACTTCTATGCTTATGCGGGAATTGTTCTGGACACGGTCAATGGCTATTGGGAGCTTACGCTGAAATGGAATGGTGGCGGTGGATACGTCACTTACATTACGGCGCGGAAGTATGGTGGCGCAACTCCTGTAGGACCCTACACGATCACCTACAGGAATACATCCGGTTGCTCGAACAGCATTTCGAACATCACGGTATCATAGGAGGCCCAACAATGAAAAACGCAAGTCTGAAACCCTTGATAATTCTCTCCCTGCTGGCTCTGGTTCTCGGCGGAGTTTTCGCGTTCGCCGCTGACGACAGGAATTATTCCACAGAGCCAGCGTCCTTTTCGATCAGCAACATACCGCTGAAGATCATGGCCGAACGAAAGGTGTCTGCTCCCTTGTGGGTCTACGGGCGCACGTACAAGCATGGCGACATGGTCCGCAGCACATCGAATACTTCGCGTGTGTACTGGAACGTATCGATGATCACGAACCTGGCCGCCTCGTATAACGAGCCGACCCATGCATGGGGCGATGTTGCCGACGGAACCACGAACGTATGGCGTCGGGTCATGCCAAGGTCACGGCTTGGATACAGCGTGCAGAACGAAGGGACATGCCGCGTGTGGTTCACGATGGGGCATAACGCGGAAACGAACGCGGGGTTCCATCTGGATCCCGGAGGTAGTCACTGGATCGACAATGACTCGATGCAGGATTGGATGAGCGCGGTCAGCACGAACGTTGCCGTCACGAACAGGATCGTAACCCAGGAGTGGTAATCATGAAGCGACGAAAGATTTTTGCTGCACTTGTTGTAACGAGCGCGTTGCTTTGCATGGGCGCGATTCATAACCCGCCTACGCTGGATTATCTGACTGGCCTGCTCGACGCGATCTACCTGCGGTTGGACTGCTCCAACGATCCGCTCACCGGTGAATTGGATCTTGGCTACAACTCGATCACGAACGTAGACGAGTATCATGGAACCAACATGGTGCTCTACGGTGGATATTACAATGCTGCGAAAACGTACAGATTGAAATGGAATGGGACCGACCTTGAATATCAGAATGCAGCTGGTACGAAGCTGGCAGAGATTACGGCCAGCGGGGAAGCAAATTTCTATGGCGTTACTGCGACTAGTTGGGCACCCTATTTTCAGTGGGACTCCAACCATTCTAACGCAGAAGATCACAAGATGTACTATGATTACTCTACTCAAAGGTTTCGGTTTACGAGACAAATGGGTGGGACGTGGACCGATGTATGGACTGTCTCTACCAATTCAGCAGGGGCAACGCATGGGACGCATTTCACGATCACGAACGCTCTCGACTCTGCGGCTCATGCGTGGAGTTTGTTTAATCAAAGCGGCGAAGAGGTTTATTGGACCGGGGCAGGTTCATTGCTTTGGGGTACGGACGGCGGCGGTACCATCGGAGCAAGCGGAGCGAACAGACCCAATACTGTATACGTGAAAGAGGACCTTCGTGCTGGCGGTGATCTTGTTGCAGGGGATCAGGTCTATCTTGGCACAGCTATCATTGACGTGAATGGTACCGATACCAAAATAGACCTTGGCACCACGGAAGACACGATGTATCTGCAAGCAGGCGGCGAAGTTCTGATTAACCTCGTTGAAGCGGCTCAGGACAAGGTTGAGGTAGGCGACGGCGGCGACGTTGACATCTATCTCAAAACGGCTGGCGGTGACGTGCTGATAGATGGGGATGATGGAGAAGTTCATATTCCACATAATATTGCTATGGCGGATGGCAAAAGCATAGGCACAGCTGGTAATGCTCTTACTTTTCCTGGGCTTGTTAGCGTGTCTGGAACAATGGCGCTTTACATGGACTCCCCTGCTCTGACGTGGAACAACTGGGGCACGGGCGAAGACGATCATCGCATATCATCGGTAGATGATGTGTTGCTTTTTGAGCAGAACGTTGGCGATGCTGCTTGGACAACTAGAGTGTCCATCAATGGAAGTGGGAACCTGAATTTCACAAAAGGGTTGATTGCTTCTTCAGCAACAGCCATTTCCGCTTCCGCCGACGATGTTGACGCTTCTGCATCTTGCACGTTCCTTGTGAACTCCAGCGGCGGCAACATTGACATCGGTGGGTTCACTGGAGGAACAGCAGGACAGGTCATTTACATTGTCCACAGCACGTCAGGGAACAACGTGACGCTGGAGGATGATGAAGGGACAGGCAATCAGGACATCAAGACGCCGGACGGAAACGACCTTGTCATGGGTGGGAATGAAAGCCGGACCCTTGTGTTCAATGGCACCTACTGGATCGTGATCGGAAGCGAGTAATGAAAAACAACCCTCTCCAATGGCTGTTTGTGGTTTTGGCGTTGCTGTTCTTCATCGTCTTCGGGGCAGTAGGATGTTCAAGCCCGATGTGCGTAGCCATGTTTGGCCGACCATCTTGGCATCCTGAATTCAACCCATTGCATGCGAGTAATCCCTGTCTCGCTAAAGCTATGGCGTTCAGAGAGGCAGACCCTGAGAATCGTGGGTATGTCGCGTACTACATCGCCGGTCGTAAAGACCTGTACCATGCAGCGGGATACGTCCTGAACTATGATGGGACGCGAGACTATTGGGACATCAATGACGGGTACGGATGCAGGCTTACGCCGATGGAAGAGAAAACGATTCTGTTCGATGTCGGACCGGATAAGATTCTAAAGGGGGAAAAGGAATGTTCATGCAAGCAACAATAGCTAAGTGTGCGGCTGTGATCGGAACACTGTCGGGTGGAGCGTTGGTCGTGGCTCAAACTGCCCCTGTACCGGACGGCTTTCAATCCTGGCCGGTCACGGCAATGCTGGCCTTCATCACTCTCACGTGTCTTGCTATCGTCACGTTCATGATCAAGAGTCTCTTCAAAACCATCGCTGCCTCTACGGAGGCGCAGACGAAGCTTGCCGTTGAGTTCGGGGAAACCAACACTCGTCTGAACGAGATGGCTCAAAAGCATGGCGAGACAAATCAGAATTTGAGCAATCTAGTAACCCAACTCGAAAATCGACCCTGTATATTGGGAGACAAAAAATGACCTACGAATGCCCGGATCCTGTACCGATCGCTCCGACCTGCAACATCCTTTGTACTTCGCAGAACAATCCGCTTCAGTGCGATACGTCGTACATGTGGGAAGAGCTTGCCGCCGACTTCACTGTTCCGGCTGTCAGTGGATCCGGCACTATCGCTGTCTGTAACTCGGCGCAGTATGCGATCGGTGCGTATATCTGGATGCGTGATGCCGATGGCCATGGCGGCGTTTTTGAAATTGTTGGACGACCGAATACGCAGACGTTGACGATTCAGAACAACGGAACAACCGGGAATTCGGTAGCCGGAATCGTGGTGGATCTTGGAACGCCGTTTGTTCAGTGTACTCCGCCGTTCGCATATCCGACTTACTTCTTCGAAGTGACGACGGATTCGTATGTCATGCCGGCGGCTGACGGCACGTTGAACGTGACGGTTCAGAATTCCGCGCTCTATGCTGAAGGCATGTGGATTTGGATCGAGGATGCCGGTTACTTCGAGCTGACCGATATCGTGGATGGCACGACGATCGAATTGACGAATCCGGACTGTACCGGAAATCTTGCGCCTGCCGGGGCGATTGCTTTGGGGAGCGTGATACTTTGCGTGGGTCGGCCTGAGAAAGCTCGATGGCTTGAAGGGTCCGACACGTGGGATCCCGGCAATATCGCCGACGGCGGTGAAGAAGTCAAAGAGGTCACCGTAACGGGTGCGGCCCTGGGCGACTTTGTTCTTGTGTCATTCAGTCTCGACGTGGCGGACCTCACGCTTGTCGGAGCTGTTACGGCAGCCGACACTGTTACGGTGCAACTTGTCAACAGTACGGGTGGCGCGATCGACCTGGCTGAAGGTACTGTACGTGCTCGCGTGTTCCCGATGTAGAAAGGCGGCTATGGTTCAGATTCGAACATTCCGCTTGAACAGGCTCCTTGTGGGCCTGTTCCTGTTTCTGGTCTTGATGCTTCCCGTTCAGGGGGCAGATTTTCAATACTGGTGGCCCTGGATTTATCGGCATTGCATTACGAATTCTGCCGGCACGAATGCATGGTCATGGATCATCGCGCATTCTGGAACGGTTCATTACGTCGAGTCGAATTCGAATCATTGGGATCTTGCGATTACCAATGGATATGCTTCTGCAAGCAATGATTGGAATCTTGTCAAAGACGGTTATCGGCTTCGCATGGATTACTCGACCAATGCCGACCACTGGTTGAGTCTGTATACGAACGATGTTCAGTACATGGTCACGCGAACTTCTGACTGGAACACGGTCGCGTGGTATGTCGAAGCGTATTCGAACTGGTGGGACACGACGGCGGCTTACGCTCAGGCTCATACGAGCGAATGGGATCATGCCTACAGCGAGGTTACGGCATACAGCAACACGTGGTTCGAGGGGACGAATCTGTTTGCCGGAGCTGATACGACAGGACAGGTCACTTCGGCAGCCGGTGACGCAGGCAAGTATCTCAAGGCAGATGGTACGTGGGATACTCCTTCGGCGTCTTTTGCTCCTTCGTGTCTTTTCCATGCCTACAAAAGTTCGGGGCAGAGTTGTGCTGCCGGCGCCTCGATCTTAACATGGGAAAATGAACAATTTGATGTCGGGGGTGATTTTGATTTATCGAATGAATGGTTGGATGTTCCTTCCGACGGAAAATATCTGATTGGCGCATGTGCCACTATTCTACAGTTAGATGATGGTGAATATTTTAGCCTGCGATTTTTGGTCAATTCTTCAACGGTGGCTTATCTTGGTTTGGCCAATGCTTCAGCCGCGAATCAGGATCTTCGTATAAATGGATCTGTGATATTGGATTTGAACTCAGGCGATCACGTTACTGTGTCTGCTTCACACAATCATGGCGGCGCATTATTTGTTAGTGGTTCGGCGTATGATACGTTTTTTTGGGGTCAAAGTATAGGTTTCTGAAATGCCTGATCAACAGTTTACAGTTTATGATGGATTCGATTCGCTTCAGGGCGGCATGAATGGTGGCACACTGAATACGCTGATCGACAGGAATCAGTTTGCCAAGGGAATCAACGTGACGTGTCGAAACGGCCTGATCGGAACCAGGCCGCCTGTTGTCGAAGTGGATATCAACGGCAGCGAAGCCGAACTGGATGCGATTCAGAACGGCAAGTTTCAAGGTGCGTACTACTACCAGTACGAAGACAACAATTACATTGCGTTCGCCATGAGCGGCGAGATCTTCCTGATCGATCCGATCGCGAATACGATTTGGGATATGACGGCGGTGATCGGGGCCATGAGCGCGACGGTGAACCGTCTTCACTTCTGCCAGGTCGAGCGGTATCTCGTTGTTCAGGACGGCACGAATACTCCCGTTATCATCGAGGATACGGCATCGAGGCTTGCCGTGCAGGTTCCGGACAATGAGGTTCCGACCGGAACGATCATGGCTTACGTACATGGGCGTCTGTTCATCAAGACCGGCCAGTACGAATTCGTTGCCGGGAACATTCACATGCCGAATACGGTGGGCAACGTTCTTGTCTTCACCGAGAATCAATACCTTGCCGGCGGCGGAGCTTTGTTCGTTCCAGTGGATCTCGGACAGATTACGGGCATGTCCTGGGCGCAGGCTTACGGGGAAGCCACAGGTGAAGGCCCCCTGCTTGTTCTCTGCGAACGCGGCATTGCCTCTTTCCAAGTGAATATCCCTCGTCTGTCTTGGCAGGATATGCCGATCAGCCGGATCGAACCCGGGGGCAATGGCAATGCCAGTGAGTATTGTGCCGTTCGCATGAATGAAGATCTTATGTTCATGAGCTGGAACGGGATTCAGGACTATGCGCTCCTGAGCGTTGAGGCAGCTACCCATCATCGCATGACGAATCTTGCTTTCGAGATTAAACCATTCATGGATCTGGAAAGCGTTACGCTTCGATCGTTGTCCATGGGCTGCAAGTTCGACGACCGGCTTCTGTTCACAGCGATCGGCGAGGAAGTGACTACGCCGAATGACGAAACCGATTACCGGTTTGCCGGATTGATCTCGCTGGATTTCTCGCCAATGAACGGGATTGCCAGTCTCGGGAAGACGGTCAAGCCTGCCTATGACGGCATGTGGACAGGCATGCATCCGACTGGCATTGCGTCCGGCATTTTCAATCAGGAAGAAATGTGTTTCATCTTCGGCAAGGATGATGACGGGATAAACCATCTGTACCGGCTGCACAAAACGCAGGGCCACGACACGACGGTTGCCGATGGAGAAATTCCGATCGATTGCATTCTCTACACGAAGGGGATGCCGTTCACCGCGTTTGATGCAGACCAGCCGCGTCAGGTTCCTCAGATCGAGAAAGAGTTGGACAACGCGAACATGACGATCATTGCGTTTCAGGACGAAGTCACGTTTGCTCTGTCTGCGTGTCCGGACTTCACGACCGCGTTTTCTCAGATCACTTCGCTCACGGTTAATGCGCCCATGGAAACCACGGATGCTGTGCCGATTGCCGGGAATCCTCAGTCGCGGCCCAAGGAACGATTTCCAGCCATACAGCACAATCTGTGTGAGCAGATTTCCGGCAGAAATGTTGCGATCGGTCATGAGTTCCAGTTCCGTCTTTCATGGTCGGGGATCGCGAATATCAGTCGATTCAGCATACAGGCTGAAGGCCGCAGAGAGACTACGCAGGGACATCTGGAGTGTGGATCCAACGCGACCGTACAAACGGTTGATGCTCCAAACGATTTCCTGTATGATATCAATGACCAATAGGAGCGATCATGAAGTATACGCTTTCAGATTTGATCTATCAGCTTGCTCCGTTTTGTGACGGTGGCCTGTGTCCAACCGATACAGGCGGTCCCCTGGGGAGCAATCGTGTCGTACTCAGAATCAATGAAGCTGTCGAACGTCTGTCGGTCAAGCCGGGGATTGCGCCAAGGTTGAAGCGTTGCGTTCGCATGTGCGCGTATAATGGGTGTATTACCTGTGGCCGTGATGTCGAGAAGATTCTGAAGGCCCGAATTGACGGCGAGTTCGCTAACGTGTTCGACAAGTGGTACGAGTTCATCGAGGGTGGGCCCGGGATCCTTGACGATGATTCTTCAAATTACATCGATCTGATCGATCGTGATCGAAGTCCGGTCCAGTACAATATGCCTGCCCCGATGCGCGTGGCTGTATTCTCCGACCAGGTCGAGTCTGAAACAGCACAGATCCTTATTCGCGGGTTCGATGAATCGAATCGTGAGGTTCGGACAGAGACATCCGATGGATGGGTCGTTGGAGAATATCTGAATATCACGCGGGATATCATGACGTTCACTTCAGAGGATTTCAGTATGATCTCTTCCGTGATCAAGCCGGTCACGAACGGGAATGTCTATCTCTCCGCGCTTTACATGGATGACTATACGGCGCCCACCTATATGCAGCGCGAACACCTGGCTTCCTATCATCCCGACGATACGCGGCCGAGCTTCAGGCGGTACGCGTTCAAGTCGAACGCTTATTCCGACTCGACCGACTACAGTTACCGTGTCAATGCCCTGGTCAAGATGCGCGTGCTTCCTATGACGCGAAACAACGACATGTGCATTATCGAGTCGATGCCGGCGATCAAGGTCATGCTTCAGGCGATGCGGTACTACGATACGGGCGATGTTTCCAAGGGTCAGAGTTATGAGGCGATTGCCGAGAAGCTTCTTCTGGAAAATGCCGATGATCAGGAAACGGTGCAGGCGATACCCGAGATCCAGCTTGAAGGGTTCGGGATGGGAGATATTGACGATGTCTAGGCTCGAAAGAATGTTCAAGCGGCACCCTGTCATGCAGTTTGCACGCAAGGCACAGGAAACCGCCCACGAAACGCTCTCAGATTCGTTTTCTCGGGTCGGGGTAGGTCTTGGTATGGGTCAGGGCATAAAATCCAATTCTGAGGCGAATGAGGCCCATCTCTCCGCTGTCAAACAACATCGTATACACCTATCCATGATGAAATTCGACATGAATCAAAGGAGTTCGATATGAGCATTCTCGGAGGAAGCTCTGCATTGCGAGGCATACAGAGTTCGCTGAACAGTTTTTATGGGTTTTCGCCACCGACAAGCTCTCTCACAATGTTCACCAGTCCTTACGCGGTAACGCGTGCAGGGGGGTCTGGTACATACGTGAATCCGGTTATCGGGGATCCGGACGTGGTGAGAACGTCTTCCGGTGGATCTACCGGGACCGGTACAGGGCGATCTGTCTTCGATGCTTCTTCGATCAACGATCTTGTTGCTCAGATCGTAGCGGCCAACAATGCCAACATTGGGAATGCCGCTCAACGTGCTTCAGAGTTGGCCTTGAATACGGCACAGATGCTTGATCCGTATATGGCCCAACAGTTCTACGAGAATCTTGGACAGGTATATCCCGACTGGCAGGGAACGGTTCAACAGCAAGTTCAGAACACGCAGCAGTATTTGCAGGGAGTGATTCCCGACGATGCCGCGGACCTGATCCGTATGTACTCTGCCGAACAAGGTATGCAGGGCGCACACGCGAATACGGCAAGGAATCTTGGGCTGACCACGCTCGATCTCATGAACCTCGGATTCACGCAGGGAACACAGCTCGCTTCGCAGAGCCAATATCTGATGCCCCCGATGACTGACGTTTCTGCGTGGGCCGGTCAATACTTTGGTGCGCTGAACGATGCAAGCGTGCTTCGCCCGGCCGATGCATTGCAGGCGGCCTTGACACAACGCGGCCAGGATCTTGAATCTCAGTGGCGAAGCCAAAGCCTTTCTTTCGAGCGCGAGAAGCTTCGCCTTCAGTCCGAAATGTTCAATGCCGAAATGTCATGGTCTCGGGAACTGAGCGCGATGAATGCCGCCTATGACAAATGGAAGTTCAACACGGAAATGAATCTGTACAAGAAATCTGCGGCTGCACGATCCGAAGAACAGAAGACGCTCCTGAACGCGTACAGAGATGTGGCTTCCACGCTGAAAGGCATGTCGGGAAGTTCTTCGAAATCAAAGCCTGCTCCCGGAACGAAACCGAAGACGAATAAAACCGATGTAAGCAAGAACACGAAACCTGTGCCGACGAAACCTGCGTCGCTTCCGGCCGGTCTTGGTGTCAGTCCATACCAGTCATTGAAATAGGAGAACGCTATGCCGCCAGTTTACCAATCGAAACAAGGACCGAACCTTCTGGCATGGGCCGATCGGACTACGCCGCGAACAGGTGAAATGACGATTGCCGGCGAAGAGGCCGGAATGAAGATGCAAGCTCTTATGCAGGAAATAGCTCATGCTCAGGCCATGTACCCGATCGAGCTGAACATGGCGAAGATGCAAAGTGACCTGGCTGCAATCAACCTTGAGCGTGAAAAGCTTCTGAACAGCACGGAGCGGATCGAAGAAATGGCCGCGCTTCAGAGTGAAATGGATCGCCTCAAGACCGACCAGGTGAAGCAAGAACGTCGAAAGCTTCAGGCTATGAACAGCTTCGAAGCCAGTTATGGCGATGATCTCGTAAAGGCCAAGTTGGCCGGCAATGTTACTGCGTTTTCAGATCTCGTAAGCCGTATTTCCGATGATATGGGTGATGATTTCAAGTTCGTCTGGAAAGACGTTGACGCCATGATCGGGCAGTTCGATGAACGAAGACGCGATATGATTCGAGATCAGATCGCAAGTTATCAGCTCAAGCGTCAACTGAAGATCGATGAGCTTGCTCAAGAGAGTGCGGCTCAACGTATGCGCGTCGATGCAGCACGCGCCAAGATTGAAGACATGGATAGTATAGCCGCGCAACTGCTCGGCATGCCGCCTTCTGATATCCAGATCGACGAACAGGATCCGAATTTCTCGAATTTCAAGGTCGGTATGACCAAAGCCTTGAGCACAATCACGAAGGAAATGGAAGGTCGTGGATTTGGCGACACACCACATGGCCGTATGCTTCGAGAGTTGTCAAAAATGATTGGCAAAATTGATGACAAAATGCAGCGCACAAAAGCGGCCGGAAGATTCCCCGACGGAGAAGTGGGGAAATTCTCTGTTGTGGGCGGTGGTTATCAACCCGACAAGCCTTGGTTTGCATGGACGAAGAAAAAACAGCGTGCCGTTGATGAAGCTCAATGGGTCTTTAGCGATCTCACGATGATGGCCGAAGCCATAGCCAGCGAAGACGAAAACGTTCGTGAGGCAGGCATGACGGGTTTGGTTCGCATACTCAATGCACTTCGTAAGCATACGGATGGTTGGAAACGATATAAAGAAGAATCGCAAAAAGTCAAAATGGGTAATCGAATCATCAAGGCGATCAATACTCAGATTATGGGATTGCGTGGAGCAACGACTGAAGAACCTTCACGACAACTTCCTGCCGAAGATCCGGGCGCGTACAGCTCGGAAGCTGAAGCTCGATACTTCGGGCATGGCGCAGGCGAAACTGTTCGCTTCATTGACCAGCTTGGTAATATCACCTATGGAAAACTTACCGATTAACGAGGTGAACCATGGGGGTAATACCTGTACCATCCTGGGCGGTAGAAGATGAACACGAAGACGCTCGATTGATGAATTGGGTCGGGCCGCGTCCTTCAGCCCCGATCGAATCCCTGCAAGGCGGTCAAGCCTACCTCGATCTTGCCTCGAAAAATCTCGGTGGTCGTCGGGGCGTATGGGAAGAACTTACCGATCCTGAATCCGGTGATGTTCCCTTTGGCGATGTCGTCGGACTGTTCAACGCCTTCAGCATGAATCGGATTGCTCGCAAGCTTTCAAACGACGAGCCAGTGAGCGATCAGGAATTGCTCGACCTGAATCACTACCTCGAATACCAACGCCGAAAATCCTACCAGACAAAAGGCGCAGATGTTCTCGATGTTATCCAAACCTCTCTTGCGTTCGGTGCCGAGATTGCCCTCGCCATGGTTACGGGCGGGCTTACCGCGCCTACACTTGCCGCGAAGTTTGGCAAGAAGGCTGTCAAGGAAGGCGCAGAAACTCTGATCGGCAAAGCGGCAAAACGAACCGTGGCCGAAGCCGCTATGGGAGCGGCCAGGAGAAAAGCTGTCGGGCGATTCGTCAGTAGGTTCGCTCCGGCCAAGGCTGCCAGAATAGCCGAGAAAGCTATGGAAGCCGGTGCTCGTACTCACATTTTCGCGAACGTGGCATCCAAGGGACTTGGCAAAGCAGCAAAAGAAGCTGCGGAAGGATCTCTTGTCCGGTTTTTTGGACAGAAAGCCGGAACGCGCGCTGCAAAAGTCCTTGGCAAAACAACGGAAGTAGCTGCGAATCTCGAATCCCGGGCGTTGTTAATGCAGCTCGCCAATCCTCACAAGACCATACGTGTCATTGCTGAACGGCGGCTGAATGATGCGCTGTCTTCCGGCGACGAATCCGTGGCTGCTTCCATTGCCAAGGGTATCCTCGACATGAACATCGAGTATGCCTCTGAGTTCTCCGGCATGTATCTTGGTCAACTGGCTCGCAGACTATTGCCTGAACGCTTGATCAAGCGTATGGGTGAAGCAGGCATCATGAGTTGGGTGGTTGAAAACCGTGGAGTCACGAACGCGGCCGCGGCATGGGATGTGTTAAACATGATGGGCGTCAACGGCATGGTTAATGAAATGGGTGAAGAACGTGTTGGTGATTTTCTACGCGGTCTGTTCGGGGTTCATTCCGATGCTGGTTTGACTTCCGCGATCAAGGGATTGTTTCCGAGTTTTGAACAGCTCTCGACTGAAGCGATGGCATTCTCGTTTCTTCCGATCATGGCGAACAGTTTGAACCGTGTAGCCGGTGGATCCTCTTTTTCCGAAATGATGAAGACCAAGGCTATGACGGAAATGCTCGACCCGAAACCGGGAGTGCATGCACGCACGCAGGCAGAAATTGATTCCATGTCCACACAGCTAAATGAAGCTTTGCATGAAGAAGCTCAACCCTGGTACGCCGATAGTCCGTTC
>Ga0180433_10002972_pt1 | contig 25496 bp, 26 predicted proteins | sample SS_ome_8_FD_132980 | JGI IMG/M metagenome (GOLD analysis project Ga0180433, IMG submission 132980) | Hypersaline lake sediment archaeal communities from the Salton Sea, California, USA - SS_1_D_1 metaG | ecosystem: Environmental > Aquatic > Non-marine Saline and Alkaline > Hypersaline >... | reverse complement strand
CCGAGGATGAGCCCGATGCAGCCCGTGCGATAAATGCTGAAGGGCCGGGGAAGCTGGCTGATGTTGCCCGGGAGAAGGGCATCAAGCTGATACATATCTCCACCGACTATGTTTATGACGGCACGAAGGCTTCGCCCTATACTGAAGATGACGACACCGGTCCGCTGAGCGTGTACGGGAAGAGCAAGCTTGAGGGGGAGCATTTCATACGGGATGTTCTTGCCGGGTATTATATTTTACGAACCGCGTGGCTTTTCGGCAGGTACGGGGGGAATTTCGTGCATACCATGCTGCATTTGTTCAACGAGAAGGACATTGTGGAGGTTGTAGCGGATCAGCGGGGCAGTCCCACGTATAGCTTCGATCTCGCTGAAACCGTATTGCGCATTATTGAACAGGACAGCGATCGATTCGGCATCTATCACTATACGAACAGGGGTGATACCAGCTGGTTTGATTTTGCGAATGAGATATACCGGATTTCACGGAGAAGGGGGATCATCTCTCGCGATGTTCGCATCATGCCGGTGACGAGCGATGCGTTTCCCCGGAGGGCGGCACGGCCGCAGAATTCTATCCTGTCCAAGGCTAAAATTGAGGAGACCTTCGGTCTGAAGATACCGTTATGGCAGGATGCCCTGGAGAGATTCCTCGACCGCCTCGCGAAAAGGTGAGCTCGGTCTGTCGGCTTTCCGGAATATGAATTACCTTCGAGGTTCTCGATGAGGAAATTGAACAACATACTGATTACCGGCGGTGCGGGATTCATCGGATCGAATTTCATCCGGCACACCTTCGATTCCGATTTCGATGGGAGAATCATCAATGTCGATAAACTCACCTATGCGGGAAATCTTGAAAACCTTCAAGCGGTGAAAAGCCGTTACGGCGGGAAGCGATACTTCTTCGAGCGTGCGGATATCGGTGAGTATGAAACTATCAGAGAGCTGATCAGGCGCTACCATATTGACACCGTTGTTCACTTCGCAGCGGAATCCCATGTTGACCGCTCGATATACGGTCCCAAGGAGTTTATGCAGACCAATATTCTCGGGACATTTTCGCTGCTTGAAGCGGTACGGGAGAGATGGAGCGAACGCGATGATGTCCTCTTTCATCACATCAGTACCGACGAGGTCTACGGATCGCTCGGCCCCGATGGTTTTTTCAATGAGCATACCCCCTATTCGCCACGGAGTCCCTACGCGGCATCAAAGGCTTCATCGGATCATCTCGTGATGGCCTATCATCACACCTACGGGATACCGGTGACGCTCACCAACTGCAGCAACAACTACGGTCCCTATCAGTTTCCGGAGAAGCTGATCCCGCTGATGATCCTCCGCATGATGGAGGAGAAGAATTTGCCGGTATACGGTGACGGGAAGCATGTCAGGGACTGGCTCTATGTCGATGATCACAGCGCGGCGCTCTGGCTCGTCCTGAGAGAGGGAATTATCGGGGAGCCATACAATATCGGCGGCGAGAGCGAGTGCGAGAACATTAAACTGGTGGAGATGCTCTGCGATAAGATGGATATCGCCATGGGAAAGAAAGCGGGACATTATCGGCAGCTTATAACCTCTGTGCAGGATCGCCCCGGCCACGACCGGAGGTATGCGCTCAACTGCGATAAGATCAAGCGTGAGCTGGGCTGGAAACGGACAGTATCCCTTGATGCCGGTCTGGACAGAACCATACGCTGGTATCGGGAGAACGGGGAGTGGCTCAAACGGGTGCAGAGCGGGGAGTACCGGCAGTGGATTGAGAGACATTATCATCAGTGAAATGCGGTTGATTGTATGCCAAACGCCCTCTCCGGAGAACGGATGATCGTGATCTGCGGAAGGGTGATTTGCTTTGCCGGACGAGACACGAAGAATCGGCGTCCATTAATTATTGACAAAAAAAGATCTTTTATTGAATATCAGAGACCACACCAATGGTGGAATATTCAGGTAAATCCTCATGAGAGGAGTGGTATATCCAATTTTGGGGGAGACTCCTGTTTTGGAGCAATCGCTGTATTCTACTTTTTTAATAAATGAATAGGTAATCATCATGGCAACTCCCGGGAGTGTATATGGTTAAGCGGGTTAATGTTGGGCTGATCGGTTTCGGCACGGTCGGCAGCGGTTTTTATGATCTGTTGCGGAAGAATGGCGATCTCCTTCGTGAGAGAACGGGCATCGATGTGCATATGAAGGTTATCTGCGATCTGAGAGCCGGTGAGGTGAGAAAACAGGTTTCGGGTGTAGAGGTAACCGATGATTGGAAGGCCATCCTCGCTGATGATGATATCGATTCGGTGGTCGAGCTCATCGGAGGGATTGAGCCGGCGAAGAATATCATCCTCGAATCGCTCCGGGCGGGGAAGCATGTCATAACGGCAAACAAGAAGCTCCTTGCCGAGGAGGGTGATGATATATTCGAGCTGGCAAATTCATCGACGGCAAAACTCGGCTTCGAGGCTTCGGTGGGTGGCGGCATCCCCTGCATTCTCGCTCTGAAGCGCGGGCTCATCGCCAACAGGGTGAACACCGTAATGGGAATTCTCAACGGGACGAGTAATTACATTCTCACGAAAATGGAGGATGAGGATCTCTCCTTTGAGAGAGCCCTGAAGGAAGCTCAGGCGAAGGGCTTTGCCGAGGCGGATCCCACCTATGATATCGAGGGATACGATACAGGCCACAAGATATTGATCCTCTCCATGCTGGCCTTCAACCGGAAGATCGATTACGGATCTATCTCCATTGAGGGCATCACCGGGATCAGCGAGCTCGATATCCGGTATGCGATGGAGATGGGATATCGGATAAAGCTCCTCGGTATCAGCAAGTGCATTGATGATGCCATCGACATCCGCGTTCATCCGACGATGCTGCCGCTGAAACATCCCCTCGCCGCCGTGCGGGATGAGTTCAATGCCATTATGTTTGATAACGATATGACCGGATCAGTCATACTGCACGGAAAGGGAGCGGGGAGCAGTCCCACCGCTTCTGCAGTGGTCAGTGATGTCATTCACATCGCCCAGAATGAATGCGTCGATGAACCGGCCATCACGCTCTCGGGAATCGCGCACTATATCCTCCCCGAAAAGCGGATCTCACGGTACTATATGCGGTTGCACACCGAGGACCGGCCGGGTATCCTTTCAAAGATTTCCGGTGTTCTGGGAGATCATGAGATCTCGATTGCATCGGTTATACAGAAGGAAGCGAATGCCACCTCGGTGCCGCTGGTCATCATGACCCATGAAGCGGTGGAGGATGGTGTTCTTCAGTCGGTCAGTGAGATCAATGATTTCAGTTTTATTGACGGAAAAGTTACCCTTATCAGGGTCGAGGATACTATCATATGAACAGGGGTTCGTTATGAGCGATGACTTCCGCGCGGTTTTCCGATGTATTGCCGGTTGTGATGAAGCGTATCCTCTTGATGAGATAGTGTACCGCTGCAAGCGATGCGGGAGCCTCCTCGAGGTTTCTCATGATCTGGACCGGCTGCGCGAGGCCCATACCCCCGCAGAGTGGAAGGATCTCTTCGATCGGCGGGTCGGTACGACCAAATGGCCTTACGGGAGCGGGGTATGGGGGAAGAAGGAGTGGGTCTGCCCCGAGGTTGATAATGAGCGGGTCGTCTCCATGTTTGAGGGAAACACCAATCTCTTCTGGGCAAAGCGGTTCGGAAAGATGATCGGTATGGACGATCTCTGGGTGAAGATGTGCGGTAACAGCCATACCGGTTCCTTCAAGGATCTCGGGATGACCGTGCTCGTCTCAATGGTAAATGAGATGATCGCCCGGGGGAAGCGTATCGATGCCGTCGCCTGTGCCTCGACGGGCGATACCTCCGCGGCGCTTGCTGCGTATTGCGCCTATGCCGGCATTCCCTCCGTCGTCTTTCTGCCGAGCAGGAAGATCTCCACCGCACAGCTCGTTCAACCGATGGCCAACGGTGCGATTGTGCTGTCACTCGATACGGACTTTGACGGCTGTATGAGGATCGTTCAGGAGATTACCAGGGATAATACCATCTATCTGGCAAATTCCATGAACTCGCTCCGTGTCGAGGGACAGAAGAGCATATCCATTGAGCTGGTACAGCAATTCGATTGGGAGGTTCCCGACTACATCATTATTCCCGGTGGAAATCTCGGAAATGTTTCTGCCCTGGGGAACGGTTTCTCCATGATGTACGATCTGGGGCTCATCGATTCCAAACCGCGCATTGTCCTCGCACAGTCGCAGAAGGCGAATCCGCTGTACCTGTCATACCTCAACGGTTTCGAGGAGTTCAAGCCGATTGTTCCCGAGAAGACCCTCGCCTCGGCGATTCAGATAGGGGATCCCGTTTCAGTCGAGAAGGCGATTCGGTGCCTCAAGGAGTTTGACGGCATCGTCGAACAGGCGAGCGAGGAGGAGCTCTCCGATGCGGCCGCCCTGGCGGACCGTACCGGCATGTACTCCTGCCCGCATACCGGCGTTGCTCTTGCGGTGTTGCTAAAGCTCGTTGAGAGCGGGGTTATTCCCAGAAATGCCCGTACTATCGTTATCTCGACGGCTCACGGGTTGAAATTCTCCGAGTTCAAAGTCGGCTATCACGAAGAGACCCTTGAAAATGTCTCCAGCAGATACGCCAACAGGCCCATCGAGCTGGAACCGGATGCCGATACGGTGCGCGAGGTTCTCTCCCGTGAGCTCGCCGCGAGAAGAAGAGAGTAACCATGCGGATAACCGATCATGTCTATCAGGTGGGTGGCGCGGAGCTTTCTCATCCGTCCGACGCGGGCATTTTCCTGATTCGCGAGGGATCGGAAGCCGCCCTGATAGACGCCGGCACAGGCCGTGGACACGATCTCGTTATGAGGAATATTCAATCCTGCGGGGTGGCACCCGAACGAATTCGCTTTCTCTTCATTACCCACTGTCATTTTGATCACACCGGCGGGGCGCAGCGAATAAAGGATGAAACCGGCTGCGATCTCGTTGCACATGCGCTTGATGCAATCTATCTCGAAAGCGGGGATCCTGAAGTCACCGCTGCCTCCTGGTACGGGAGCACTCTGGAGCCGCTCTCAATCGATATCGCGGTGACGGAGAAGGAGCAGAGCTTCTCTGTCGGGAACCTCGCGGTAACAATGTTTCACATCCCCGGTCACTCGCCGGGCTCGTCAGCGTTTACCGTTCAGTCGCATGACAGGATGGTTCTCTTCGGGCAGGATGTTCATGGCCCGCTTAACGAAGTGCTCCTCTCGAACCGCGACGATTATATTCAATCACTGGAGCTTCTTATCTCGCTGAATGCTGATGTACTCTGCGAAGGGCATTTCGGTATTTACGAGGGCAAAGAGCGGGTCAGGCGATTCATCGAATCTTTTTTATAAATGGGGGAATGCTGTTCTCGTACTTCATGGTGATGCACGGGAGATGGCATTGTAATCGGGGAAACAAACATCACCGCCCCGAGGATCCGATTATTCTGGTATAATTGTTAGAGGTGAGACGTATCTGGTTAGAGAATATACAATGGCAAAACGCTTAATTCGATCAGTTGTTACGGCGGAGAGAAATCCGGTAGTTGCTATCCTTCTCTCACTGCTGAGCACGGGACTCGGGCAGATCTATAACGGCGAGCTGTCGAAGGGGATAGTGTTTTTTGCGCTGCGTGTGTTAACGCTGCTCTTTATCCCCCTTTCCTTTGTTGTCGATTTTCGGAGTTCCTCCCTTGCCGTTTTTATCGCGCTGGTGCTCATACATTTATTCCTGTGGATTGCGGCAGCGGGTGAAGCCTGTATCTCGTCGATGCGAAAAAAAAAATATATTCTCACGGTGTATAACTCTGTAGTGCTCTATTGTGTGTTCGGTTGTGCGAGCACGCTTATCCTTCTGTTTCTCTTCGTGCCGGTATCGCTCTTCTTCCGGATCGAGACGGTTCCCTCGAATTCGATGAATCCGACACTGTTCAGAGGGGAGTCGGTCGTTGTTAATACCTACGTGGTGCAAAGCGTGAAACCGGGAGAGGTTGTTTTCTACGGGCAGGGCGGGGTGGCGAAATTCGGAAGGGTAATCGCAACGGCGGGTGATGCGGTTGTCGATAAAGGGGGAGTGTTCGAGATTAATGATGTTGACCTTTCCCTGGGTGTTTTTACCGATGATGAGCTTGATCGCATGGGTCTGGAGAATAGTGACGATATCTTTACCGAGAACAATGGGGAGCGCAGATATCCGATTCGGTATCTGCCATCGAGAGGACGATCGCGGAAGAATCGCGTTCGTATAGCAATCGAAAAGGGGGCGGTTCTCGTTGCGCCTGATAACAGGAGAAGAGAGGACGTCTATGAGATAATTCCTGTTACGGCGGTCCGGGGGCGGGTTGAGGGAATAGTGATGAGCAGTCGGATCCGGAGAATCATGCTGTTGCCGTATATTCGTGAATGAAGCTTCATGGTCCGTTTTTATCGCCTCAATGCGCTATGAAAAAATTTATCAATAGAGTGTGTAAATGATTTATGGTGGCAGGTGCAGCGAGAAGCTGTCTTGAATGTGTCGGGAGATGAAAAGGGGAGGAAAGGCATGTCACTCGTAATTGGGTGTAATAGCTTTGTTGGCCGTTCACTGGCAAAAAGACTTCTGCAAAAAGGGGCTCCGGTGAGGGGCATGGATTTCTGGCGTGATGAGCGTGCTCCCGAGAAGCTGGAATTCATTGAGGGTTCGGTTCTTGATTACGACCTGTTGCTCGAAGCGTGTGCCGGTGTTGATGTTGTGTATCATCTCATGGAGGTGCGACATCCATCGCGGTATGGCAGAAGATTCATGAAGAAGATAAATGTTACCGGTACTGAAAATGTTATCAGGGCAGCACTGGAAAAGCAGGTGCAAAAGATTATTGTTCTCTCCACGGCCGATATATACGGGAAACCGAAGGCAATTCCGGTCAAGCATGACGATCCGAAGAAACCGGTGAGCGCCTATGGCCGAGACAAGCTCCGGGCAGAGAAGATATGCTGGCGATATATTGAAAAGCATGGCGCCGATATCACCATTTTCAGATCTACCTTTATTGCGGGAGCGGGGGTTGATGATCCGATGATTCTTATCATGTTGTATATGGCGCTGGCACTGGGTGATGCCAATCGGCTCTATGTCGCCGGTGACGGCGATTCTCTCCTTCAGATGATTCATCCCGATGATGTGGTTGATGCCTTCCTTGCCGCAGTAACGTCCCCCCGATCACGGGGGAAGGCCTATAATATCGGATCGGATAATGTGCCTACCCAGATTGAGCAGGTGGTCAAGCTGAAAGAGCTCGCCAAGCTCGATTGCTATATAAAGCACCTCAATCCCCGTTGTACCCGCTTCCTCTCCCTGATCCTCCGCCCTCTGAATATTCCCTATCTCTCGAAAGAGCATATCTTGGGACTTCTTTCGAATATCGTTCTCGACTGCAGCAGGGCAAAGCGGGAGATCAACTGGTATCCCAGGAAAGACAATATCGATATTCTCGTTGAAACATGTGCGTGGTATGAACGGGAAAAGCTCTGAGCGGGGTTCAGCGCGTAAAGAGATTTTTGAGCGCCTCCCACAGTTTCAGGAGCAGCACTCTCAGCAGTTGTCCGGGAGTTCCTTCTCCGGCATTCATGGTGAGCATGAGCTGTGCTCTTTTGATCTCCTCCGCGGTGAGCGGTCGTGAGCGCGATATTTCCTTACGTTTTTTCTTAACCTCTTTTCTCGCGAGCTTTAAAATTTCCTTCTCTTCATCGAGTCGTGCACGGGTAACCATATCATAGAGGGTGGGCTCATGAAGCAATCTCTCGCGGATCTGTTGCAGCCGCTCGTGAGCATTCTGCAGGTGCGGATTTTTTCTGTTTTCGCTCAATTCGAGCAACAGCTCGAGGTACTGGTTCAGGAAATAAGCCTGCTTGTACAATCGCTTCAATTCATCAATGGAGAGGCGTTCGAGATCGATTCTCTCAAACTCGTCAACTGCAGTAATGATAAAATCCAGTGTTTCATCGGTCACCTTGAAGAGATCTTCCTGCTTGAGATCGCGAAGCTCAATGAATCGGTACGCGACTTCTTTGAGGTCATTCAACATCTGCTCGGAGATCTCCAGGAGGTATCGCAGACCGCGTTTCTCATGTGCGTTCAGGTGTGCCGATCCCCTTTCGGCATCGGAGAGCTTCTTGCGGATGTCATTGATGCTCAGCTGAGAAGGTTCAGCGGCGGCGTACTTTCGCTGCAGGGTGAATTCTTTATCGATAAAATTCGGTTCTGCGAGATCCTGACCGATTTTCAGTATGTTCAATTTGATGTCACCGAGCAGCCTGAGGATTTTAAATCTGTCTATCTTGCTGATACCGTCGGTCACCACCAGTATCTCTGAACGCATGATATCCTTATCGCGTTTGATATCCTCAATGGCCTGTTCAATCGCGAACTGAAGATTGGTGCTCCTCCCACCGGTGGTTGTTAAGAGGACTTTTTCAATCAACAGCGGGAAGTCCTCTTTTTCCCCCAATCGGTGGAGATCTCCGACATCCGAGTCGAAGGATCGAAAGAATATCATGGCATTGGTGTTCATCTTCCTCCTGAGGAATTCGGCGACGAGGCATTTGGAGAAAAAGGATCTCATTTTAAGATCCATGGAACGGGATCGATCCAGGAGGAGGTAAACCTTCTGCTCAAATCGATTCGCTGTTTTGCCGGTTTCGTCACGGCTTGTTGTTATCGGTTTATACTGATCGTATTCTGATTTATAGAATTTCTGAACCTGCAGTGTTTTCGTGAGGAGCTTGATGTCGAATATATCGTCCTCCTGAGCGAGCTCTCGCGGAAGGGACTTCTTCAAATCGTATATGGTTTTGAAAAAAGCAATTTCCATCGTATCGCTGAGCGGGGAAGAGATCTCTTTTCTGTTTATCAGTATTGATTCATCCCGGTTCGGAGCTTTCATCCGCTCCTCCCGTGAGAGCTCCTCGATAGCGGTGAGTGCATCTGAGACGGTTTCCGGCGTGAATACGACCCGTGCGATTTCGAATATGGTCAGAAATTCTCTCGGGAGCATTGTCGCAAGATTATCGAAGAATCCCAGAGCGTCCCAGTATTCAAAGAAATTGGTGCTCGGCTTATATGAGCGGGAGATGCTTTTGGAAGATGTTTGTATCACTTCATCTGCCTCACGCGGAAGATGCATCCTGTCGATCGTGAAGGGTTTGCATCGAATGGTGTCTGCTCTTTATCCCTCTCACCGGGGGCATTGCCCCTGGCGTATGAACTTACAGTATGTTGCCATAGTCTTTCAGGATGCCTTCCTTGAGCTCTCGTACTTCTTCAACGGCCGGATGCAATTCTGTTATGCTGTTTTTCAGCGTTGCCAGTGTTATCTCCTCCTCCTCCACCTTCGATTTGCCGGGGAATATCTTCTTGAAGAGCTTCCGCAACCCCTGGAGGAGGCCGGTATCCTCTTTCAGCCGTTCCCTCTTTTCCGGATCTTCCCTCATCTCCTGAAGGAGCTTCCTGATATTGAGCAAAAACTCGATCTGATGAATTGCGCCCGTCGAGGTGAATTGTACCATGGTCTGTTCGTATGCATCCAGGAAGGCGTCTTTTTCGGATTTATCTCGTGCTTTCACCGAGATGTAGCTGTTCAGCGTGCAGAGCATCAGATACAAACTTTTTACATCATCCATGGATACTTCATGCCGGTTGTCGAGGAGGGCGGCAGCTCTCAGAAAATCCGCCGACTTCGCCAGTTTTCTCGGGCTGATGAAGAAATTATATTCGCTCCGTCGCATTTCGGAAACGAATTTGTTGGTGATCACATTTTTCATAAAGAACACGGTGTCGGGAATGGTAACCTGAATATCCCTGTTGTTGTTTTTGATGATTTCGGAGATGTGTATTATCTGGCTGAAGGGGATTTTCTTTTCCGGTTCGGTTGGCTTGCCGCGGCTGAACGCATAGGTATGATCGATAAGGAGCTGAGAGTACATATTCGAATCTTCCGGAATAATGGCCTTATAGATGAAACGGTCGAGCACCGCCTCGGTGACTTCATTGATTCTCATATAGTTGGCTGTTGCGATGGTCGAATGTACCGCCGCATCGATGATCTCGGGACCATTGATGAACTTCCGCTCGTTGAGAACGGAGAGGAGCGATCGGAGCACAACATCACTGGCGTCGAAAAACTCATCCAGAAAAACAAGATCGGCCTCGATAATGGAGCCGTGAATATTATGGCGAATGATTCCCTTTTTGAACTCCTCAATGTTATAGGGGCCGAAATAGTTATCGGGGGTCTGGTCCTTGCTCGCCTGCGATGAGAAGACCCGAACATTATCGAAGGTGTTGAAGATATAATTGGCAAGGTATGATTTTGCCATGCCGGTTCTGCTCAGGAGGAGGAGATGCTCCTGGGTGAGTATGGCATACATCGCCTGTTTGATAATCTCATCCCGGCCGATGACGTTCTGGGAGATCCGTTCCATATGCCATTTTAAATAGCTCGTAATCGAGGGGATATCGTAGTCAGCCTCTTTCTCGACAATCTCCACCGGAATATCCGGTACTTTCCCCGGTTTTTTCTCGACCCGGCTGGTGACAACAAACTGAGAGGGTGTCTCTGTATCGCGCTCAATCCTGTCGTCCTCGCGGCATATTCCCGGTTCCGCATCATCGGGTGTGTAAATATAGTACCCCTCTTCTTCGAACAGCGATTCGACTGAAGCGTATTTGATTAATTCTCGTTTTTCCGATTTTGATCGCATCGTATACATCAATCTCCGGTTTTCATTCGTTAACGGCCGGTACGAGGATCTTTACCGAGGTGCCTTCCCCGGGAGAGCTCTTGATCCCGATAGTTCCCCCCATGTTTTCGATGATGGAGTAGGTTACCATCAGTCCCAGTCCGGATGCCTTCTTCCCCTTGGTGGTAAAAAAGGGCTGGAAGATACTTTTAAGGTTCTCTTTCGGAATGCCGATTCCGTTATCTTCGACCAGTATGGAGGCGAAGGTGCTGCTGTTTACTGATACCGAATCAACGGAGAGCACGAGATCGCCCTTGTCGGGCATGGCGTCCTCCGCGTTGGAAATGAGATGCAGGAGGACCTGTATCAATTGACTGCGTATGCCCCTGACGCGCGGGCTCTTCTCCGAGTAGGAGGTCGTCACCTTGTACCCGTTTTTCTGGAGCCTGTTCAGGGTTGCCTGGATGGGATGGGCGGTCAGGATCTTGTGCAGATCAAAGACTTCCTTGGCTTCCTCCTCGGGCTTCGAGAGGCTCAGCAGCTGATCGGGGATTTTCTTAATGCGCTCCAGCTCATTTTTGAGCGAATGTACATAATCAGCTACCGGGCTCTTATCGTCGATGTTCTTTTCGATGAAGTTGAGATCCATTGTCATGAGATTGAGGGGAACTTTCAGCTCGAAGGCGACACCGTTTGCGAGCAGCCCCATGGCGGAGAGCTTTTCCGACCGCTTCATCTTGTTTGCAATTTTCATCTGTTCGGTAATGTCCTCTATCATGACCAGAATGCTCTTGACCTTCATGTTGGTGTCGAGGAGCGGATTCATTCGCACGTTAAGATTGAGTTTTCTGTCCCGGGAGGGCGGGACATATTCGATATTATCCTGTTGTACCGGTTTTTTCCTGAGAACGGCATCATCGAGGAGTTTTTGCATCCCTGACTCTTTAAAGCCGGGGTGTTCGGAGAGGTTGATGCCGATAGTGGTTTCTTTGGCCTCCTGCCCCATGAGCTGTCTGAAAGCCGGATTATCACTGAGGATAATCCCGGTTGGTTCCAGCGTGAATATGCCGATGGGAGCGCTCTCGATTATTTCATCGTTCAGGGTTTTCAGCCGCTTCATCTCTTCAGCCTGCAGGAACTGCTCCCGAATACGTTCTTCCAGCCTGATGGTGTTTTCTCGAAGCTTCTTCTCCATCAGGTGCATGTCGGTGATGTCTCTCAGGATGGCGATGAGGCCGATAACGCTGCCATCTTCAAATCGTATCGGTGAGAAGTTGGCAATAAAGTATGTGAGATTGCCGTCTCTATCATAGGTTTTCATCTTTTCGTTATGGAATACCCGTCCTTCTTTGAGCACCAGCTCGAAGACAATCCGTGCTCGCTCCAGTTCGATTTCCGGGATGTATTCAGAATAGTGCATGCCGACTGCTTCATCGCGTGAGAATTTCGACAGCTTTTCGCCGGCTTCGTTGACAAAGAGAAAGTTCCCGGAACTATCAAGTAGGAATATTACATCAGAAGCGGACTCTACCAGGTATTTGTAGTAGAGTCCCAGGTCCATCATGAGCGATTGTTCTTCATTTTTTTTACGATATGCTATGAACTTCTCAATGATTTCTTCTTTGCTCAGTGATTCTAATTCTTTCGGATTAATTGCCATGGCATACCACTTCTCAGAGAAGAATGGGGTTTCCGATATCTACCATTAAAATATATCAAATCCCCTCCTAAAAACAACTACAATTTTTTTTAGGATATGCGCACCGTGTTGAAAAACCATACTTCAACGATGAGGCTCACAAGAGTGCCGGCAAGGAATGATAGTGCGAAGAAGGTGTAATTCATTCTGAAAATAAAATATCCCCCCAGAGCAAAGATCGCCAGAATGACGACTCGCAGGATAAATCCCGCGAGGGTTACTGTGAGGAGAACCAGGATGTTTGATCGCATTCCCCTGAGGGCGCCGAGCAACCACAGAAACGAGAGCGTCGCACTTGCTGTTGTTCCGGTAAGATATCCCAGAAAGGCTGCAATCCCGCGGTATTTGAGACAGAGGAGCGCGATGCCGAAATTCACGAGAGTGGCAATCGCGATCGGATAGAGAGCTTTTCTCGTACCTGTCATGGGACTCCCGGAGAGAATTGTGTTGATAAAACGACCGTACAGAAAAACCGGGTCCCGGGGCACACTTCGGATCCCCTTCCACGGAATGGCGGGGGCGGCTTACTTCAGCTGCGAGAGGAGCTCAGCGCTGACCTCTTCGACACCGGGTTTTCCGTCCAGCTCAATGATGCGGGGGCGGCCGTTGTTGTCCCGTGCAATCTGCTTGAAGTACTCAACTGATGCGAGCGTTCCCTCATCACGGTCGTAATAAATGGCGTGGCGTTTATCAATTGCCCCCTCGTCCTGATCATCGGCTCTTGCTGAAAGCGCGCCACCGCAGACTCTGCAGACAAGCTCACCGTCTTTTTCTCGTGGCCTGATCGCCTCAATATAGATGTTATTGGGGTGATTGTTGTCGTTTTCGCACAATCGCCTTCCCATAATTCTCTTTTTCGCCGTTTCTCGATCCAGGACGATTTCGATGACATAATCGAGCGAGATATTCTCCCGATCAAGAGCTTCATTCAGAGCTTGTGCCTGTGCCCCGTTTCTGGGAAAACCGTCGAGGAGCCAGCCCTCTCTGCAATCGTCCTCTTTCAATCTGCTCAGTATCATCGGGATGGTTATGTCGTCGGGAACGAGGTCGCCTCTATCGATGAACTCCTTCGCCTTTTTCCCGAGCGCTGTTCCCTTTGTGATGTTTTCCCTGAATATCACACCCGATTCGATATGGGGAATCTGGTATTTTTTCTGTACGATGGCCCCCTGCGTTCCCTTGCCGCTTCCGTTTGGCCCGAAGATCAGTATATTCATCCATACACCTCGCTTTCACTGCAAAGTTCGCTGCTGATTACGTGTTGAGTCAGGAGACGATGAGCACCCGCGTTCATTATAGAACGAGATTACGATAGGGGCGAAAATTGTAAAGAAAGTTTTGCAACAATGCGTCAATCCGGGCGATGAGTTTTCTGCCATCTCCGTTTCATCATGGTGCGGGTAATAGGGTATGGCCCCTCCGGGGGTGATAATGATCATTTGTATTGTGCTTGACCTCCTAGTATTTTCCATTATCGATAGTATCGTCTGCCATATAGTGCGGGATAGCTGACAGGAGGAGGTTGACGTGATCGGGCAGTGTCCCTTCGCCCGGGCAGAACAGACCACAGAAATAACGCAGGGAGGATGCCATGGAATTTATACCGGTTGAAAAGCTCAAGGAGATGATTGGCCAGGAGATGGGAGTGAGCGACTGGATTCAGATTGATCAGGGGAAAATAAATCAGTTCGCCGAATGTACCGGTGATCATCAGTGGATACACGTTGATGTCGAGAAGGCAAAGCAGGGCCCCTTTGGCGGACCCATTGCACACGGTTTTCTCACCCTCACTGATACCGGTTTTGAGCGGCTCGAGCAAATACATGCCGGAGGGAATCAAGATGGCCATTAACTACGGGCTCAATAAAGTCCGGTTCATCAACCCCGTACCGGCCGGCTCGCGGGTTCGGAGCAGAATGGTCCTGGCGGATATTGAAGAACGCTCCGGCGGAAGAATAATGATGACCACCACTCATAATATCGAGATTGAGGGGCAGGATAAACCGGCATGTATTGCTGAATCGCTGGCGCTCTTCTATGTGTAGAGGGTTTCTCTTGTTTCCTGGAAAAGCTTAAAAGTCCAGACCGGATTACGGGATGATAAGGAAATTTTTTCAATCCCGATAATCTGAACAGAGTGTTTAAATGTTTAATTCAGTTGAAACGATGATGAGGCTCGCAAAAGATAAGGAGAAAGGGAATAAGAATAACCACAACATGAAATCCTGTTATCCCGTCTAATTTTTTTCCTTTCCATAATGTGAGTGTCTCAGGATCGTACATGATGTGATCAGAGGGTTTATTTACAAGGAGGAAACCATGGAGGAGAAGCCCTGGCATCGCCATTATGATTACTGCGTCCCCACCACGATTCGCTATCCGAGAATTCCTGCGCATGAAATACTTCAGATTCCGGTGAGCGGCTTTCCGGACAAAACAGCGCTGTACTTTTACGGCACGGAGATGACATTCTGGGAGCTCCGGCAGCGTGTTCTGATCATGGCAACCGCCCTTCAGTCGCTGGGCGTGCGGAAGGGGGATCGGGTCGGCGTGCATCTTCCCAACTGCCCGCAGTTCGTCATAGCGTATTACGCGGTCATGTCGCTCGGTGCGATTGTGGTCAACCTCAACCCCATGTATACCGCCGAGGAGCTCAAGGCCGTTGCGGCGAATACCGGCATGACCGCGCTGTTTACCTTCGATATGTTCATTGAGAACGTCCGGAAGATGCTCGAGGCGGTTGAGATTCCCCGGGTGATCGTCACACGGGTAACCGATTTTATCGACGGGATTCCCCGGAGCACGCCGGAGGATCTCGGCCTGGAGGAGGGGTGGCATCACTTCTCGCTGCTCATGGATGCCGTTACGAGCGTGAAGCGCCCCCGCGTTGATATAGTCCCGGATGATCCGGCGCTCATACAGTTCACCGGCGGAACAACCGGCATTCCCAAGGGGGCGGTGTTGACCCACGGGAATCTCGTTGCGGCGACGCTGCAGTGCGCGCTCTGGGGGTCGGCGACAATCGGGTATATCGCGCCGGAGCGGCGGAACGTGCTCTCGGTGCTTCCCTATTTTCACGTCTACGGTGCCATTGTCGCCCTGAGCTGGGGTATGTTCAGCTGCGCAACACAGATAGTGGTTCCCCGCTTTGAGATCGATGAGCTCATGGGTATCATCGCGAATTTCAATGAGATTACCTTCTTCCCGGCGGTACCCACCATGATAAACGCGGTTATCAATCACCCGAAGGCGGATGAGCTGAACCTCGCCAGGCGGCTCGGGCTCCTGAACAGCGGAGGCGGTCCCATGCCGGTAGAGCTCATTGAGAAGGCCAGGGATATGAACATCAACTACAGCGAGGGGTGGGGCATGAGCGAGACCACCTCCCTCGGCATCGCGAACCCCGTTCTCGGCCTCAAGAAGAGCGGCGGGATAGGTATCCCCTTCCCCGATACCGATATTCGCATTGTCGATGTTGAAAAGGGCGTGGAAGAGGTCCCCCGGGGGGAACCGGGCGAGATTGTTATCAGGAGCCCGCTGGTCATGAAGGAGTACTGGAACAATCCCGAGGAAACGGCGGAGCAGCTCAGGGACGGATGGCTCTCTACCGGTGATATCGCCTATTTTGATGATGATGACTATGTTTTTATCGTCGATCGGAAGAAGGATATGATAATCGCCGGCGGTTACAATATATACCCGCGGGAGATCGACGAGGTGCTCTACGAGCATCCCAAGATTGCCGATGCCGTTGCCGTGGGAATTCCCGATGAGTATCGCGGCGAAACAGTCAAGGCGTACATCGTGCCCCGAGAAGGGGAGACCCTCACCGAAAAGGAGGTCATCGATTTCTGCAGGGAGAAGCTCGCGCCCTACAAGCAGCCGAAGGTTGTCGAGTTCCGAAAAGAGCTTCCGAAATCGGCCGTGGGAAAGATCCTTCGAAAGATACTCCGCGATGAGGAGATGGGGAAGGGGAAGGGGAAGTAGTAACGGGTTAATAGTTAATAGTGAATAGTGATTGGTAATCGTATGTCTTTTTAACGTGTCACTTGTTACCTGTCACTCGTTTCAAATAAAATAATCTGCGTCCATCTGCGGTTAATTGTTTAAGCAGTAAAGGGAACATTAGGAGTCGTAATCGCGGTAGTGGTGTTTGCTGCTGAGTGAACAGAGATATCCGGCTACTCAATCATCGAGTCCAGAATCCGGTGAATCTCCTCGATGCTCTCTGCGTGAACGAGCCGGTTTCTCGTCCGGGAGGCGTTTTTGATCCCGTGCATGTATTTCACCAGATGCTTCCTCATGAGGATTATTCCCCGCTGGCCGTAGAAGGCCATCATGAGCCCGAGATGCTCTCTGATCTGATCGATGCGCTCGCCGAGGTCAGGCGTTTTCCCCGAGAAAATCCAGGGATTGCCGAGGGCTCCCCGCCCTATCATCACGGCCGGGCATCCTGAATATCGCAGCCGCTCCCGTGCCTCGGAATGGGATCTGATATCGCCATTCCCTATCACGGGGATTGAGAGGTCCCGGTTAATCTCACGGATGATATTCCAGTTCGCCTCCTCGGCAAACCGCTGTGATCGGGTTCTGCCGTGTACGGTAATGAGGGAGATGCCTGCGTCCTGCAGTGCCCGGGCGACGGTCATGTAATTCAGGGTGTGCGCGTCCCAGCCGATCCTTATTTTCGCCGAAACCGGAGCCTCTCCCCCGTCGATGACCCTTTCCGCAATGGCTTTCATGTGTTCCGGCTGCCGAAGGAGGGCGGCTCCCGATCCGCTCTTGCAGACCTTCGGGGCGCAGCATCCGAAATTGATATCGATGATATCCGGTTTGAGCGCCGAGACCTGCCGCGCCGCTTCGCCCATGATGTCGGGATCATTCCCGAAGAGCTGAATGCCGATGGGGCGCTCCTCCTCGGTAAAGCGCAGCAGATCCCGCGTTTTCCTGCTCTCGCTGACGATACCCTGCGCGCTGATGAGCTCGGAGAAGACGAGAACGGCGCCCTGTTTTCTGGCGATCCTCCTGAAGGGCGAATCGGTGTAGCCCGCCATTGGCGCGAGAACGAGCTCTCCCGCTATGTTCAGATCTTTTAATTGTATCATGCTGTTTCGCCGCTCCGTGTGATCCGGCGCTTCGTGCCGGAATTATACGGGTCTCCGAAAGTTTTGTAAACCACGGATTTCGAAGATAACGCAGGTGCGCTATTCCATCAACTTTTTTTGAGCAGCCCTTTGTTTCATGCCCTGGCACGGAGAGCACCCGTCTGCGCGGGAGGCGGAAACTGATGCGAGACATAAGAAGCGTCCTGCGTGAGAAGTGCTGTTCTGCGTCCCTCTGTGGGATTATCATGCTCTATCAATTTGAGGAAGAGCACTTCGGGATGCGATCTTCACCGGAGCTGCTCATTTCGCGGGCGCTTCGATCCGCTTTTCAGGATGGCGTATTCGAATCCGTCCAGGAGCACCTGAAAGGATGCCGCGTTGATGTTCTCGGAGAGTGAATACACCTTCCACACCTCATCGCCGTCGGTGAAGATAATGGTCACCTCGACATCGGTGCTGGTTCCCCGCTTCGCGTCCATGATATTCGCGCGGTAGTCGATCAGCTTGACGCTTTCAATTTCGGGGAAGAGGGGGGTGAGCGCTTTCTTGAGCACCTTCGCGAGGGCGTCCACGGGACCGTTGCCGGTAGACGCCTCGTGAATGAGCCTCCCGTTCGCCTCAATCTGCACCGTCGCTTCGGGATCGACTCCGTTGTCAATCAACCGGTATCTTCCCACAATCGTGAAGGGAGGGGCATACCGCTTCAGCGAGCGCGAAATGGTAAGCGCTTTGGTCGCATCCTGTATCTCATAACTCAGCATTGAAACATCTCTCGTATGAGGTCGCGTGGTCGGCTCTTATTGATATTCGTTATCCTGCCTCGGGAAGAGATCACTCGCCGGTGGTTTCTTCAGAGCCCTCATTCTCTTCCCCGTAATCGTAATCGAGCTCAAGGGTTCGGTTATCATCATCCTCATTTACGCTCAGCGTAGCCTCCTTCACCTTATCGTCGTCGCGATAGACTTTAATGGTTATGGAGGCGTTCTTGTTCGCTTCGATGGTTGCGCTTATCTCGAGATAATCGAGCTCGTCGATCTCTTTTTCGAATTGGAAGGTGTTGCTCCCGACGCCGATCGGGTTGTCGATGGCTTTCAATGATCCCCCGTCGACGATATAATATCCCTCGAATTCGCCGCCGACACAGACGATCTTGAACTCGATGGGATCGTAGGCCTCGTCGGAGCAGGAGAGCGCGCAGCATGCCATGATCAGCAGCATGATAGGCACGCGCTTTAATTTCATGGTGAACATATTCTTCCGCACACTCCTTTGACTGAAGATTTTATCTTCCCGTGTTCGGGTTCACCAGGCACTGATGAACGGCCGCATCCGCTTTTTAGGGGGTCCCATTATAGGTTACTCCCGGTGTTCATATGTTACGGAATTATTCAGCCGATTCCGTCTCCCGGAATTCCGATGCGCATAAAAAAGTATTCCCCGGGAGCGGTTGATGTCAAGAAAATATACTTCGATTTTGAAAAAAGTAATTTACAGGAGTTGTTCGAAATTGTACAATACTGAGCAGTAATTGCGTTTACTATAACTACCGGTTTTAGAGATGCTATAAATATATCTCTCCGTCGTTTATTTCGTTGTAAATTGAGTCGATTTGTCCCGTTCAGAGGGCTTTTTCTGGTAATTGGTACTGAGAAAGGTGTCATCTCTTGACTTTTTGAGCTTTCGATATCTTTTTTTGTCACTTTTTATGAATATGAATCGCTTATTCTGGTTAGGGTAAAACGCCACTATGTTCTGGAAGAACAGAGAGTTTGCTGAGGCGTATGGTGATTACTATCCACTGGTGTTCAGCATCGTGTATACAAAGGTGGGGAATATTGAAGATGCAGAGGATATCTGTCAGGAGGTTTTTATAAAATTCTATGAGAAGCTTGAAACAATCGAGAACAGGAGAAAGTGGCTTTACGGCGCGTTGCGTTTGCAGATATTCTCGCATTTCCGGAAGAAGTCACGTGGGAGCGTGGAGCTCGATGAGGTTGCTGACGACGTAGGCTTCTCTTTTGTAAACGGGTTCAGGGATGTGCGAATCATTCTCGAAGAAGCCTTTGATGAAACAGCAAATTTCAACGATGAGCGGGAGCGAGTTCTCTTCGACCTCATAGCCATTCGCCACTTTACCTACGAGGAGGCCGGGAGACAGCTGGGTTGGAATAAAAGGCAGGTTCGCTATCGGTACGGTGAGATCGTTAAGAGAGTTCTGGATTATTTAAGGAAGAAGGGGATAGATAAGCTCGAGGATCTCCTATGAATACGGATACCTCTCAATTTGCCGAAGTTCTCGAAAGGTACGGTTTTGCCGAACCGATCCCGCCTGAAGTGCAAAAGCATATCCGAAACATCAAGAGCGAGCAGTTTATACGGACCCTGAGGAAAGCCGGTAAATACAGTTTTATCTTCGGAATTGTTACTTCTGTTTTCTTTGCCATAAAGAAAATGGGCGTGGGCACAACTATTGTGAAGAGTGCTCTTCTGGTCTTCGCGTCGGCTGTCATATCTCTTACGATACTATCATCAGGCATTTACCTCTCCTTCAAATTTATTACAGCTCCCGAGGAAAGGATTGAGGAAAAAAGAGAAGATGTGGTGCAATCGGGTGACGGTGGGATCGATAAACGGATAATCCATGAGAAAAAGGCACGGAGAGAGATTCCGGAGGGAGTGATGCAGTTGGGCGTGCAACCCTTTGTTGCTGTTAATGTGAAGGGGAGGATTGCGCTCCTGGCTGCCGATACCATCGCGACAAAGCTTGTCGAGCTGAGCGGGAGCTCCCGGGTGATAAATATGAGGAGGGGGAGAGAGGGGGGAAGGATAGGTCTTATGCTTTTGGGATCGGTTGAGGATTTGGAGGGAACCTATACCATCACTGCAAAAGTAGTCGGTGTCAGAGATTCGAAGATCGTATTCTATACGTCGGAGACCGTTCGTTCGATTGATGAGATTCCCGCAGCCTGCACGAGGATTGCAGAGCGGATTTCGAAAATCATCAGATAGAAAAAGCACAACAGGGGTTCTTGTGAAGACAGCACACGGGAGGTTGCTCTGGAGCAGCGCGGTGCTCCTCTTTTCCATATTGCTAAGCACCTCTGCCCGGTCCGATACCGGATCGGTTGCGAAGAGAGTTGCCGTGCTCAATTTTACGGCCAACAACACGTCTGAAGGAATTTCCCGTATTGTCCGCAATCAGGTTGAGATTAATCTGTTCAAGACGCAGTATTTTGATATTCTCGAGAGAAATCAGATAGATCTCCTCCTGAAGGAGCGGGAAAAGCAGGCTGCCGAGTGTAATGATGAGAATTGCGCCGTTAAGATAGGGAAGATTCTCTCCGCTCATTTTGTCATCATCGGGAGCGTGGATAAGCTCGAAAGTTTCGTTATTACCATCAAGGTGGTAAGCGTAAAGGAGCGATCGGTGATACTGGTCGACTCTCAGGAGGTTGATTCACTCGGAAATATCAGAGGTACGACAACGGTCATTACCAGACGGGTTGCGGACAAGCTGCGGGTAAATATGAGCGGTGAGAAGAAGAGCTTTTTCCCTCCGCTTGCCTTTTCGCTTCGCCTGAGTTATCTGTGGCCCACGGGCTATCTTAAGGATCTCGCTTATCCGGGGTACGGCGTTTCGATGCGGGGAGGCTTTGAAGATATTTTCCTGAAGGATGTACAGATCGGGATTGATCTCGGCTATTTCAGTTTCCGGGGAAGAGATGCAGTGGATCGAGCGACGATGATACCGGTTGTGCTCATTGTCGGGTATCGTTTTGCCGCAGGGAGGTTTTTTGCGATTCCGGAGTTTTCGTCGGGGGTCAGTTATAACACCATCAGTTACGATGCCGGGAACCGAAAATCCGGTGAGCGGAAGGAGAGCAGAATGCAGCCGCTCGTCAGGGGAGGCCTTGTGCTGGGGGGCTTTCTGGGAGGCTCGCTCAGCGGCGTTATCGGCGCTGAATACGGAAGCATCTTCGAAAGAGAGGGGAGGATATCCTTTGTTTCCATCATCACCGGCGTTTCGGCGTCATTTTGAGACCTCTGTCATCATCAACCTTCGGGAATAAGCTCTCCCCGCGGGCACAGGGCCCGGCCATGGGTTCGATCACCGCGGATGAGCTCAATGCGTCATTGTCAGTTCTCTGATTCTTTTGTTAAGGATCGGGGCGCAGTGGCGGATGACGAACAACGATAACGCTCTGTTTGTATGCAATTCGCCGGCCGGGCGCGCTACAGAAAGAAAAAGTCGTTTATGACAGGAGGTGCACATGAAAGGGATGTTTCAGTTTTCCATCGTTGCCGTATCACTCTCTCTCATATCCTGTAATAGCCTCTTCTACGATATATCTTCACCCTCCAGCGAATATATAAAACCGGAAGTGGCGTATGTGTATCCTGAACCGGGTTTAGTTGATGTGCCCACAAACACATCGATACTCGTATCCTTCAACAAGGAGATCGATATCGCGTCAATCGATAGCGAGGCCTTGCATGTTGTCGATGAGTTTGGAAATGTATTGCGGGGGGAGATTGCCTTTCACGAGAAAAGTATTGCCATATTCGAGCCCGAAGAGCCGATGATTCCGCATACGGCATATTCGGCAATAGTGAAAAAAGATGTCCGGGATATGGAGGGGGGAGCTCTTGACGATGATTATTCATGGAGCTTTATGACCGGCTCGGAGGAGGATCTGATTTCGCCGGAGATTGTGTCGACCCTCCCGGAGCATAATGCGGCATGCCCCGCCGAGAGCGTTTCAATAACGGCCACTTTCAACGAGGACATCAATCCGCTTTCAATAACGCCGGAAACCTTTCGCGTTGAGAATGGTGAGGATATCGTCGCGGGAGCGACTACCTATGATGCCGGCAGGAGATCGATCATATTCGTCCCCTACGGGCGGTTGAATGACAATTCCCGTTACCGGGTTGCCGTTATGAACATAAGGGATCTCGCGAAAAATCCCCTGAGCGCGGAATTCGTCTGGAATTTCAGAACCGGCGCGATTCGAATAGAGCTCGAGGATGCCAGGAACTGCGAGAACGGCTTCGCCACCTTCGGGCATCCGCCGCGAAGGCTGTTCAAGGATGATGGATTCCCGCTCTCGGAGGGGACCGATTTTACCTACGATGTGTCAATCGCCTCTCTCTTCGACAGCGGGATAAATGGAGCCTTCGAGCCCGGAAAATACTTCCGGATTGTCGAGAACGGGAAAAATATTGTGGATAGTAACGGCCTTGCGCTGGTTCCGGTGGCCAGGATGATCCTCTTCAGCGATATTAATCGGATTGCTCCGAAGCCGTATCAGTGCTATATCGATCCGATGAGCGGATATTTTATACTGCCTCGTCCCGATTACTGGAGCAGGCTGGAGAGCCTGGATGATATTGGTAATGCGGAAATATACGGTACCACCCCGAGCTACAGCGGAAGTCAGTTATTCTGTACGGCGGGCAAGTTCGGGAATTGTATTTATCAGTATGCTTCTACGGAAAACTTGAATGGCAATCGTTTCTTTATGTATCCTTTCGGTGTTGATGAAAATACATCACCCCATGGAACGGCTTCTTTCTGGGTACGATATCAGCCCCCATCTTCGGGTCGATATTATATAAAAAACCATTTCTTGTTCGGTAATATCAACTTTTATTTTTTGAGTTTAACCTCGTCTGTCAATAAATCTATATTGTATATAAACAATGTTCTTTTTGCAAGTGCAAATATAAACTGGAAAAACTGGATACATGTATATATGGTGTGGGCTAATGACCGAAGCCTTTCTGGCGGCAAGACTATCAGGATTTTTATAAACGGGCAGGAATACTTCTCAACGGCGGAGTTGATAGATACGAGCGGGGTCATATATTTTTTGGGAATCATGTCAATTGTTCTCAGTGATCAATACGGATACAATTACTGGGACAACATCAAGATCTGGAAGCACGTCGTCTCCGAGGATCCCTCCTGGGAGTACAACAGCGGCGCCGGAAGGGAGGACGCCCTTCACGAAATATACGGTCCCGACAACGGATACCGGCCCCTCCTCACCGGTCCCGGAAACGGGGTGGGGTACTACTACGTGCCGTGAAGATGTAGCTAGTTGTTAATTGACCGATTGCCAATATTTTAGAAAAGACCATAGCATTTCAATAAATATTGTTAGTGTAATTTCAAATCGAATCGAAGTGATGTAATTAATTTATTTTGCATAGGAATTCAATAAAGCAGAAGAGGGTGGAATGAGAAGATTTTATATTATACTTATACCCATACTGTTGTTTATGGTTAGTAATTTGTTAATAGTTATTCCTGATAATTGCAGGACCCTTGATGATTTGATCAGTCAATTGAATTTTTTCAGTTATGTATTAAAGATATTGTTTGTTTTGTTAGCAATTGCTATTTTTCTAATATACAATTTAACAGCTGTAATGGGAACTTTGAATAAATTTATTCAATTTGATACGGTTAGACCGGATATAATTGGCAAGTTGGTTGAAGAATCTTTAAACATTTTTAAGGAATTGGGTATTGAATTTAGAGTTAATGTAATGCTGGTTAAATTTAAAATCATTGTATGGAAACGATTTATAAAATTTCTTCGGCCATTTATTTTTCAAAAACAATTCAAAACCGTTTATCATTACAATATGGAGCATGATCGAGATAAGGATTTAGGGCTTATAACAAAGCAGGGTGTTGCAGGTTTGGCTTATAATGATCCCGAGGGGAAACATAGAATCGTTGATTTTATGAATGTTGATAGGAAATTTTTTAAATTAGATAAAGATCAACTTGATAGAACAAAGAGTATTAAATTTGTAATTAGCACTCCAATTCTTAAATGGAATCATGAAACTGGTAAATTAACTGATAAGGTTATCGGAGTGGTCAACATTGATAGTAGAAATAATTCATTTAAGATTATACAGGAAAAAGTTGTAATTGAGGATTTAGTTCAGTACAGTTACAATATAGCTGATTATGTCGCAAAGTTATATTAATTTGATTTCTTTTATGAGAATTGTATATTCAATACAGAGGCTAAAATGAATAGCAAAAAGAAAAAAGACGACAATAAAACAATGCTTGTAGAAATAGAAGGTATGCCTGGAGTGTATACCTCAACTGGCAGTTGTCATTCAACCGATATTGATTATTCTACATTGGTAGATAGAATATTAAAGCCGTTAGAAAAAACAAGAAAAATAAAAGGTCCAATTCCCAAATGGCCTATAAAAGGTGTGGAAGAATGATCCTGACCGATCCGGCCTAATCCCTGAAGTTGTAGTGCTTCCTCACCGGCTCCTTGACGTTCCACGTGCAGGAGAGCCCCCGTGGGAAGGTGACGAAATCGCCCTTTGAGAATTCCACCTTTTTGCCGTCGGGCATCTCCACCTCGACTTTTCCCTCCAGGAGGAGGCACTCCTCGGTGCTGTCGTAGGACCAGTCGAACCGGGATACTTCCTTCTCCCATACCGGCCAGCTGTAAACGCCCCGCTTCTTGAGCTCGCCCTCTTCTATTTTTTCGATTGTAATTTCCATCGCAATTGTAACCTCTCTGTTTTTTCAGGCTGTATTCTCTAAGGTATTATTATTTATTGAAACAGAACTGGCGATGCTATCGCCCGATTGCTGTTTGGCACATTTCCAATCAATCAGACACGTGATTTGCTTAACGCTCATAACGTCGATTATTCTTACAGATCCAAGGGAGCATTTTGATATCATCGCTCGCTCCGCCACAAATATCATATCCCGTGATTGTGGCTTCGGCGGCAATCCTGGCCGCCTGCTCGCCGAGTATATCAAAATGCCCCCTTATTGGCAACTTTCTTTTATTTTTTAAACAGTCCGGAGAATTCTGTTTCCCATGTAACTCCTGATGTCATGGTAAAGAATAAGAGAAATGGCGTTTGCCGGCTTTCGTCT
>Ga0180433_10002971_pt1 | contig 25505 bp, 24 predicted proteins | sample SS_ome_8_FD_132980 | JGI IMG/M metagenome (GOLD analysis project Ga0180433, IMG submission 132980) | Hypersaline lake sediment archaeal communities from the Salton Sea, California, USA - SS_1_D_1 metaG | ecosystem: Environmental > Aquatic > Non-marine Saline and Alkaline > Hypersaline >... | reverse complement strand
TAAAAATCCAGTGCCAGCCGTACGCCTTACTCTTAGCTCGTACCAATCTGAGTCAGTCGAGAGCCAAGTAAAAAACATCACGTCATTGCTTGCATTGATATCGGCTATGTCATCGTCGTATCCCATTATGTTTTCTTGTGTGTATGACCCGGCGCAGTCGGCTGTATCATTCGAATAGATTTCTGCAACGGCGTCGCCATCTGCGTAGCTAGAAACAAGCTTTGCAGCTTGAATTTTCAGAGCTTTATTTTTATCAGAATCGCCAATTTGAAAACAATATTTCGCATAATCTGTAGTGCCAGATACCAGAGTTATTTTGATTGCAGTATCTGTTAATGGTTCACGGGGTAACTCACTTGCTGTTGTCGTGCGTGTAACAGTAACACCCGCGCCTGAAGCGCTCCATCCTGTAAGATCAACAGCTGCATCTGGATTTAAAATGTAGTTTACTTCACCAGCACCGCTACCAGAACCAAGAGGAACTACAACCCCGTTACTGTCTTTTGTATAAACTACTTTGTCCTCTACAAACACTTTTAAATCGTCTGTTCCAGCGGGGGAGCTTGGCTCGCTGCTCTGATCTTTTAACTCAAGAAAACCAGCACCAGCTAAACCAGATAATTTTGTCGATGCAAATTCGGTAGCATCAGTGGCACCAACGCCAAGGGCATCAGCCGCCGTTGCCGACGTTGTAGATCCGGTGCCGCCGTCTGATACTCTTAACACTCCAGTAACATCATCAGTAAGACTAATATCCCCATGGATGGCCACAAAAACAAACGTGTGAGGGCCCCCACTTGACGGCGTCGTTACGTCTATCGTTGTTTTAGGTGCCACGCCGTTTGCAGCGATGCCCCAGCCGTTTCCTGTCGGGTTGTCCACGCGTACTAGGTTATCGCCGCTTCCAGTGTAGATGTAAACCCGTACTTCAGTGAAAGCCACGCCAAAATTATGTACGTATGAAGACACCGTGCTGTCTGCAACAGCAGTGTACTGTTGAAAACGAGAGTTGGCGTTATCACCTAGCTTGTTATAAAGCGTCTCCATTGTTGTATGAAGACCCGCGCCACCGTCATAGCCAAGGTCTGGATGCGCAAGATTAGACCGACTAATCGTTGTCGTTGTTGTATGCGCGGTTAAAAGGCCACACACCAGGGTTAGAAAAAGGACTTTAAACAATGTTCTCATTTCATTATCTCCCACTTCCGAGCGTGTGCTCTTCAAGTTTAAATTTCTTCTCTTCCTCAGTTAAGTCCCGAGACTCAACATCTCCATTACAGTGGACAGTAACCCGCTTATCACGAGTGATAAAACTGACTCCGCTTATATTGACCCGTGGCTGATGCTTGCCATTAAACCCAAGGATGTTTGAAACACGAACAAAAGCCTCTCCCTTGCACGTGACATAATCATGGCCGTCACATTCAAAGAAAGTTTTTAGCTCGTAGGTTCTAACATTCTCACCCTCTATCGAAGCTCGTACAAGCCCGGTTTTATCGACGTAACAAGCTTGATCGGAAGGATTCTTGCTAGCAAGATTCCAAAGCCCATACTTAGTTGGTTTGTCTGCAAAATCGAAGCGCCAACGTAGCCGGTAATAGTCTCTTTGTATTTGTGCCATTTTATTCCTCGTTTATACTGAAAGGATACTTGCTACACCAACAAGTTTGAGTAATGTACTTGATAACGCTCCAACTAAAGCCGCCGTAAAACTGTACTTGATCACCCAGTCCCACTGTATGATCCCGCCATCTGGAGCTGCTGACTCAAGGTAATACCTAAGTTTTACAAGAGCGTGGTCACCAAGAACACTGTCACCGTCTTTACCAATCTTGCCAGTCTCTGGAGACGTAGCATCAACTGGTGTGCCAGCAGATCCATGCGCGTTAGAATCGTAAATCATAGCGTCAACATGAAGATCAAAAGCACTGGCAAGGTCGATGCCGTCAGTGTTGTTGTCACCATAAATATTTACTTGAGCGCGGCTACCGTCGAAAGCACTCGCTCCAAGTGTCGCGCCTAAATCGGCGTCATGCTCGATGCGAAGGCCGCCACTAAGTCCAGTAGCATTATTCGCAGAGTTGTCCGACGCGTTTCCCTTGCTTTTCATAGTCGTGTAGTCACCAGCTGCCGTGTTTGCGCCACCATACGTCTGACTGTATTCAGAAATAAACGTACCCACGTCTGTGATTGGGTCAACTACCGCGTCATGCCTAATGTAGAGGCTTTGCCATCCTGTGTTCGCAGATTGATTAATGATTGGCACGTACTCACCGTTGTTAACAGCGCCAAGATCGACACCACTGCCACCACCTGCAAGCGCGTCTGTCACCGCCGCGCCCGATAATGTTTTAGAAAGAGTTAAGTTAACAGCCATTGTATACTCCTATTGATTTATGTTTCTTGCGTTATGGTTGCAGTGCTTCCACCAACAATACCAGAATATGTAGGAGCATATCCAGTATAGGGAACCATCTGAAGAGATAAAAGTTTACAGGGCACTTTCATGCCATCCGGGTCATATCCTATTTCTCTAATCATAGCAGGCACTTCAGAGAATATAGATGACCCGATTTTAACATCTACTAGAACAAAGTCGCCAATGTCTCGCAAAATGGCCCGTGAAGACAAGGTAGCTTCGATATACTCAGGGTATGCCGAGGCAAGTTTTAGAGTCTCAGAGAGCTGATTTATGACATCGCTTTTTACATATAGGTTTGGAAAGACGATAAGCTTGCTGATCTCTTTCCCAGCCTGCGTAATCGCGGCCTGATTTCTATAAATGTCCGTGCTAAAAAGGTTCTCATTTTTATTCGGGTCAAAATTGTAGTCACCTTTCGCACGATTCCACGTGTTTATATCGTCCGAGACTGGGGAGAATGAACTTTTTGACAAGTCCCAATTTTTTACTGAATAACTGATACTTGCAGGCGCGATAAAGTCATCAAAATGCATGGAGTTTAATTTAAACTTTTGGTCTCTACTGACAAATGCCTCAAGGCGAACTTGCTCAAGCATCTGAAGAACATACTTTACTGTTTCCTGTGGCTCTCCAACCCATACCCGCGCTTTTATACTCGCCGTCGCGCTCTCAGCTGGCGTTGCCTTGTCTCGGTACGTCGCCCAATTTGCATCAAAATCACCAGAGGATAGACCACCGTAGTCCATCAGTATTTCACGTGCTTGCCAGATGATATTATCATCATAGCTGCCAAGGTCTTTGCCCTTAACCCGTACAAAAAATGCGTCTCCATTTGTGTAAAGGTACGGATCACCGTCTTCAACCGTTGTTGTGCCACCGCCAGCACCCTGCGTAATTTCTACAAGATTTTTATCACCGTTTACTGCGATATCACCGCTGTCGAACACAAAGTACTGCTCGCCTCGTTTTACATACACATGTGAGCTATCAAAATAACTGTTAGCATTATCGGAGATGACAAGCTGAAGCGCAGTCGTTCCTGCAATTACACCTGCGTTCGCGCCGTTGACGGGAAACGCTGGTATTGACGCTCCGTTTGGATTCAAGTTTACTGTCCAATCACCAAGTATATACGGGGCTACAAGCCCTTCAAAATTTTCTTCAAGGTCTGGGAACGAAGTGGACGTAAGAGCTGTTGTTGGCATCGTTTTGTTTGCTTTGTCAAAATCATCACGAGACCTAAGCGTGATCTTTTGAACGTCGCGTTTAAAACCACCAATCTCTGTCACCACTCCCTTATAAATATCACTATATGTGCTGGCTACGTCTCTGAGCCCAAGACTTACAGTAACTGTCTTTCCTATCCAGCCGTCGTAATCGACGCCGCCAGGGACAAAGTTATTAAACCGGCCATCGACGTTACTGAGCACCAGGTCAAGGCTTGAGAATTCTATCTCTGGGCTTAACCAATCGCCGACAGTACGACTGATGATAGGGAACTGAGTTAAAGCTTCATAAAACGTTGAGTTGATGTACTTGTTTCTATCTGATGCGTATATGTATCCAGTAGGCGTATCGATAACCACAACCATGTGCAGCCCGTTATCAAGATTGTCCTGACATCGGTCAAGAAATGCTTGATCAAGCACATTTGCGGTTAGATATTCCCTTCTGTTTACACTAGACATTACTTACTTTCATCCCATTCAAGCGAAAATGATGTGTAGTCGGCGTCTTCTTCAAGAACGCGGTTAGAATACGATGGTAGCTGCACAAGTTTAGCAAACACGGCGTATCTCTCTGGATACAGCGGCGTCGGTATCACAAGACATTTAAGACTTGTACGCGCATACTTAACCATGTCATCAATCAATTTGAAATTGCCCTTAAGATAATTTAAATCTTCAAAGCTAAGTCTTAACCATTTTCTAAGAGCGCGATCGTTCATGATGTTGGTAAAACCTTCGGTCTCTACCTCGTCCTTATAATGTTTTAGCCCGTGCTCAATTGGATTTTGAAAACACTCTGAAGTTGTAAAAATATCGCTGACACCAAACAAGATTGTACCAATCTCTATGTATCCGTCTGTGTTTGTTGGATCTTGAATAGTAAAGCGCCAGTACCTGTTCTGACCAATAAGTGTTGGAAGCGTTTCGGCTATCCAGTACATATCATCAAGCTGCGTCTCCATAGTAAAAACTATATCAGACGGCGAAAAAGATGGATTCTTTGAACCCTGTACTTGCACAATAGCTGATTTTGTAAGGTTGTGACCAAGTATCGCGATTGTATCAACTGGGACGCCCTGACTAAGTCCTGTGTCACATGTAAGAGTTATGCTGCCAGCTGTTACCGAGCGCGTAACTTGCTCGATTATATCTGTGTTAAGATTATTTGGACTGAAATCACCAGCTGCTTCTGTTGGGCTCATGACCCAGTTAAGTCCAGCAAGCGCCTCGGTTCCACGGCTTGGAAATTCACAGAGTATTCGAAGCTGAGTATTATTATAGATTACCATGGCAGCCTGCATACCTGTTTTAACAACACGTATCTGCGTTGCCTGCATGCCAAGGGTTTCTTCTTTTGTGATTACCTGTGAGGTCTGCATACCTGTGATAAGTGATTTGTCCACTATGTGCATCTCAGCTTGCATGCCAGACTCAGCTGTTTCAAGTACAAGCTGGCGAGCCTGCATACCGAGAAACGCACGCATGCAGTAACTCAGATATGACTCTTCAAGATAAGGCGTTTCAAGGTACCCTTCATCACAAAGCCAATGTCTTAGAGGGTACTGCTTGGCCTGCATACCACCAACGGTTGGGATATCGCCTATATTCATGTCAACTTGAAAACCAAAAATACCACTGGTATCTGTGATCATGTTTGCTTGCATGCCAGCTGCATTAAGCATATCAACAACAGTCATAGCTGCCTGCATGCCAGATGCATGGCTATCAATAATAGCTTGGTCAGCCTGCATGCCCGTTGTGGCTTGTTTTCTAATTACCTGATTTACCTGCATGCCGCTAGGCGGGTCGTTTATACCCGAGAGGTATTCATCTTCTAAATATTCTCGATCAAGATACCCTTCAGCCATTACCTAACTCCTTTTGCACTAAGAACATACGAACCGTCTTGCGACATTCGCTTTATGCCCTTGACTATTTCTGGGAGTATCTCACTTCTAACAGACGCGGGGGATAGATCCGTGCGTGCATTGATCTCTATTTTCTGAATAGTGATACCGCCGCCGGTTCCTGCCCTTTGACTCATTCCATTATTCATATCGTTAAGCGTGTTTACTCCGATCGAGTCAACAGCCGATCGCTTCATAACAAACTCACCTGGCTCGGCAAGGCCATAATCAGCCACGTACCCACCAGTGGCAAATTTATTGGCTTCTATCATTCTCCAAATACCTTTCATAGTGTTGCCATACACCTGTCTCCAAAGGTACTCAGGATTAAGAAATTTAATAAACATGTTGGCGTCATTTATAAGCGTTTTCCACCCTGCTTTTGCTTCAGATTTAAGTCCTTCCCAAGCAGCTGACATAGAACTTGTAAAATTATCTATGCTAATATTGCCAATGTCTCCAAGGTCTGGAAGACCAAAGCCACCATCACCGCCACCGGTTACAAAATCAATAACATCGCCGCCAATACTAAAAGATGGTATTTTTCCATCAAGAACCTGACCAATCATATTGGCTATTCTTGGATTCTCCATATCACTCCGTGGTATGATTGCCTCACCTGGAGACACTAGGGCTAAAACACGATCATTCAAATTACTATCGCCACGGGTTACTGCCGAGCCTGGCACGATGCCGCCTTGAGCAAAGCTTATAAAAGGTACATCAATGCCAAGGGCGTTTTCAACAGTACTTGTACCCCAAGCGCCGGAGTCATCAAACATTTTTAGGAAAAAGTTCTTTGGGTTTAAACTATCAAATATCCGCGTTATAAATGAACCAAGCTGCTTGAAGTTATTCCAAAACCCTTCCCAGATGTTTCTGCCAATATCTTGAAAAAAGTTAAGAGCAGACGAGAACCCCTTTTTAACACCTTCCCATATGTCTTTACCAAGGTTTTCAAGAAACGCCGATGCTTGTGAAGCTATGTTCTTTAGACCTTCCCAAATAGTAGAGCCAATCTCTTTTATGAAGTTCCAAGCTTGCTGAACGGCAGCTTTGAGCCCTTCCCATATGGTTTTGCCCATTTCTTTTATAAATTCCCAAGCGTCGATTATAGCTTGCTTTAGCCCTTCCCAGATTGCTTTACCAACGCTTGAAAGCCATTTTACAAACTTCTTCCAAAGGTTTTGAAGCCACGCAAGTACGTCCCACATCGCCGATTTAATCGCGTCGTGGATACGATCGGACATTGTAAGCCCACGCATCTCGGCGGTAAGATCAATGACTTCAAAAAGTTTAGATGCGCTCCGAGCTATGCTATCTCCAATTTGCTCGATGTTTTCTTGAACATTACCCATGTCAATGTTGAAGATATCGCCCATACCAAAGAGATTTGCGATCATGTTCACAAGCTCTTTTCCTGCGAAAATGATTCCATCAACGAGCCCCATGGCTATCTCGGGCATGGCGCGAATGAGGGCAGTTATCAGCTTTGGCGCTGCCTTAATGAAAGCAGTGGCAAAAATGACAACAAATTTAGCGCCCCGTGTAAAGAACATTACAAGCGCTTGACCAAACTTAAAGGCTATTTCTGGTAGCCGTTCTATCAACCCTAATAATGCCTCTGGTATTTTCTCCATCAACTTTTCAAACGCTTTTGGCAGCCCTTCGATGAAAAAATCAAGGACTGTCATCATAATATCGCCAATAGAGTCTATTAAATTTGGTATAAACTCAGATACAAAATCGGTTATTCCCTTAGCTAGGTTCTTTAGAGCGTCTGATATACGGGCAGGAAGATCTGTTAGTGACGTGAAAAGACCAGTAATGCCGTCTATTAGATTGGGAATAAGGTCGATGAGAGATTGAAGCGCCTGGACTATCATGTTGAGAGCTGCAACGACGCCAAGTACTCCAGATGTGGCACTTGCCATTCCACTTGCAAAATCAGCCGCTGTACCGCCAAGAGCCGATTCAATGGTCTGTATTTGGCTCTGATCAAATAAAATAGCACCTTTACCAGCTTGTTCTTGCGCGTCCTTTATTTCTTGTTCCTGCGCAGCTGCGATTCTGGCCGCTCCTTCTTTCTCTATAGCAGAACGCATATCGTCAATTATTTTTAATTCTTCTTTTTTTAGCTTAAATACTTTTCTAAGCGCTTTAGCCTCTTTATCAAACGCGTCAAGTTTTAACTTAAGTTCAAGCTCAGCTGCCTTAACAAGCTCTTTGCTACTCTTTAACTCGGACACTTTAAGATCTTGAGTCTTTGCGATCATATCGAGGATTGCATCGGCGCGAATCTTTTTCATTTGCTCGTGAGCAATAGCAAGTTCTTTAGTCGCCTTTACGGCGTCTGCCCAAGCCTTTTTAATCTCGTCACCAGAGGCTTTACCTTCTTCTTTAAGGTTTCTGTACTTTGACATAGCATTGCCAGCAGCCACTGATAAAACGTCTACCTCTGAAGCCGCTTTTTCATAAGCAGTGCCCCAAACGCTTATAGATATGACTTGCTTGTCAATCTCTGCTGAAAGACGCGCATTTTGAGACCTGAATGTATCTAAAAGTTTACGCGCCTTTTCATACTCTTCACCTGCTTTCTCAGCGGCTATAGCCGATGTGTCAAACGCCGAGCCTATTTCTGCAATACTGTCACCGACAGAACCACCGAGAACTTTTATTCTTCGGTCTATTTCTGCCATCTGCATTTTAAGAGCCTCGGTTTCTTCCCCAGCGTCTGAAAATGCTAGTTTTAACCTTACAATTGCTTTTGACACAAAAAGGATAGTAGACATGTGGCCAGCAATCATAAACTTTGTAAGGCTTACGAGCACCTTCATAACGCCTTGCACAATCTCTTTTGTTGCTTCCCACGCGGTATCAAATATAGACATCGATGATGCTGTGGTCTCAAAAAGCTCACCTACACTTTTAAAGGCATCGTCAATAAAATCAATCTCTTTCCTCATGTCTTGAAAAGCTTCAACAACGAGATAGACGGCCGCCGCTATCGCACCTGCAATAAGTACAATCGGCTTTGTCAAAAACGCTTTGCTCATTTTAAGCACGGCTTTACCAACAGATAAAAGAACAGCACCAAGTGATTTAAACGAGCTTAGTACAGCTCCTTTTGTTATTGCAGCTAAATTCACCATTGCTGCTGACAAAGACGTTACCTGTACTGTTTGCACTCCTAGTGCAGTACCAGTAAATGCCATAGCTTTTGTAAAGACTATCTGGGCAGTAGCGTTTTCTAAAAGAGTTGCTGCAAGGATTTTGTACGCTGTTGTAAGACCAGCAAGTACAAGTACGTAGCTTAGTGTAAACCCAGCTATCTTAAGAAAAACGCCAAGAAAATCCTGCGCAGCTCCAACAATTGCTATAAGCACGTCGGGCATATTAATGAGTGTATTTATGAACTGAGTTTGTATCTTAATCAATGCGCGAGTGGCATTACCCTGCTTGCCAAGTTCTCTCTGCAAAACTTCTATACGCTTTGTAAGAAGCGCGTCAGCACCAGCGATGTTGTTTATTTGCTGCTCGGCAGCGCCTAGCACTCTATTATGATTTTCATAAATAACACTAAGTTTTGCCAGCTGCTTTTCTTGATCATTCATCGAATCAACAGACTTACCAGACTCATGAACGTACTTCGAATGAGCAAGCGCAGTATCTTGAAGGGCAATACCTAGATTAAACGCTGGTTCTGTAGTGCTTCCAAGACCCTTAAGAAGAGCGTTTGTAACTTCAAGTGCATCTTTGCCACGGCTCGCGGCCACATCAAGAGCAGCTTGGTATATCTTTATTTGATCAACAGGCTTAAGCCCAAGCGCTGTAGACTCGTTAGAAATAAGGTTTACCATCTTTACAAGGCTGTTCGTAGATGTAGACACCTTTTTGTCTGTCTCTGCAATTATTGCAGACCATTTTTTAAATGAGTTTACAGCCGTTTCACCAACCTCGCGTGAAATACCCTCAATACTAAATTTAAGATTAAAAAGTGAAGCCTCAAACTTTGCTGCCTTCTTTTCAAAACCAACCATAGAGGCAATAAGAGTGTCGCCAATTGATTCAGCAAAGTTTGCCACGGCTCTTAGTGCAAAAGTAACTGCAAGAGAAAAAGAACCAAGCAAAATGGCTGCGAGTGTTGAAAGTGTGCCAATTGTTTTTAACGCTTCATTGTCAGTCTTAGCAAGTACAGAACTAAGCGCCAAAAGCGCCGGTGTTGCAAGAGCAGATTTTTCTGCGAGCCCAAGTATTCCAGGTGTGAATGATTTAGAGACCGTTTTGCCAAAGTCAGAAACATCTGTTGTGAAATTACTTACGGCAAGTGATGTTTGCGCGATTCCCTTTCTAAGCCCTGGAGAAAATGCATCACCTACATTTAGAGCTACAATACCACTTAGGGTTGTTTCAAGAACAGACATACTTGAATCAAGCACTTTTGAAGCGCCTGCTGTTGCGTCCATAGCTGTGTTAGCCACTTTCAACTGTTCATTATTAGCTTCTAGGGCAACAGTGACAGCTTCAACTTGTTTTTGAAGCTCTTCAGATATTTCTACAACATCAACAGATTTGCCTTCAAGGGATTCGTAGCCTGCTGTGGCGTTGTCTTCAACAGATATCTTTATCTTGAATTCTTGATCTTTAGTGATCGCCACAGCAAGCCCCTTACTTTTTGGTTCCAAACGACTTTAGAATAGGCTCTACAAAATCTCGGACATCTTCCCATATACGCCCATAGTTTCTTTCCTTCCACCTATGGACAAAAGCAGGAAAGGCTTCAACGAAAACACTGTCCTGCTCATAAAAGCTACCCTCTCCGGGTAAAATACCTGTGTACATAGCCACTTTGCACTCTTCGTAAACTGTCTCGAGTCCTTCATACCAAGTTGCTTTACCGGCGCAGAAATAATACTCAAGGCTCTTATCATCTATCTTCCGTGGCCGCTTCATGTTCTTGAAACCGGGCTCTTCGCATTTTCTCATCTTCGCATTACTTGGGTTTTTTCTGCACAGCTTACAATCAAATAATTTTCGGCTGCCCTCTTTAGCAAAGTTGAGATCAACTAGAGCCTCAATCAGTTTTTTGTATGATCTCTAGCGCCACTACCAACAAGGTTCGAGTACATTGTGAATATTTCACTTACAACGCCTATTCTGTCTAAAATAACGAGTACTTCGTCATGAACATAACCATCTTTATCTTTTCTAAATTTGATGGCTTGTCCTTCTTCCAAACCCTCTGGATTTTGAATGTCTTTTAATACATATTTTACCACTTTAAACGACCAGTCGCCTATGGTCACTTTCGGTCTTTTTGTCTCTTCATCATGACCGCCAACCATCGCATTTTTGATTCTGGCCGCTTGTTTTCCCTTCATCTCAAAATTGCAAATGAACTTAGTTGGTTGCTTGCCGTCCACGAACACCAGGTGTTTTTGATCGCCTGTCGCTTGATATTCATCGAAATCACTTTCTTCCGTGTCAACGGCATCATCACTTTGAGATATGATTTCTACACAGTTGAACTTCTTAAATTGGTCTAATTTAATCGCCATGGGTTTCCTCCATTAAAAGTTGTATCTGTCCATTTTTACCATAAAAAAACCACGCAAGCAGCATTTTACTTACGTGGTTTCCCTTAACGAGGAGGATAAGACAAGCTTACCCAGGCACAAACTTAATACCAACCAACAACAATCGGGTCTTTCGAACCTGGTGATGACTCATAACACATACCCTCTAGGGTTGTGGGAGTCGGCCCTGACTCGGGAACTTCCAGCGGCGGCACCGCTGGAATCCACTTGGAAACGTCAATTTTCAAGTATCTTCCAGATGTTGCGCCGAGTGTGATTACTGGGTCATAGCCTTCAAATTTTGAGGCTTGCACCACATCAGCAAAATTGTCGTTGGATAGATCAAAAGTGACAGCATAATTGATATCTAGGCGCTCACCTGCAACAAATCCACGATTAGCGTCTGCACCAAAGCAGTTGTCTAAGTCGTTGTGATTGTTGTTGAAAGTAAGAACTAGGTTCGTGATGCATATGTCTGAACCCGCTGACTTCATCTTGAAAGATCCCTCAAGATCAGTGTAGATGTTGTCACGAGCAGTTTGCTGCACCGCGCCTGGGTTCCAAGGAACAACAAAGCCGTCTTCAGCTACTGAAACAGCTGAGTTTAGTGTAAGTGTATCAGTTGCCGCTGTTATTGAATCAATCTTAAGACTTCCATCAGCACCTGCAAGGATTGTACGCCCGTCTGGGTCCACGATCATCACGTAAGCGCCTTCATCATACCTGTCGGTAAGATCAGGGTCCACGATCACATTGGCACTTGCAACGACAGCAGAGGCAATCTGAGCAATACCAGCGATTACTCTATTGGCAGCTTTTCCCGACCAGTCACAAGTAGCTGGGCCATCACCTGGGAATGTCACAGTGTTCTCTCGAACGTAACTACCGGTGTAATACTCACCAAAGATTGTGCTTACCCGCACAAGGCTGTTGTAGAAGTTTGGAAGCCCTTGAGTGTGCTTGATCGATGTACTCGAGACAACTGTTTCAGTCCCGAGAAGCTGTTCCCAAAGAAGCCTTACAGCTGTGTCAAGAGAATCACCTGCGTCACCAGACATATTGATGAATGTCTGAAGCGAATATTCAGCAACTTTCTTTTGCTTAATGATCCCTGCGTGAAACCGCCCATTTCTATGAGTGTTTGACTCAACAGGCTGGTTGAAAGTAGGGCCACCAGTTGTGTAGAGAAGAAAATCTTGATCATCTGTACCAACCGCTTCGGTGCCGCTATTAGCAACGCCAAGTAGAAGGTCAGCCGCAACGTCGTTAGCAGCCGCCGCTGTAATCACAACGCTTGTGCTACTGCCAGTAAATTGACTGTACACTTCATAATGATCATCGGCGCTATCAAAATACACCCATACACGATTGTCATAGCCAGCGGATATAAGCGCGTTATTGATAGCCGTTTCTAACGCCGCTGCAATCAAATCACCTGTGCTTAACCCAACAAGAGACGCGATAGTTGCAGTAACATCACCGATACCATCAACATCTATTTTGAGTGAATCATTTGTACCACCAGAAATATCTGTTGAAGCGCTTGTGTCACCAATAGATTCCCCCTGTGTTCCAATGCGCGGCGCATTAAACACACGTGGTGTTGCCTCTTTTCGCAAATAAATAGCACTATCAAGACCTAAGTTGAAGCCTTGCCGATCACCTGCATAAATTTGCGCATAATCTGTTCTTGATCTGTGTTTCATAGATAACTCCTAAATTATTTTATGAGTAGCAAGACTCTTTACTGTTGCCGATACTGCGTTATTGCATACGTATTCGAAGCTGCTTGAGCCGCCACATACATCGTCTCAAGAACGCCTTTTTTGCAATTCTCGCACACAAAGCACTCGCCTTTACCAAGTCGTGACCCCAGTGTTGTTACCTCCGAAGCCCAACCAAATATAAGATACGTAGACGTATTCACCGCGTCATTGCATAGGCTAAATCCACGAATATTCGAAACAATATCTGTAGAAGTAATCGCAAGAGCTGTGTTTATTGCCCCGTCTGTAGTCTTAGATATATCTGTATGCGACGTGTCACCATCAGCTATATCTGTACTCGCACCATACGCAGAGTTTGTAATCGTAAGCGTAGTTGTGCCAGTCACTGTAAACGGCGTGCCAGATATAGCTTCAAGGGCTGTCTTTGTGTTTCCACAAACTGTTGCGCCAGTGTCAGCAGTTGCAATGTCTATCTCAATAAGAGTAGCACCTGCAACAGTAGGAGCGGAGCTACCATCATCAACATCGTACCAAGGTGCGTATTTAACGGCGTCAAGAGCAGAGTAAATAACAAAGTATTTACCACCCAAGTTTCCACCAACATCAGCTCTGCACTCAACAGAGCTTACTTCTAAAATATCGGCGTCGGCCGAGCCTCTTACAAAGGATGCTTGGCTTGCGCGTTTACTGGCATCACTAATATCTGCGTATGCTGAAAAGGACAGCATCAAAGCTGCAAGAATAAATAGAAACCTCATGATCTCACTCCCTATATGAATTCAAAAAAGAAAAATTAGCGCTTAAGCTGGATAACAGAATATCCGTTTGAGGCCCCTTGTCCCTCTACTTTCAAAAGTTTTAATATTGCTGGTTTACAATTCAAGCACTCATAGCACTTTCCTTTGTCTAATCTAACACCGTCCGTAGTTACATCAGCGGCTTGACCAACAGACAAGTATGTTGAAGACGCGTTCACTGGGTCATTACAGATAAGAAAGCCGTAAACATCACCAACAACAGATGAAGAAGCAATAGCTGCCGCTGTAGTCGTTCCAACAGTTGCGTGAGTTGTTGTAATTGATTTAATTCTTGAATCCTCTGAGCTAAACCATCCCGCAAAGGCAGATGTGGCAAACGTAGCTAGAATCATACACACAATAAAGTTTCTCATGGCTCACTCCTAAAGATTATAAAGTTTAGTTCTGTAATGAACTCTAAAAGTCACAACTGTGATTCTGTTAGCCTCTATCATATTCAAATCAGCTGATATAGGCAATGGAACAAGTTCGGTAATGGTTGAATGAATCGACCTAAATTGGTCCTCTCTCTGCGCTGTCGGGCTGTTAGCATAAAGCGCCTTATACACACTGCGTACAAATTCAGCCATTTCAATATCACCAACGCTTCCATGCTCCCAAAGCTGTAAGTCAAACTCCCACATACCGTTATAGCACTTTTGCTGCATCGAATTTGATTCAACTCTATTTAATTGAAATATAGTTGGTAAATCATATTTTGGAAGATCAATGCCCATAGGTATTTGATCGTAATAAACTTTCTTTACATCTGTGCTGTACCCATTAGACGCGGTGACAGTCGCAAGCCTTGACGCCATGTTCTCCATAATTTGACCGCGTATGCTATCTGTCAAGTTCTTCCCCTAAGTACTTTGCAAATTTGTCTGGGTAGTTCAAAAAAGCCGCCGCGACAGCAGGTGTTAAAAATGGTCTTGGTGGTATTTTTACACTATCTTTCAAGTAAAATAGTGGTTCCCACTGCTTTTTCCTTACACCGCGTTCTGCGATGTAGTTGCCTGTCCATCTTGCTGCCATATTGGGAAATAGATGGTAATAAGCAGGGTTTGAAAACAAAAGGCTCATAAACTCGCGTGGGCGCATCCTTCCGGCTTTTTTATAATTTGGTATCCATAGCTTTTTTGCCTTAACAGGCTTAACGACGCCACCAGGAAGACCGCCACTACCATACTCTTGGATACGCCCATAAGGAATATTACGAACACCTAAAAATGACGTCGGTATGTCACTGCCATCTCTTTCGAACCCATAATACTGCGAATTAAAAAGCTGCCCTGATAGCCGCCTACCATGAAGCCCTTTAAACTGCCTTTTTTGATTCCTCAGTGCTTGCTCGTGCGCTTCCACAATAGTAGCCACTTGGGCTTTAGTTGCAGCCTTTTTCACAGCACTCGTTGCGTTGCGATAGTACTCAACGATCTCAACAATGTCTCGTGGCGTGGGCACTTATATGTTCCTCTGGGCCATACCAATATTTGGAAATTCGTAAACTCGATATGACTGAAGCTTGTACTTAATTTGTTTTGGAAGCCCCGTCTCTTTGTCCCAAGCTGCCAAATAATTCTCTGATTCACTTTCCTTTGATCTCGATGACAAATGCTCTGTGTTGTTCGAGTCACGGTTGTATTCGGCCTTAACCGATTGGTACACAGCAAGTTTTACATCGTCTGGGACTTCTTCGTATCCATAGGTATAATCAAGACGCACAACACGCCTATATGGCCTTGGTGAATACGTTCCCCTAAGCATGATACCTGTTTCATCAGCTGTGTAATAATCGGACTCAACAAGAACACCATTTTCACCGTCTGAGTCAACACTAAAGTAAATAGCCTCAACACTTAATATGGGCATAAATTTAGGGACAATAACGTCTGCCTGTATACCATCATGAAGCTCTTTAGTGACAACATGCTTTTCGAAATCAACTTCGCAATAATTAATAATAGACTGCTCAACACTTTTACGAAACATCTCGATCTTATCATCGTAGTCTGTAGTACTAAGTGAAATACCTAGATAAGTTTTGTTTTCATTTAGTGTTGTAAGCGCCATTTATTTGCCTTTTTTCTTTGCTCTTTTCTTTCCTTTTCCAGCCATAGACCGATCAGAAGTCTTTGACTTCAAAGATCTACTAGGCGGCTGCTTTTCTGGCTCGACGTCACCAGCTGTTTTAAGTGGTTCAAGTTCAAACCTACCATGACGCAGAGAATCTTTTTCGCAAGCGCCGATCTTAGTTACATACTGTGGGTACTTTTTTAGTACCAACTCACCAACGGCTTCTGTGACAATAAGCTGCTCTCTACCTGTAAGGATAATAGCCGCGCAGTCCATAATCGGCGTTTGCGGCTGCTCTGGTTTTTTAACCAATATAAAACATTTCATAAGTGCCTCTCACTAAAATTCCCCTACCCACAACAGGGTAGGTAGGGGAATAAAATATATTTGAAACCGATTGTCTTATGCTCTAAGAATATCGTATCCCATAGTGATGCCGAGTTCCTCAGCTGTTTGGTTGTTGCCGTTCCAAGAATGTCGCATCTTGGCGGTCATGAGCATGTAGTCAGAAGATGGAAGAGAAGGAGCAGCCCATACACGCATTGCTTGACGAACAAATTGATAGAAGCGAACAACTTTGACAAGCATGATGATTGTTCTGTCTGTTGTCGAGCCATCATAAACGCCTGATTCGTTTAGGTCATCACGCACGTACTGAGAAGTAACTGGCTTGACACCAAAGACTGGAGGCATCTGGCCGGTGACGTTCGAAGCGAGTCCACCATAAGCAAACGCTGTAAACAGTTCAGGAATCGCGCCTGTTACAACTTGGTTCTCGATAACACTTGGAATGATCCAACGGAGCGTATCTTTTTCACTGGCAAATTTGCCCATGAGGTTAAGCACTTTTTCAAAAAGCACTTTAGACGCTGTGTCACCGCCGTGCTTGTAGGCAACATCTGCGTTACCACTTGCACCAAGTGTGTTGTCGTTGTTGATACACTTTCTGCGAAGGCCATCAAAAGCCTTTGAGAAAGTCTCATTGAGACCAAGTGCTCTTGTATCTGTGTCCATATGGCCATCACCACGCACAGTTGTCAAAATGGTTGTATCACCATTTATGATTGCTTTTTCGTAAGCACGCACGATGCCTTTAACAACATCACGACGCAGCTTATCAATGATTGGAGGCGCATTGTCTTGCATAAGATCTTCTGTGATCTTTGTATGCACTACGTTGTTGCGAGAAGTAACCGCGTAGTTCGCCTGTGTAGTTGACTGCTCACCAAATGTGGCACCGTCAGTTTCTTCATGGCCTTCAAGCACACCTGTGTCACCTGGTACTTCTACCGTGGCTGAGTCCATTGGCATTTGATCAAATTGATCAGCCAAGATGAAAGGAATTTCATACTCTTCAAAGTAGAAACGTGCGTTGACTGTTGGAATCCAGTTTGAAAAATCAGTGATGTTGAACGCCTTAAGCAATGGCTTAAGATGGTCCTTATACATCGGCGTGTCTTTCATCATAGCAGGGGTAAGCGCCGCGCCTGGATTCTTGACCTGAGTTTGAATCTCAAGGTTGTTAATCATCTTTTTAAGATGAAAAAGACGCAAGCGAGTATCTTCAGGCAAATGACCACAATGTGATTTCGATCCAAAGTTTAAAGGAAGAGCTGGAGCATTGCTGCGCTCTTCGATCTTTTGGCCAAATACTTGAGGAAGACTTTTAAATCCACCAAGTGCCAGCCAGTCCATGTCTTTCTCATAGATAGGACGCCCAGTTACTTCTGGTGCCTTTTTGTTTGAAAGAATCTCGGTGATTCCATCAACCTTTGCTTCTGTTGTTTGCTCTGTAGTTGCTTCGGGCATGTTCACTCCTTCTTTTACATTTATTTAGGCACCTACCTAAAAAACAAAAATCGTTAAGGCTTTTCAGCCAATAATTTCATTGCATCAGCAAGTTTATCGATTGTTTTTTCAAGACCTGTAATCCTATCATCAATTGCTTTGATTGATTCATCGGAAGCATTGCTTGTTTCTGAAGGATTATCAAGTACTTTCTCGGAATCGTCTTCTTCATTGTCATCATCTTCGCAAGAAGATGCTTTCTCATCAAGCTTCTTCAGGATATTTTCAAGTGCTTCCATTGCACGCTTAAGCGTCGCGTCCACATTTTTAATAAGCATCAAAGCTTCTTTTTGTCCATCGTCTTCTGACTGATCATCTCCATCAGACTCTGTGCCATCTTTTGTAGGCTCGTTATCCATTACAGATTTGCCAACCATGCCGACAACACCTTTATCAAGTTCAAGCTCTACTAAGCTATCATCTTGAAAATCCTTTTCGTCTTTTTGTGTAAGTACAATCACAGAATCATCTTCAAAAACTTCATCACTCTTTAAACCATATTCTTTGGCCCAAGAGATAGCCTCGTCTTTTTCAAACGACTCTTTACTAAAGGTAAGACGTTGCACGCCAGCGCCATCTTTTGCAAGTTCTTCGAGTATTTCAACAACACCCTTGCATTTTCCAAGTTTGATTCTTTTAGAAATGGCTTCTATAATTTCGTTTAACGTTTTCATGTGTGTACCTCTTGATTTCAATGTACCATTATTTTTAGATGATGAAAAATCTTTCATCTCGAAAACACTATCTTGGTTTGCAGGCACCGCAACAACGGAAAGTTCCAAAAGCTCCCACTCTTCAATTACCCACGGATCAACAATACAGCCACGATCATCGTAGGCACCAGGTCTTATTTTCTTAGGTATGAACCCAACAGAGACAGTCTTGAGGATTCCTTGAGCAATTAAGCTCCTTATTTCCTTTTGCATATTTGTAAGCGGAGCTTTTCCAGGGTCGCCGACCCAAGCAACAAAATGAACACCGTCTTCTTCGATATCGAGTGTTTCTACTTGGCCAATTGGTGCATAGTAACTGTGATGCGCTAACAGCTGGCTATTCTTAATATAATCAGTAGTATCCAAACCTCTTGGATCAAGTACCTCGTCCATACGGTCTATAATATTGGCGTTCGCCATACCAGCGATGTAAAGGCGCTTATCATCACGATATTCCTTTTTACCAGCACTCTTGCCATCAGCACCAACATGTGCAAACGGCATGTATAGAAATTGACGATCTTCCTCAGCATCAGGGCTCTTAAGGCGATAGCACTTTCCAACTTTTTCCCATTTATCTGTATTCTTATAATTAATGGGTCTAGCCGGATCAGGACGAAAATCGATAAACTTTTTCATGGTATTACCCCAATGTATCTAAAATTATTTCTGCGTTGCTTGTAGCATGATCTGGTATGACACTGGCCATTGTGCAGCGGCAATTAATAGTTTCCGACGCGCCACCGTTTGGATCACGTGGGTACTCTAAAAGCCCACCATACTTGTACCCCTTTACTTGTGGCCCTTGCTTCTCAAACGCCGCGTGCTCTTGCCGAGCGTCTGGGTTACTCCCAGCATCTCCAACATGATACCATTGTTTTTCAACATCACTAAATACTTCACCAAGAACATCATGATTCCACTTAATGCCTTGGCTTATAGAAGTAAGTATCTCGGTTCTTGCCACAGTGAATGCTTGACCACTATACTTTTCTTTATACGCGGCCCGAAGATCACCAGCGATTACATCAGCAGTGTCCCCCTTTTCTAGGCCAGAAGCAATTATATCTAGAATTTCATTTGTTCTTGTTTGATTGAACCCAAGAAAAGAATCAATCGCACGCTGGACTAAAATAGTGCGCTGCCCATCTGCTTGCTCTTCTCTAAGTAAATCTATAGCCTGTTGATCGACGTCATTGAACTTTGTTACATATGCCATCCTTTTATTGACGCCTAGTTTTGCAAATTTAATAGTGTCAAATAAAAGAGAAAACGCTTTTGAATTGCTATTGGCAAAACTAAAACCACGAAGCACAGCATCAGAAAGAGGCTTATTTACAGACTTAACGTACACATCCGTGATCTCATCAATCTTGTTTCCAAGATACTGTTTTACATCAACCTCATTATTAAGCGCATAAATAGCAAGCCCAAGAATGTAGTCGATATACTTTTTGTACCCTGTAGAATATGTTTTACTCAGCTTTGTCTCGAGACGTTCCTGCCCAGACGTTGCTGCATTTTTTATCTTTGCAAAACCATTGTCTTCAATCTTCTTTAAATCTTCTTCAGACGCTTCAGGAAGACTAAGAGCGCCAGAAAATGGATCAAAACTATTGCCCACCTCAGCAATAAACATATCACCACGTCCATCAGGCAACGGCTCGTAGCCAAGAATATCTTCACGTATTTCATCAATGAGCAAGACATCTTTGACAGCTGTTATTTGTTTTCCCTTATTCTCAAGCGTACCTTCAAGAGCAACGACACCAGAAAAATCAGGCTCAACATAAATAGCGTCTTTATAAATACCCTTAACCAAATAACTATTATTCCAGCCAGCAGCGACAAATTTAGACAAAGGAGAAACAGTATTTTCCCAAAAATCTTTGTCTTGGTTATCAGAAGTAGCTCGGTTCACGTCCTCGGTAAGACCAACCTTTGCAGGTGGAATGCCAAGAACAGCTAGAAGAGAATAACGATTTTCACGCAGCGTCTCCAGGTGTTGTGCTTCTGTCATGGACAGGCCAGCATTGACCCATTTACCGCCTTTAGGAATAAATACAGTTCTAAACCAGTTTCGTTTACCAGTATAAAGCTGCTCAAACGTTCGCATGAGCCTTTCTAAACGGGTCTTGCCCATGTCCTCAGTTGTCTCGATGACCCCTGCATTTGTAGCGCCACGCAGATAGAAAGCCATATTAAATTCATTCATATAGCGATCTAAAAGTACAGGACGGCTGGCTGCAACATACAACGACAATCCATAATATCTGTTGTACGGGTTTGGGAATTTCCTGTGGATTACCTGCTCATAAGGTATCTCGGCCCGTTTGCCGCAATCGTTGCTGTCATGCACGACAATACTTTGAACCGTTTTACAGTCTTTGGAAAGTTTAAGCTCAACATCCTCAACAGGAACATGAATACACTCAGTGAATTTTTTATCAAAAACCTGAAAGTAGTTTCCACCAAGAGTTAAATCAAGATAGCCAGACCAATTCATGGAGAAAGAATCTTGAATACTACTACCACATTCAATTTGCTTTAGAAGTGGGTGGTTTGGGATAACCTCATTTGTAGTCTTTGATTTCACCACATAGGGAACAGTAGACAACGCTCTTGCAATAAGGCTAGAAGTCGCAAAAACCCATGGCTCTCGCGTGTACGTGCTTTTTATCCTGCCAGCTGTTGCTCTGATATTAAATTCAGTACCATAATAATTGCCTTGGCCTTCTTCAATTGCATAGGCATTAAAATCGTTTGCTTTCCCGACGGCTTCATCAATTGCAGCGTTAAAAAGATTCATAACGTTGCTTTTTACAGCCGCTTCTGAAAGGTCATATTTACTGTTTTCTTTTTTTGTGGGCTCTTGCGAAGAAGTGTCTGTCTTAGATTTAAAAGGCCACATAAAAAATCACCTCAGTCTAGATCGAAGCTAAAATCATCTGTCTTGTCATCATCAAAGAAGTCATCTTCTTGACCATCAAAGGCAGCTAGATACTCACCAACATCGTCTTCCTTGTTATTTTCAAAGTCGGCGTTTACTAACTGTTCTAACACTTTATCGGCGTCTTCTGCTAGCGAAGATTGATAGGCCCCAGATATAGCCAGCATGCCAGCGCTCACAGTATCATCGTGGTCACCGTCTGGTGCAGAGTAGGAGTAAAGCCCTGATTTTGTTACCTTAACTTCATAACTGCTAAACTCGTGATCTAACTGCTCAATTCTAGGGGCTCTAAGCCAGCTGCGCTCAATTGCCATGGTTGATCTAGATATCATCTCTTGCTTTGATTGGTTTGTAAAGTTCACGCCTGTAATACTTGCATCGATGTCAGCCTCGGTTAACATCTCACCAACAGCGTCACCAACGCCAGTCTTGTCATAGCGTATCGATTTATCCCCTGTGAAAAAAGTCTCCATGTAATGCTTTAACCGCCCCACCTGCGTCTGATAATTGACATGACGCATGCGAGCATACCCGACCATATTACCAACCGAATTTACTGTAAAAAAGACAGAATAATCTCGGTGCTTTGCAATATCCCAGCCTGTGACAGTATCAAAAGATCTTGTGGCCGCGTCTGGATGTATCCAGAACTTGCACTGAGGGTTCTTTATCTCAAGGGCACTATCCCACATGGTGGAAAGGTCACCAAACACGGTAGAATCTGAAACGAACATTGCTTGATAGTACTGCTGAAAAAGCGCCGGTGGAAGTAAACGTCTTGCTTGCTCAATCGCTTTTGGATTGACAAAAGGACTATCTTCTGTTCTCAATTGGTCCCAGCAATAAAACGGATCTCCAAGCTTGGCTTTTCTAAACTCGTCATAATACCAATTAAACCCGCGAGGCGTGCCTGTAACAATCCCATATCCTCGCGTCTGCGTAATAGTAGTGAACAAAGAAAACCAAAGCTGCTTTGATTGCTTTCCGCTCTCATCAATAACAAAACGGTCAACAGCTTCACCTTCAATTACAACTTCAGAATCTTTACCATGCAGGAATTTTATAAATGAACCGTTTGAAAGGCGTATCTCAAGAGAACCATCAAGGCACTCGGCAAACCCAGGTATATCCAGCAAATACTTCAAATACCTGTAGCCAATTTTACACTTCAAGTATGTAGGAGCAATCCAAACGCAAAAACTTCTAGGATTGTTGACAGCCTCAGTAGCAAGCCAAAGAGCACACGCAAAACTTTTACCGAACTTTGTACCACACGGAGCTATTAGAGCATGCGCTTCAGGATAGGCATACATCCAGTATACAAATATAGCTTGCGCTTCATGCGGCTTTGGCAAATGAATCTTTATGCGCTTGTTCATTCACCACTAGCCTTAATAAGTTTAGGACGTGAATGCTTAAACTTACCAGCCTCATTCATCTCCACAACATACTCGACTGGGGCATCAGAAGTATCAGCTGCTTCTTGCGCTTCTTTGGCCTCAAGAAAACGATTCACCTTCTCAATCATTGCAGCCTTATCAGGTTCTATCCAGTCGCGCCCGAAGCGAACCTTCATATTATAAATCCAAAGAGTATTATTAAAGCCTTTGGTCTTTAATGGGCGCACCTCTCCGTTGCCATCTAGAAACTCTTTTAGTCCCATGATGCCAGCGGCACCAAGATTCTCCCAGAAAGTAAGGCAACGATCTCGGCCCATTACCCATGCATCGGAAAATTCTTTATACTTAGAACGCCAAGCATATAAAGTGTCACGGTTTACTTGTATCGTTGACGCAAAAGATTCAAAACTAAGACCCTTTCCCATATGCTCCAATAAATCTAGACAATAAGATTGGTCATACTTTGTTGGCCTACCTGCCCCAGGTTTATTCTTCCTAACAGCTTTTTTCTTCCGTAAAGCCAAGCATCACCTACTGTACAGCTGGTTCATTGCCCTTGTATCGATTGAACACGTAGCCAACACGAGCGAAATTGCCATTCGTGTCTGCGTCAATATAAATCTTAGTAAGATCAAACGCCTCATTGCTATCCTTGCGAATAAGATCACCCAAGTACAGTTTCTCGCCAGGTGCGAGAGGCATGCCAGTTGCTGCTGTAACAGTACTATCACCAACATAAATATTATTCGTGTTCGTACTATCAGCGTGAATAACAACATGACTTGAATAAAGCGCCGTTGCGCTCAAAGGAACCTCTGTTCCAATTGCAGTTACGGTAACCTTGGTCACTTTGTACTGAGCAGCTGAAAAACAAAGAGACGCGAACATCAATAGCAGCACACATAAACCAATAACCTTCTTCATAAATCACTCCTATAAATTAGTAGAAATACCATCAACTTTTTTTATAAAATCCTTCGTTAAAGATCTAAGTACATCAGACGCATTGAGCCCAAGCTTTTTAGAGGCTGCAACAAGTTTCTCTTTAAAAAACTCAGAGTCTCTAAACCCTATAATTACAGTAGGACTATCGTCTGCGATTCTTTTTCTTCCCTGTGGATTTTTTTTCTGGCTTTTCAACAAGCTTCAAGTCTCCACGAGCAAAGTCAGTTAAAAAGTAGTACATAATTTGATGCAGATTAGTTAAATGAACCTGCTTAACCTCTGGAAGCCTAATAAAGCGATTATGCTGCTGTGCCCACCAGCGATCCCACCAACCTGGGTCGATACCAGGCATTTCTTTAAAAGCATCAGATGCAATACTTTTTGTTACATCTGGCATCTTTTCCCACTGCTTTTTATACCGACTGTGCTTTGCCCATTTATCAAGAGATACTTCAAGTACGGAGCTGAGCCCTTGCAAATCTAATGCCATGTTCATAGAAAAAAAGTCCTTTTCGTTAAACGTAAAGCTAATTTATTTTTAACACCCTCTAAAAGCAGGTGCAACAATAAAAAATTGCCGCATACGCCAGTTGTGTTATTTTCAGGTATGCAAAGTGCAAGCACTTGACCCTATTTATCAAAAAGTATGCCAAAAACGCCGAAAATCAATTATTACCTAAAGATTTATTTGCCTCAACTCCAATTATTACCATGTGACGCACCAAAAATGGTGATTATTACGGTAATGGTAATGTAATTCTTGTACATTTATTGTGCATTTGTGACACCTTGCTTAAAAATGTGACACCTTTTGTGACGGGCTATTTTTGGCCCGTCACAGCTGTACCCTTACTCTCCCAATGGTTCTAGCGGTTTTGTGCCGTGTGACACGTTTTTTTCCCCCATAGTAGGTTTTCTTTTCTATTTTCCATTTTTCAATTATTACCATGTGTTTCTCTACCTATTTTCAAAAACTCTTAGATATAAAAAAAGGTGTCACATGTCACAAAAGAGAGTAAACCCCTTGGTAGAGTAAGACCACAGCTGTGACACGTTGTGTGACACGTTCACTTTTTGTGACACGTACGTGTCACACAATTCAAGGGCCCTCGAGCCCTCGAGCCCCAAAACTGCAAGCACTTTTCCCACCTTTTACGGCAAAAAAAGCACTTGGTATTTTGCATCAATTTTATTGTTATTTATTGGCCTCGGGCCGTGGCCCAATATTGTATAACAAGATTATTACACATGGTAATACATTACACTGCTTTAGCTCGTCTATTTTTTCTTCCTTCAATCTGTATAACATTGTCTTGTTTAAATTGAAGGCACTCATGGCACAGATGATATTCTTGAATCGAGAGCTGTTCTTTTAATTTATCGCACTTGTTTCTAAACGCGCTCCAAGCCTTGTAGTCTTTTTTCTTTTCTGGGTAGCTTGGGTAATTGACCGTGAGCCGTGGTTTAATCACTCCCCAGCCAACTGGTGGTTTCTTCGATTGTCCTTCTACTACGAAAGACTCCCCACATATGTTGCATGTATATGTTGTTCGTACAGCCATCACTTCCCCTTCTCTGGCGCATAAAGCACTTCATCGTTACAGAAAAGGTTTCCCATAACAAATTTTTGAATACCCCATGGTTTAGCGCACGCGTTATCATCTCGCATACTATGGGGCATACCGCGAATGAAGCTTATGAGCAGGCTGGCCAAGAGCCATACCACTAAGACGCCTAAAAGCTTTCTACCAACTGATTCAAAATAGTCGAGTACTTCTTTTCTTCTCATTGCACCATCTCCTGCTGACTGCGTTTGCCCATGCTAAATAAAATATCTTCCTTCGTTAAAGACGCCGCGCCTTCACCGAAGCTCACATTAAGTAGACCACGGACCTGTTTTACTTTGCCACCGACC
>Ga0180433_10002970_pt1 | contig 25508 bp, 21 predicted proteins | sample SS_ome_8_FD_132980 | JGI IMG/M metagenome (GOLD analysis project Ga0180433, IMG submission 132980) | Hypersaline lake sediment archaeal communities from the Salton Sea, California, USA - SS_1_D_1 metaG | ecosystem: Environmental > Aquatic > Non-marine Saline and Alkaline > Hypersaline >... | reverse complement strand
TCCTCGATGAGATTATTACCGCGTACCTCTTCAAGCTCGTTACCCTCGATGAAATAAAAGCGCTTATCAAGGACAAGCCACTGAGAAAAGAGCTCGTTCTAACGGGACGGGGAGCGCCGGAGTCGCTCTACGAGTATTGCGATCTCGTCACCGAGATGAAGGAGATCAAGCATTACTATCAGCAGGGAGTGTTGGCGCGAAGCGGGATCGAAAGCTAAAGGTATTCTTCCACCAGGTGTGAAACCGACATATCACCTATCTGATTTGAATACATAATACCGAGAAGTGGAGTTTTATGCGCAGGCATATGTATCGCGCATATGGGTAATGGAATTTTTTAGTTAAATTTTTTCGTCTGTAAATCGTATTACCTGTAGATAGTTATCGGGAGGAGGGTATTATGTTTATAGAAACGACCTTATATGTGCATAGAAGTATACTGAATACGCTGAGTACAAGAGCAGCAAAAACCGGGATATCCAGAACGTCCATTATTAACCATCTTATGCAGAGAGTAATGAAAGATGATAAGAGAATGATTAAGACCTGTTCCAGAGTACAATATCAAAAAAGGGATAGAAAAGAATACTGGACCAGGATTCATATTTTTTTAAATGAATACGAATATGAATATTACCTGGACCTTCGTAAGTTTTTAAAAATGTCCGTTTCTTTAATCCTCGCTTATGCGGTCTTAATGTATCTGGATGAATTGACAGTAGTAAATATGAGTGTCGATAATTATTTTTTTAGGAATTACATTTTCATTAAAAAGACAGTTGATGGAATAGTATGCTGGCAAATATACTGGGGAGTTCCCACAAAATTCGCCCTTTGGTGAAATTAGAAGCAATTTTTTAGTACAATAAATAATCACTTTATTGGGGAATGTTTAACCTCCATTTTCAGGAAAAAAAGAAACAAGTGCCTTACAACGAAGAATTGGATGCCGACATTCGTAAAATAATTGCCGACTGGGGAACTGACAGGAAGAAAATGTTTGGAGGAACCTGTTACCTTGTCAAGGGTAATATGATGTGTGGTGTTTACAAAGATTTTTTAATACTCCGGCTCGGCGAAGAGGAATCAAAAGAAGCACTGGAACAATCCCATATTGAGCCCTTTGACATAACCGGAAGGCCGATGAAAGGGTGGGTCATGGTTGAAGAAGCAGGATTGGATGAATCCGCGATTGAGCAGTGGCTGCTCAAAGCAAAGAGCTTCACGGAAAAGCTTCCGCCCAAGTGAAAGAATTTAAATAAAACTAAATCGGTAGTAAAAGCATTTGGCAATGTACATATTGATAACCTGTGGATTGTCACCATAGAGTAGATTGTAATGGCATTTCACCGATAGTTATCGGTTGTTCCTCTTCGACAGGAACTCGATTACCCTATTGCTCCAAGTTCCCTTAAGGTTGAATAAAAAAAAGGTTCAATATAACAATGAGAGAATGCATTCCGGAAAATATTGTTATGGGGAAACACCGATGGAAACATTTACGGATTCCAAAAATTTTGTCATGAAAAAATGCTCGACAATACAATTCGTTTAGTACAGAATTAAATTTAATGGATAAGAAGGAAAGACTGTCAGATCAAGTCTAAACATTTACTCCTTCTGATGGTGCCGATAAGATCGTTTCTGCCCCCTGCTGGAGGCATCTTATAAGGTCTGGTATCAGTTATCACGCTTCTTGTCATTCCTTTTTCTCTTTTATCAGTTGAGTTTCCTAAGAAAACGAGCGTATGCAGGTGCTGAAGGCGGTGGAACTGAACGCGGAGGCATTGAGGTTTGTAAAAGAGCGCATCGAGGCGTTGCCTCATGGAAGGATCATCGGCTGTTACCTGGAACTGGGAAAACACCAGGGGGAAAGGTCCAATTCAAATGTATGCATATCTGGCAAAGGAATGTGGAGCGAACATTAATGTGACCGGATGATCCATATAAAATATATATGATTAAACGATTACATTATATTTCGGGGGAGTTCAGTCATGAAAAAATCCAAAGAAAAAGGTGACCGTAAAAACATAACCTTGGTGTCGCTTGGTACCGCCTATTTTATTGATGTTGGAGAATCCAACGTTGTGAATGCGCTCTTCCCGTCAATACGGCAAGCCATCAATTTGAGCGTTGAGCACCTGGGGATTATTATAGCTGTTAAGAGAATCGTCGCACTGGTGTTCACGCCCTTCTGGGGAATAATAGCCGACCGTTATGGAAGAAAAAACGTTCTGGTCTGGATAACCGGTTTCTGGGGCTTGTGGACAGGGGTTATCGGTTTTGTCGCAAGCTATGAACAAATGCTCGTTCTTTCAATCATTGTCGGCATAGGCCTGGCCGCTTTGGTGAGTCCGATGAATTCGTTGATTTCAGACATCTTTCCCACGGAAGATCGGGGCAAGGTGTTTGGCATCTTAAACGCGATTGCTTTTATAGGTACTATTCTGAGTGTGCTGTTTTTTGGATTTCTTGCGAAAAACTTTGAAATCGGTTGGCGTATCGCCTTCTGGTCATTAGGCGGTTTGAGTTTTTTAAGCGGACTATTAATTTTACTTTTCGTCAGGGAGCCGCATCCCGGACAGACAGAAGAGGCAACCATTGCATCGGCCCCCGATTCTGAAAATGATTACTCCACCGACTATGCCTTCAGGTTTCGCGATCTTCCTTCTTTATTTAAAACACCAACAATGATTCTAATATTGATCGAATACATACCTGTCGGATTCTGGTTAAATGCATTTGCGGGTTTCAGCGTGACCTGGCTGGCCGATGAAAGGGGCTTCACGCCGTCGAGCGCGACCTTCATGCTCGCGTTTTTTCTGGTCGGAATGGCCATAAGCTCGGGTGCGGGAGGATTGATCGGTGACCGCGCGAGGAAAATAAGCAAAAAATATGGAAGAGTTGCGGTCGCCCAGGCTTCCCTGGTCATGCTGTCGATAGTATCCTTTCTCCTTTTTTCAATACAATGGACGAATAAAGCTGTTTATCCGGTGCTCATCTTCGCCTTTGGACTGTTTGGCCAGTTCAGGTATACCGCAGCTATCGCCCCCATGATTTCCGATGTTGTTCTCCCTGAAATACGGTCGACCGGATTCAGTCTGATCCAAACAATGTGGGGAGTAATGATTGCAGTGGCTTCGTATCTGGCGGGATATTTTGGAAACATACATGGGCTCACTAAGACATTTTTTTGGGTGTGCACGGTTGCCGCAATGGTCAGTGCAGTACTGTATACTACGTTTTACCGGTATTATCACAGGGACTATGAGAAAATTCAGGCTATATTGACTGAACGAAGACCGAAGGGTTAAAACAACATATCGTAAACCAGATAACCAAAACTCATGCGGCCGTGCCGTATAGTCATGTAATGAAGAAAATTTGCTGTAATTGATTCAGAACGCCCCCTCGGGGATGATGGAGACATGGCTGGAGGATGTTCATGGAAGACAGGGGTAAGTACCGCAATGACATTCCGCAGGAGAGGGAAGACGAAGAGCGCCTTATCGGTCAAACCATGCTTTCATCAATCGACAAGGTGAAGGCCTACAAACTTTTCATACGCCAGCGGCTGAGGTACCCCTTTTTAAAGGGAAAAATCGGGGAGCTGGAACCGAATGTTTTTTTCAGCTTCACCGATCATCCCCTTGATATCGACGGCACGGCGATGACGCTGCCTTTCACCGTTTTTCGGAAGCATCGGCGCCGCTCGGCGCGTTCGGTGCTCCGGGTTGAACTGGCAGCGCGTACGGGTAATTCGTTCCTTTTTAAAGCGAAGGGCTACAATGTCTTCAAGATAAAGAACATAAAAACCATGAACCGGCACGAGTATCTGGTCAACGACCGGACGCCGTACCGGGAGCTTGCACTGAGTATTGATTTCCTGCGAGACGACACCTATCGGTTACGGCTCTCTCCCGGATCGGAGGTCCCGGCCAACGAAACACCCATGCTGTACCGTGACATTACCGAACCGGAGACGGAGGTGCATGCCGTCGAGGACGATGAGAAATACGCGCTGACCACGAAGCGGCTCTCGCTTCACGTGTACAAGACCGGCTTCCGCATCGAGGTGTACGACGCTGCGGGCACGCTCATCACCGAGTCCGGTGGCCAGACCAAGTGCGAATTCCCCACCCCCTTCGATTCCTTTCCCCTGGGATTCATCCGAGACGGGAGAAGCGGGCGCGAATACGGCGTCGAGTCTTTCGTGCTCTATCCCGGGGAGGCGATCTATGGGCTCGGTGAGCGCTTCGGCCCGGTGAACCGGGTGGGGCAGTCCCTGGGCATGTGGAACTTCACGGGGTACGGCAACACATCGGGCCGAGTGTACAAGAATATCCCCTTTTTCATGAGCACCCGGGGGTACGGGGTTTTCATCAACGAAAGTCGCCCCATCACCTTCTGGATTGGCACGAAAGAAACCTGCAAAAACCAGTTCGCCGTGGAAGGTGAGCTTATCGATTATTTCTTCTTTTTCGGACCCTCTTTCAAAAGGATTCTCCACCTGTACACGGCGCTGACGGGAAAGGCGGCGCTTCCCCCGCTATGGTCCTTCGGCACCTGGATGTCGCGTATAAGTTATTTCTCCCAGGCGCAGGTGTACGCTGTCATGGGGAAACTCCGTGAGATGCGGTTCCCGACGGATGTGATACACATCGACACTGGCTGGTTCGAGAAGGACTGGCGATGTGACTGGCGCTTCGACCCCGTGCGTTTTCCCGATCCCGAAACCATGTTCGCCGAGGCTCACCGCCGGGGCTTCCGCATTTGCCTATGGCAGATTCCTCACGTGATTGATGAAACCGATGTTTACGATGAGGCGAAGAAAAAGGGAGCACTGGCGAAGAATAACGGTCCCTTCGCATTCCTCTATACGTATTCCGCCCATTTAATCGATTTCTCTAATCCGGATGCGGTATCGTGGTACCAAGGGCTCCTCGCCCCGCTCCTTGAGATGGGCGCCGACACCATCAAGACCGATATGGGCGAACAGGTGGAACCATCAATGCGGTTCGCGCTGTATGACGGGAGGCAGATGCACAACCTGTTTCCCCTCCTTTACCAGAAGGCTGCCTTCGAGGTCATCGAGCGGGTCCTCGGAGCGGGCAATGCTGTCATCTGGGCCCGGAGCGCCTATGCCGGGGCCCAGCGTTACCCGGTCCACTGGTCCGGCGACAATTCTTCCAACCACGAGAATCTGCTTTCCTGCCTGCGCTCCGGCCTTTCGCTGGGGCTCTCGGGTTTCACCTTCTGGAGCCAGGACACTGGCGGTTTTGTCGGCCTGCCCTCGGACGAAGTCTATATCCGGTGGGTACAGCTCTCGGTATTCCAGTCACATTTCCGGTTTCACGGGAATCCGCCCCACTACAAGGAGCCGTGGAACTTCATGCTGGAAACACAACGGATTGTAAGAAAGTACCTGGAATTCCGGTACCGGCTGATTCCCTATTTGTACTCTGAGTCGGAATCTGCGGCGCGCAATGGCCTCCCGCTTCTGCAACATATGGTCATCGAGTTCCAGGATGATCCCACGGTGTACCACATCGAGGACCAATTCATGTGCGGGCGAAGCCTGCTGGTGGCGCCGATACTGGAGAAAAACGATACGCGCAGCGTCTATCTCCCGGGCGGGGGGTGGTACGATCTGTGGACCGGCGGCCGGATGGAAGGCCCTCGGTGGATGAAGGTGAAGGCTGGTATCGGTAAAATTCCGGTATACATAAGGGAAGGGACGGTGCTGCCGCTGGCGAAAGCTGTTCAGCATACCGGCGAACTCAGTCTCGATAATATGACGCTGCGAGTGTATCCGGACGGGGAGGGGAAGGCTTCCTGCCGCCTTCGTAACGGGGAAAGAACGATTTCAATAAAAGCGAGCTTTCATAAGGGAATTATTCATCTCGACGCAAAGGGGTTTCGCGGGAAGGCCCTCGTGGAGTTTCCCCTTCCTGGGAAAGGCCTCTCTGCCCGCCTGAACGGGAAAGCTGTCACGGTCAGAAAGGCAGCCGGACTATGATGCAGAAGGGGCTTCATTTACGGTCGCTCCTTTTATCTTATTCGGTTGTTAACCGATAACTATCCCTTTTTACTTTACCATTCGGGAGTGGATTGCTTCTCAAATACCCTAATCCGCGTCGACTTCCACGAAGAAGTACTTATTTCCCCTACGAACACGATATATTTCAAATGCCTCAGGACGTATGCGCTTACAATATCCTGCCACTGCGCAGGCCGGATTTCGGTTCGGTGACGTATCCGTATGCGAAAAATTCGATGTCCTGATCCTGCTTGATGTTGTAATCGGATCGGGAGAGGTGGGCCTTCCCGCTCGCGGATATGATATTGTGCACAGGATCATAGATAATAGTGCCCCTATTCCGCTGGCGAAGTACGTTGTCGTGGGTGCGGGGAACTCATAACTGGTTGTAATTGCATATTCAATGCGCCTGGTCTTCGTGTTAGTGAAGCGCTCGAACCACACTTTGCATTGCGTCATGCCCCAGGCAAAGGCCTTGCCGAAGCTGATACCGTATTCATCATATTTGCTGTTGCCGCAGTAAATCCATCCATGTTTTTCATGGGTGAAGGTATACAAGCGGCCGTTTACTTTATATGCGATATATCCTTTCGCCCTGAGCCTTTTCAGCTTATGATGGGCGTGACTTAGATTGCCATGCATAAAATGCGCTTTCGGACGTTTCATGAGATCCTGAACGCTCATGCCGATGCAGGAGAGGAGTACCGTTATTGCTGCGATATACAGGAGCGCAGGGATTTTCCTACTGGTTCTCATTGATTTCGTCCGAATATTTACAGGTACGTCAAAATGCTGAATGCGGATAATGAACCGTGTGTCGCATCATTCCGCACCTTCTCCAGATGCTCCAGATCCCACTGGAGGTCCATCTCACTGAACATGGCTTCGGCTTTCGCGAGGCACTCTTCGGAGCTCATGCCGAGGAGCTTTTGTGCCATGCTCTCACCCCCGGCCCCTCTCCCGGAGGGAGAGGGGAGTGAGAGGCGTTTACCGATTTCGAAGCAGGTGCGGGAGAGTTTTGGATTTATTTTATAATAATTTGAGGAAATAATCTGCTGAAATCTCAGCCTGTTTCAATATGTGGGCTAAGGTTGTACGCTTAATCGGTTTATGTGCGGGTATTGTGAGCTTTAATGTCTTTTCAGGTGTGTGTTTCTGCATGCGTATATGACTCCCTTTTTGGCGAACGACTACCCAGCCGTCACGCTGTAATGCCTTAATTACCTTCTCATAATTAAGGCTTGGGATTTTAGTCATAGCGCAATTTCCATCACCTGGGCTTCTGATCCGAACTGCATATCATCATCAACCGGTTCCAGATATAGTTCAATAGCTTCCTGAATATTTTGTATAGCCTCTTCCCTGGTATCACCCTCACTGATGCAACCGGGCAACGACGGAACGAAGACGGTAAAACCTCCCTCGTCACTCGGCTCAAGGACAATCTTAATCTTCATGATGAACCTCTCCATGTTGGATTTACCATTATATTGATCATGGAATTATCCGCAGTCAAGCATTATATCCTTTCACTTGAGCCCGCACTTTCTCCAGCTGCTCCAGGTCCCACTGGAGGTCCATCTCCCTGAACATGGCTTCGGCTTTATTGAGGCATTCCTCGGGGGTGAGGCCGATGTGTTTCTTCACGCGATCTCGCAGGCGACGATGCGAATCGTCGCCTGCGGAAACCGTGAGCCGCTTACCCGCCTCGAAATAGGATCTCGAAAGCTCCAGCTTCGCATCGAGTTGTTCACCCTCATCTATCGATTTCTTCCACCAGCGGAGGGCTTTTTTCGGTCTGCCGGTGAGCCAGTATGAAGTGCCCATGTAACGATAGGCCTCGGTGCGGTCGGCGGCAATTGATTTCGCCGTTTTCACGAGGCTTTTGACATTCTTCATTAAATTTGCTTCTTCCTTTTTATCTGCCCCCTTATCCTTTGTTAATGATCGCTCGACTGCTACAAGAGATGTCATTGCCTGGCCGAGATAATAGCTGCTTATGTATTTGGGGGGGATGAACTGCAATTTTTTCGCCAGCCCGTTCATATAGATAATTGTATCATGTGCTCCTTTCGTGTCGCCGGTTATGCCCTGCAATGCGGCTTTGTATCCGCACATGTGCACTTCGACGGGCTGGGAGCTTAATTTGTTCCATAAGCTTATGCTCTTTTCTAATTCTTCAAATGCCCGTTCGATTTCCCTTCGTTTAAAAAGAAGGCGCGCATTCAGATCGTATTTATGGGCAAGGACGACCTCATGATCATAGGTTTGTGCGATCTCTGATAATTTATCAACCAAAGTAACAACATCAGTGTGCATTCCTTTCTCTATTAAAAGGATGCCATTCGCATATAAACACATAAAGGCTTCAAATATCTTTCCTCGTTTTAAAATCTCTTCTAGGGCTTCTCTATCATATTTTTCTGCAACCAAATTTGAAAAAAAGCCTTGTGCAGCCAGACACAATTGATACCCCCAACTGTTGTATACATTAATCTTATAGGTTAAATACCTGGCATAGTGCTGAACTAATTTGTTGCCGATATACATAAATCCTATAAAATAAAATACTGCAGGTGCTGTAGTAAATATTATATCCGTATCCGAGAATTTTTTTAGATCTGGATGAATTATCATTTTAGTGATTGCAAGTACTTCTGCAAAGTAACTCACGGGATTTATATTCTGTAGAGCTATCGCACGCTTAATTGTTAGTGAGATTTTTTCTATATCATCTGATGAGAATTTTTTTTCAGTTTGTAAGAATGGCAAGTACAATGTTACCATTAACTGCAGTAGCCGCATTGGAATTACAATTCTTAATAACATTTTATTTCTCATTCTGCTTAGTCCATAGAAAGCGCAAACCCTATCTAAATACTCAATTGCCTGTAAATAATAGCCTTTATTATAATAAGCCATGGCGATGGATTTTTCGAGCATTGCCTTTTTTTTCCTGTCAGCATTTGCTCCCAGTTTTGCGAGATAGAGCTTCAGCGCTTCAGTGTAGAAGCTCAACGCCTCGCTGCTGGCTGACGACTTCATCGCCTCCTCTCCCGCCTTAATCATATACTCTTCTGTTCGGTCAAAATCCTCCGCCTGCAGGTAGTGATAGGCCAGCATGCCGTAGAACTCGTGAAGCCGCTCGGCAAAAACCCCCTCGATGGCCTGTGCTACATTCAGGTGTATCTCCTTTCGCTTCTGTATGAGGAGCGACTCGTAGGCCGTCTCCTGCGCCAGGGCGTGCTTGAAGAGATACTCCAGCTCGTCCATGCGCCGCCGGTCCCTGATGAGCTGAATCTCCTTGAGATAGTCCAGCCGCGAGTCGATGTCCTGAATGCTCTCCGCCACCTGAAAGAGTATTTTATAAAAGAAGCTTCTTCCTATAACCGAGGCGGTCTTCACCAGCTCCCGCGTCTCGCCGTCGAGCCGGTCAATGCGCGCCATGAGCACCTCGTTTATGGTCGCGGGGATGTGAACCCCCGCTATCTTCTCCGTCACCTCGAAGGAGCCGTTCTTCAGCTCCACCGCCCCCTCGTCGATGAGGGAGCGCACCACCTCCTCGATGAAGAAGGGATTTCCGCCGGAGCGGATGATGATGTCCTCCCGGAGCGAATGGGGCAGTCCCTTTATCGAGAGGAGGTTCCCGATGAGCCTTCCGCTTTCATCCCCGTCCAGGGGCTCGAGGTCGATCTCAACGGTCAGCTTCCCATGCTCTTCGCGGGCGTTTTGCAGAATCCGCTCGCCCGTCTCTTCGTATCCGGGACGGAGCGCCAGAAGGAAGAGTATCCGGTGATGTGCGGCGAGCCTGAAAAGGGATGAGAGAAGATCGATTGAGCTGTTGTCGGACCAGTGCACGTCTTCAATGTACAGGATGAGCGGGCCAAGCTCCGCCCCCTTTATCAGGAGCTCCCGGATGTTCTTGAAGATCAGCTTCTCCAGCGCCTCACCCTCGATGCCTTTGACGCGCTCGGCATACTGCCCCGTGAGCTTTATCCCCATCATGATGCCCACGAAGGGGATGATCTCCGCGGCCTCTTCGGGATGAATGCCTGCCACGGCCTTGCTGAACTTCTCGAAGATCTCGGCCTCGCTGTCATCCTCTTCGATGCCCGCCCAGCCCTTGAGCAGGTCAATCAGGGGATGAAAGCTCAGGTTCCTCCCCATGGAGATGGCCCGCCCCTCGAGGAGGGTCACCTGCTTCAGGGGCTCCCGCTCCTTCAGCTCCGCCATGAGGCGCGACTTCCCGATGCCCGCCTCGCCGGTGATGCAGACTATCCCCCCCGATCCGTTGATGAGCTTCATAACCTGTAAGAGGAGGAGGTTCATCTCCTTCTCGCGCCCCACCAGCTCGGACTGTATCATCCGGCCCGCAACGCCCGCGGCAAGGGCTTTACCCTCCCGCGCTCCTGCCCGCGATGATTTCTTCTCCGCCACCAGCTCGTAGGCCGGAACCGGCTCGGCCTTCCCCTTCAGCGAGAGGGGCCTGAGCTCGCGGTACTCGAAGGAATCGCGGGTCAGCCGCCAGGTCTCCTGCCCCACCAGTATCTGCCCCGTCCCGGAGGCGTCCTCCAGCCGCGAGGCGATGTTCACCGTGTCGCCCATGACGGTGTATTCCCGCTTCTCCGCGCCGCCCACCGCTCCCGCCAGCACCATCCCGGAGTTGATCCCGATGTGCACGTCAAGGGGTATGGCGAGATTCCGCTCCCGGTTGAACTCCTTCAGGCACTCCCTGACCGCCATGGCGGCGCTGACCGCCTGATGCGGCGCGTTCTCGATGGCGGCGGGAACCCCGAAAAGGGCCATGATGCAGTCACCGATGTACTTGTCGATGGTGCCGCCGTGCATCCGTATCTTCTCTTCGAGGCGGGTGAAGCAGCGGTTCATTAGTGCCGTTATTTCCTCGGGGTCCATCTTCTCGCTCATGGCGGTGAAGCCGGAGATGTCGGTGAACATCACTGTGGCGGTTCGGCGCTCCGATTCGCGGTGGTCATCTGGTCGGCTGGAGACAGGGGCCATGGTGACAACCTCCTTTGAGGGGGAAGTTTTATCACGCAATCCAGGGGAAGGTGTGTATTTAGGCGAACGGTCCCCTCATAAAATAAAATCTTCAGAATATCCCTGAGAAAAATTCTGCTTATCGTTATCAGGTAAATATATTGTTACGGAATATAATAGGGCATCCGGATTTTTCTATGTATCTTTGTTTGTAAAGTACCGCCGCACCTCAAATATACAATAAAGCAAAGCTCAATTCAACTGCTGGTGATATTTTCAGAATTCTTTATAAACCTGTCCTTGGGATATATATTATTTATAATATCGGAGAGCGGGGAGTCAATACAATTTTTTTTAATACCTCGATTGCGCATATGTTGATGCTGCTCAATCCAATAAGCATAAAGTGATAAAAAATGATAATCACATCCACATCAGGGGCATTGACGAACAGCATGTCATTGCTTCGCTGCCTACCGTCAGGCAGGCAGCGAAGCAATCTCTGCTCATGGTGAATGAACGTCAAATGGACAAATATTACTTCGTCGCTGCGCGACCGACACGAGGTCGGAACTGTGCCAAACACGGACGTTTCAATGCAGCGCGCAGACAGGATGTCTGATAAGCGCGCTGCCCGGTGGGCACACGGATGTGCAGGAACCGACCTCCTCGTAATGACAATTCGACTCTCTGCATCCTTGCGATGATTGCACGCAAGGGCCACTTTATAATGGTATAATTTTTTAGCCAATAAGCCCGGGTCGAGTGAATTTCTTTTGAATTTAACAATAATACTGTCTTACCGTGAGTTCGTTTCTTATAAGCCCCGAAAACGATCCTACTCCTGCACTGATTTTGCGCCAGTGATGAGCGTATCGACCACGGTAGGATCCGCCAGTGTCGAAGTGTCCCCCAGGTTCGCCTTATTGAAGTCGCCAGCAGCGATTTTCTTCAGTATGCGCCGCATGATCTTGCCCGAGCGGGTCTTCGGGAGCGAATCCGCCCACTGAATGATTTCGGGCGTTGCGATTGGCCCGATCTCCTTGCGGACGTGCTGCACCAGCTCTTTTTTCAGGTCCTCGGTTTTCTCGACACCGGTATTCAGGGTGACGAATGCGTAGATTGACTGCCCCTTCATCTTGTGCGGGTAGCCAACAACCGCTGCCTCGGCGACATCGGGATGCGAGACGAGAGCCGATTCAACCTCGGCAGTTCCCATCCGGTGCCCCGAGACGTTGATGACGTCGTCAACTCGACCGGTAATCTGATAGTAGCCGTCCTTATCTCGCCGGCTGCCGTCACCGGTGAAATACTTGCCGGGGAACTGAACGAAGTATGTGTTGAAAAATCGCTCGGGATCGCCGTATACCCCCCTCATCTGTCCCGGCCACGAGGCCTTGATGCAGAGGTTTCCCTCGCAGACACCCTCGAGCTCATTCCCCTCGTCGTCGACGATCACCGGCTCGACGCCGAAGAAGGGCACCGTTGCCAGGCCGGGCTTGATGTCAATGGCGCCGGGTATGGGCGTGATGAGAATGCCGCCGGTTTCAGTCTGCCACCAGGTGTCGACGATGGGACACTCGCCTCTTCCAATCTTGTTGTAGTACCAGTTCCATGCTTCCGGGTTGATCGGCTCTCCAACCGTTCCGAGAATCTGTATTGTTGAGATATCGTGCTTATCAACCCACTGATCGCCCTCCTTGGCGATGGCCCGGATAGCGGTCGGCGCGGTGTAGAAGATGTTCACCTTGTACTTCTCGACGATGGACCAGAAGCGGCTGAAGTCGGGATAGCTCGGAACACCCTCAAACATAATTGTTGTCGCCCCGTTGCAGAGGGGGCCGTAGACGATATAGGAGTGGCCGGTTACCCATCCGATATCGGCGGTGCACCAGAAAACATCGCCATCGTGATAGTCGAAAACAATCTTATGGGTATAGGCGACATAGGTGAGATAGCCACCCGTTGTATGCATCACCCCCTTTGGCTTTCCCGTTGAGCCGGAGGTGTACAGGATGAAGAGAGGATCCTCGGCGTCCATATGCTCCGGTTCGCAGCTCGCATCGACCGAAGCCATCTCGTCTTCGTACCACTTGTCGATTTTATCGTTCCAGTCGCAGGTGATGCGGTCGCCCACCCGCTTCACGACAATCTGCAGCTTTACATCGGGTGATTCGGCGATAGCCTTATCGGAATTTGCCTTCTGCGGGATGGCCTTGGCACCCCGGTAGGTTCCATCGCAGGTCACCACGCAGGTGCTTCCGCAGTCCTGAATCCGGTCGCGCAGCGCATCCGCCGAGAAGCCTCCGAAGACCACCGAGTGGATGGCGCCGATTCGCGTACAGGCCAGAATCCCGATGGCAAGCTCGGGAATCATCGGGAGGTAGAAGGTGACGCGGTCACCCTTCTTGATGCCATTCTTTTTGAGCACGTTGGCAAACTTGCCGACCTGCTCGTGGAGATCGCGATAGGTGAAAATCTTCTCCTCGCCGGGTTCATTGCCTTCCCATATTATGGCAGCCTGATCACCCCGTTTCTCCAGATGCCGGTCAATACAGTTATACGAGACGTTGAGCTTTGCGCCGGTGAACCATCGAACCCGAAGGTTCTTTGCGGTGGTGCCGTACTGCGAGTCGTATACCTTTTCCCACTTTTTGAACCAGGTGACGTGTTCATCTGCGATCTTTCCCCAGAAGCCTTCACGATCGGTAATGGACTCTTTCCATAATTTATCATATTCTTCACGGCTCTTGATATATGCTTTTTTCCTGAATATCTCCGGTACCGGATAAATCTCTTTAAGTGTTGTTTCTGACATCTAATACCTCCCGCTGTTTAGTTAGAAATATGCCCCTGTAAAAAATATAATCATACACGGATTATATTAATATAGCTGTTATTATTGCATACATCAAGGGAAAAATGAAAAACAGCACGCTCCGCCCGAAACGGAGAAGCTTGACGGTATTCACGCCTGTTATGTGAATACCTATGGCACTTTGAATTTTCAGGCGGAAAAAACAAGTTTTTTTTCTTCACCGGAAACGCGAGGGGAGTGTCTCGCGGGCAGAATGCTGACCTGTTATCCTCGGGGGTTTTTTTCTTCTTGAATTCGATACTCCGGAAATCTATGGTGACCGGACAGGGTATCGGTTGTTTCCGGGAAACCGATGCCCCTGTTGTATCGAAAGTATCCGGGACAACAACTCACTATTGGTATAGCGTGATCTTGAGATGAGAAGCACCTTCACCGGCAGCGAAAAAAAATTAATAGCAGGGATCAGCCTGGTTCTCGGTATGCGGATGATGGGGGTATCATTCATAATACCGGTTTTTTCAATATATGCCACCAGTATCCCCGGGACAACAGCAACCCTTGCGGGTATCGCGGTTGGCATCTTTGGCCTGACGCAGACCCTCTTTCAGATACCTTTGGGCGGTCTGAGCGATAGATGGGGGAGGAAGAAGACGACCCTCCTGGGCCTGTCGCTCTATCTCATCGGCTCTCTTCTCTGCGGGGCTTCTGAGAACGTGTACCATCTCATCGCGGGGAGATTCATCGCCGGTGCCGGTGCGGTGACCGGCGTTACCATGGCGTGGCTTACCGATGGCATCGACATCAGCAGGAGGAATACCGCGCTCTCCTACGTGGGAATGGCCATGGGGACTTCGGTTATTCTCGGCTTTACCATGAGCCCCCTTATCGCCGGCAGGAGCGGCATTCCGGTTCTCTTCTATCTGTGCGCGGGGATGATCTTTTTCTCAGTTGTCTACATTGCGGTGAGCATGAAAAGCCGTGACGTCAAATATGAGCGTTCCATTCGAATGGAGAAGGGGCAGATCATCAGAATTCTCAAAAACCGCGATCTCCTGCGGTTAAATCTCACCGGTTTCGTGGTCAATCTCTCGTTGAATGGTGTATTCTTCATGATGCCGCTCCTTATTCATCGGGAGATGGCTATACCCGATATGTGGAAGATTTATGTGCCCATGGCTCTTATCGGGACGAGTTGTATGTATTTCATCACACAGAAAGCTGATGTCCACGGGGCGGTCTCCATATCGAGAATCGCCTTTGTGCTCCTCTTTGCCGGACTGGCGATACCGATTCTGCTTGATCAGCTCTCCGGATATATTTTATCATTCATATTCTTCTATTCGGGATTCTGCATACTCCAGCCGATTCTCCCCGCAGCGGTGTCCCGCCATCCGAACCTTCACCTCAAAGGGATAATTCTGAGCACCTTCAATTCGTGCCAGTTCATCGGATCCGGTGTGGGTGGATTGCTCGGCGGTGTCATGCTTGCCTTCGATCACCGATACCTTTTTATCATCCTCCTCTTTGCCATGCTTATCGGATTTCTCTCAATGAGAAGATTCACGGAGTATGAGCGGTGATGATGTTTTTATTTTTTTTCCTTTTTTTTATTTAAATTTCGATATAGAAGTGAGATAAATGTGCATCGCCGTGCCGGGGGGAATATGACGGCAATCCTGCGGAGACGATGGAGGGTAAAAGGCTTCTGCGCCTTCGGAAACACGTCCGGCGCTATTCTGCGGATTTTCTTTGAAGGGAGCAACAGATGAAGGCTGTCAAAAAGGAGGGATTGATCAACAGAATTCTCACGGCGCTTTTTGTCGTGCCCCTGTCGATACTCATACTGGAATTTTTGCTGAGAAGAGTACTGATATTTTACTACTCCTTTGCCGTGGACTGCTTTAAGATTGAGTCATTCGAATATATCATCCTCTTCAAGAATATTCTCTCCTTTGGCATCTCACTCTGGATACTGTACTTTGCCTTTCGGTGGGTGCGTGACGGCACGCTGCGCGGGCTGTTTCCGAAGGAGCCCAGAGAAGAGGAGTGATGGAAAGCACTAGTGGTATCAGATTTGCACCTGCCCGAACAGGTATCGCGTTTGTTTTGTTGCGGAGAATGCAATTTTGAATAGATAAGGGGTGATCACCTTCGGTATACGCACCGTCATCACAGGAGCTCGGTGAAGATGAAGTAGTATCCGATAAGCGCCACGGCAAATACCAGCACCCAGTAAGATATTTTAATCACCTTCCAGAATGTACGCTTTTCGAATTCCATAATGCCTCCTCTGGAGCATCCGGTTCTCATATGAAAAAATGTCGGCCAAAGGCAATCAGCGGAAAGGCGACCAGGAAGCCTGTGAGAAGTGAGAATGCCACTTTTAACAGAAAGAGTATCCAATCCTTGAATTGCGCGTTCATCTGTGACCCTCCATGAGCGTGCTGTTTTTTATTATTCCTTCTCCCCTGATTTACTGTCAGCGTATTTCAGCAGCCCTTCCGCGCTGAGCTTCGCTATCCGTATCTCGGTTTTCGGGAAGAAGCAGACACCCAGAAGCCAGGGATAATCTTTGTGAATGGGGCTGGTGTAATAGCTTACATAGATATCATCGCCCCGCCTGACCACGCCGGTATAGGCCGTATCGCCATTGCTGGGCAGGTCGAAGAGATGAACGAGCCGATCCGACTTCACCTCGTAGAAGGATGTTCTCTTTCTGCCGAGAACAGTGCCCATATCCTTTCTCGGTCCGAGGTGATTTCTCCCCACGGCAAAAACCCGATCCCCGATGGCAAAGAGGGTTTCTCCGTCAAGGCGGGTAATAAAGCTGTGCGCGCAGCTCCACCGGGTATAGGGAGGCGATGCCTGGGCGATGATGGTATTCGCCGTGGGATTCCCGAACTGGCTGCCCGGCGTTCCCATATGCTCGCATCGCAATGTTGCGATCATGCTCCCGTCGGGAAGAAACTCGTGCTCCGGTTCGGCGGTTTCGTGTTCGGTGTACACATCGGCAACCTCCTGCCAGTGAATGCCGTCGGTGGATCTGATGAGAAAGGTGACGCTTTTCCCGTACTGCGGTTTTATCCCGAAGGCGAGCATATACCAGGTCCTGTTGTCCCTGCTCTTTGCCCGCCAGAAGCTTATGCCGCCGCGGGTAACCTGCACTGTTCTGCCCCCTTCCTTATGGAGAACGGTCACCGTATCCATCTCCTGCGGCTGCTGCCAGTGCATGCCGTCATCGCTCACCGTCCAGTAAGTGGTGTGGGGCAGGGGATCGAACCTGAGATTGAGAAGGAAGTAGAGAAAGAGCTTTCCCCTGATGACGGCGAATTTCGGATCCCTGACATCGACATCCGTAACGTGTATTCGTGTTATCTCCTCCCATGTTCTGCAATCCGCTGAACGGTGAAGAACCAGCGATCCCTTTTTATCAATGAGATGCCATTTGGTCCGGGCGTGGATGAGGTAAAAGAAGCCTTTGTAAAAGACCAGATCGGTGTTTGAATTATGCTGTGTTGTAATGGTACTTCCCGGTGGCACTGCCGTCCAGGTCTCAAGCGTGAGAATCGGATCCGTTTCAAAGGCCGGTGGCGTTCGTACCTCCCAGTAGATCAATAACAGGGAAATGGTTATCAGGGGAAGGAGAATAATGGCACCGACGGTATACCCGGCTGCTTTGAGCGCTTTCATGGTTCCTCCTCGTGATAACAGGCATATCGATTTTCATGGTACAGTGTGTTTCTTCGTTCACGCAAACGGCGACACGATGTCACCTCTACCAGCGTTTAAAGGATAAAACCGCAAATAGCAGGGATTTTATAATGATAGTTCTGAGAACCCCCGCAAGTACTTCGTCTGGAATCGATCCAGTATGCAGTATGTAAAAGAAAGAGCAAGAAAAATTTAAAATCCCTCCCTGATCAGAACCGCCACACCGATGCCCCCGTGAGAGAAGGCTATTTTCCTGTGAGAGGGGAGCGAGAGGGCCTTTTCCGGTTCAATACCCGGAACAATGATGGCATAGCCGCACTTGTGGTAAAAGTCTCTTATAGTAGTTCCTATTTTTCGGTAATGCCGTTTCAGGTCCGGCAGCGGGAGCCGCGTCCCGTAAGAGGGATTCATGACAATGAGCGCTTTTTTATCGTGAGGAATCGGGATCTTTTCTTCAAAAAAATCTCTCCTCTGGATTTCAATACTCATTCCGGGCGCGGCTCGCTTGATGTTCTCTCTCGCCAGTGAAACCGCTCTCTGATCTCTGTCTGAACAGATAATTTTCTTCCCAAGAGCTGCCGATGGGAGTCCTGTTGTGCCGGAAAGACTTTTTTTCAAATAGTTGAAAGCCCTTTCGCGAAAGGCAGGCCACTGCCGGAAGGCAAAGTCCCGCTCGATGCCGGGAAGTCTCCGCGAGAAGAGCGCTCCCGCTTCAATGCAGAAGGTCCCCGAGCCGCACATCGGATCAATGAGCACATCATACTGATGAAGATTCGCTTCGAGGAGAATCGATGCGGCGATCGTTTCACGGAGGGGCGCTTCTGCAATGAGTTTCTGATAATCGGCAGAATAGCCGCGGTGGTAGAGGAGCTCACCGCTCGTGTCGAGGCTTATCTGGCAGCGGTCTCCGTCGAATCTCACGAATATCACCTGTGCGTTTCGGAACTTTTCATCTCCGTGGTATAAATCGATCTGCATGCCGAGCTTCTCGATCCTCTCACCGATACCTGCGAAGGCCTCGCCTTCCAGACGGCTGGTGTGATGGAGACGCGAGCGGTGGCAGCTGATGGAAAAGCTCACGGGTGAGGTTGTTGAGAGATAAAGCTCCCAGGGGAAGTTGCGAATCCGCCTTCTGAACGTTTCAAGCCGGGTAGTTCTGAAGCGGAAGAGCCGCATGAGGAGCCGGGAGATCGTGTGTGCGCAGAGATTCACCCGATAGCAGTCATCGAGCTTCCCGGAGAATTCAATTCCCCCCGTGATGATGCTTTCAATATCGCTGATGCCGATTGTTTCCAGCTCTCTCCGGGCGGTTTGCTCGAAGCCGGGATGCACGATAGCGTAGAAGCACTGCTTCTGTGCATTTATGTGCCGTTTGATTCTCCGCTGCAGGCCCTTTTCTGATAGCATGACATTACAAGAAGATGGGTCGATGTTGATTGAGATCTCCGCCCTCCCTGTTTGCAAAGGGAGATTGATGTCAAGGTAGTCTATTCATGGCTGTATTCCCTGTCCATCGATAATCGCTACACCTTGAAAAAATTAACATTCTGCATGAGAATGGTAATAACCTGGGTGATATTCTTCGAGTCACTGGACATGTTTACAGCTCCCGCGGCATACTGCTGAGCGAGATCGTTGATACCGGTAATAGACTTTGATATCTCGCTCACCGCGATTCGCTGTTCTTCGGTGGTTCTGCTGATCTCATCCGATATCCGTTTGACCGATTCGGCCTGCTGCGTGACAAGAGAGCTGGCGTTCAGCTGATCCTCTATGGACGAAAATATTGCATTCATCATGAGGCTTATCTCGTCGATGCTCGAGATGATGTTCGTCATGGTATCGACGGTTGTATTGCTTATCGCGATCCCTTTGACAATCTCCGCATTGTTTGCTTTGATCAGATTGTCGATTTCCCTGATACTCTTTGCCGTCTGATCGGAGAGCTTCGATATCTCCTGCGCGACAACGGCAAATCCTCGCCCCGCAGTGCCTGCACGAGCCGCTTCGATTGATGCGTTGAGCGAGAGGAGGTGAACCTGATCGGAAATATCATTAATAATTGTAAAGACATTTCTCATTACCGTTGAGCTGTCGTTTATTTTTGCGATGCTGGTATTCATTTCCCTGAGGGCCTCCTCGCCTGTCCGAGCATGAGCGGTGATATGTTCCATCGTATTTGTCGATTTCCTGATCTCTGTTCCCAGGTTGTTAATAATGCCGGTGAGGAGCTCGATGTGATCTCTCAGAAAGGTGATCTTCTGATACTGTTCATCGATTGCGTTAAAAACACTGTCCATTCCCGCTGATATCTGTTCTGTTGTTGCGGTAATCTCTTCGACGTACGTCGCCTGGTTTTGCGCGTTATCGGCGAAGGTGATTGAGGTCCCGAGGAGGCTCTTCGATGAATCTGAAAGCTGTGATGAGACCTTTTTCACCTCCTGTATGACCTCTCGTATTCTCAGGATGAACTTGTTGAAGTTACTTGAGAATTTTCCAATCTCATCTCTCGATTCCACTTTCAACTGATAGGTGAGATCGCCGCCTTGCTCGGCGATATCTTTCAGGGTGGAGCCTACTGATGTCATGTATTTTGAAATCGCATGAGATGAAATGAACATGAGTATAGCGGTCGCGGCAATTATCAATGAGAAGAGGAGCATTGTCTTAATTTTCACCGATTGAAACTCCTCGAGCACATCTTCAATATATATGCCGGTGCCGATAATCCATCCCCACGGATTGAAGGATGCAACATACGAAATTTTCGGGACAATCCTCTCGCTATCGTCTTTCCACTGCCACATGTAATCCACATAGCCGTTCTCCTGCCTCGAGCAGGTTCTGACGAACTCTACGAAGAGAAGTTTCCCGTTAGGATCTTTGAAGTCGGAAATATCAGTGCCATCGAGGTCGCTTCGATACGGGTGCATGATCATATTCGGGTGAAAATCGTTTATCCAGAGATAGTCCTTGTTCTCGGGGCCATATCTCATATTTTTAATGAGGAAAATTGATTTCGATTGCGCCTCTTCGAGTGAGAGATTGCCCTCCTGATATTCATCATAGTTCTTTTTAACGATGCTTAGTGCAATGTCGGTTATCTCCTTTATCTTTTCCTTTTTCTTTTCTATAACACTTTCCTGCATAAGGGGGATGAGATACCCGAAGATGCCGGTGGCGAAACAGAGTATAATAACACATCCGGAGATGATTATTTTGATCTTGATTGAAATGTTTTTTAGAAGTTTCATGATAATCCTCAATAAATTATTTCAGAGTAGAGTTACAAAAGATAATGAAGAGGGTTGGAGAAAAATTGAAAGAAATGTAAAAAAATAATATAGTTCTCACACTAAACCATTATGTCACATTACATGAGAACGAAGTCCTGTTGAACGGATGTGACACTTGAATCGTATGCTGCAATCAGTGAACTGATAGCGGTCAATACGCTCTTGACAGGGAGCGGTGCGTGTATATATGATTAATTACGTTGATATATCATGAAAACATTACTCATCGGAACATCCGGCTGGAGCTATAAGCACTGGAAAGGAGTGTTCTATCCCGAGAAGCTTCCGCAGAACCGATGGCTCCCCTTCTATGCGGAGCACTTCAAGACCGTTGAGATAAACATGACCTTTTATCGAACGCCCACCGAGAAGACCGTTGCCGGCTGGATCGAGAAGACGCCGGATGATTTTTCCTTCACCATAAAGGCATCGCGGTATATCACCCATGTCAGGCGAACGGACAGCATCGATGCATCCATTGAGAAGCTCTATTTGCTGATGGAGCGGTTCGGCCGGAAGGGGAGGTGCATTCTCTTTCAGCTCCCGCCCTCCTTTGATCGAGACGGAGAGAATGTGAAGCGGATCGATGCACTGCTCGGCATGCTCGACCGGAGGTACGATCACGCCTTTGAGTTTCGGCATACATCGTGGTGGACCGATGAGGGCTACGAGCTGCTCCGGGGACGGGCGGCATTCTGCACGGTGAGCGGTCTCGGGATGCCTGACGATACCGTTGCCACCGATAGAATCGCTTACTTTCGCTTTCACGGAGAGCATTATGATACCAGCTACTCCGATGAGGAGCTCTCTCGCTTCGCTGAGCGCATCACCTCACGGCTTCACGGGGGGATTGAGCGGGTCTATGTCTATTTCAACAATGACTTTTACGGCTATGCGGTGCAGAATGCGAAGAGATTGCGGGAGTTATTGACAGAATGAATTGGCTCGATTGAAGATTATCGTCGATACCTGTCCGTGCCGAAGATATCCCCGTTCCGGGAATATTTCTCTTTACCCGCCTTTTATTATTGATTATTTTGCTCTGTGGATATTTTCTGGATGGAGTTGACAGTGTGCTATGGGCTTTATCATGTTCCCTGTCGCATATCCGTCAAAGAGCGCCGGAGATCACAGAGAGATTTAATTATGGATGATATTATCTACACGCCAATCGGAACCGTTCATTCTCCCTTTAAGGATCCGGAGGGAACCCCTATACAGCCGCCGGGTGCCGAGGGTGTTGAGGGCAGGGTAGAAGTATTTCCGCAATATGCCGAAGGGCTGAAAGATCTTGAGCAATTTTCTCACATTATTCTGCTCTATCACTTCCATTTGTCAAAGAAGTCCCCTTTACTCGTAAAGCCCTTTATGGATGATGAGCATCACGGTGTCTTCGCAATGCGGGGCCCCGGCAGGCCCAACTCAATCGGCCTCTCGATTCTGCGTCTTGTTTCCATCGAGGAGAATACTCTTCACATTAAGGATGTGGATATCGTTGATGGAACTCCCGTCCTGGATATCAAGCCCTATGTGCCGGAATTTGATGTACGGCAGGTGGAGAGAATAGGGTGGCTCGAGAAGAATGTACATAAAGTGTCAAACTCAAAAGATGATGGGAGATTCAAAAAGTGATTCCCGCGCGGTGCGGCGACAGGAGCAGTGCGGCGTGAGGGACACCTGCCCGGTTTCATGCTTGAATGCTCATTTGCGGAGTAGAGAGTCGACAGGCCCAATTGGGCAACCGGTCGCCCAATTCAAAAATATACAAAATAATATGTAAATCGCTGCGCTCACTTCCATTGTGTAGATAGCGGCAGGGTATTCCCCATAGATCATCTTCAACGCTCGAGTGCAAACGGGAAAGTATGTGAACCCCGTGAAGGTGCAGCGATAGGCGGGACACGCCGCATTACTTAAACGCTTAGGGAAAGGTGCAGGGGGAAAACCGTGGTAGATCCTCTCGACTATATTCTCCTGATTTCGACGATACACAATAAGTATTTCGTTGATGGGTGGGGGGAGCACCTTTCTTCAAATCCCCTGCTGCGCCTCAATTTTGCAAAGATTAATGGCATCCATATCAAACTCATCAAAAAGCAGAGTGATAATGATAATGGGTTTTACCTTGCCGGGACCTACGGGAGCCCTTATGATGATCCGTCATTTCCTGAGGAAAGCCGTGAAGCTGAGCTTTTAATGGTTTCGCCACAACCGGATTTCGATGAAAAATCTCAGTTCTGCATTTTGATTCCGGCATCGGGAGATGAGGGATTCGGGATGCGTCTGCCGATAGCAAAGCGGCTTTTGCCGTATGGTATTACTTCAATAGTGATGGAGGGGCCATACTATGGAACGCGGCGTCCTGCGGGTCAGCGCGGGGCATGTATCCGTACGGTCAATGACATGTGGCATCTTGGTGCCGCCACGGTGATTGAAGCACTGGCGCTTGTCCTCTGGCTGATGCGACAGGGATTCAGAAAAGTCAATATAGCGGGAATCAGCCGCGGCGGTCAGCTTGCTGTTATCGCTGCATCGTTATCACCCTCTCCGGTTGCAGTAACCAGTCTCGCCGGCAGCTACAGTGCGGCTCCTATTTTTACGGAGGGTTTGATCAGACATCGCGTGGCATGGTCTTCTCTGCGCCACTCTTCTGACAGGAGAGAGGAGCTGAGAAGGGCGTTGCATTTCAGTGACGTACGGAACTATCCACCGCCGGTGAAACAGAAGAGCATACACCTTATTGGTGGGCGATGTGATGGATATGTGAAGCCTGAATGGGTGCGGCTGCTCCATGATCACATGCCTCAGGCACAATTGAGCTGGTATCGCGGAGGGCACGTTGCGTCATATCTCTTCAAAAGAGATATATTCTGCAATGCCATACGGGAAACGCTATCGATCCTGGAATAAAAATTGAACTATCCGTTGTATACATAAGGCTTCTATGTTCGGCTCGTGACTGTTTGTGTAAATCTACGCCCTGTTCAGCGGTTGAAATACCAACTTTTTTCAGTTCAGGGGAGGTTCCTTTTCTCTGATGGGACACGTGCAAAGGGAAATGGTGAACCTTCTTTGTCTGAGGAACGGGGGCAATTACTGTAAAAGAGAGTGCGGCCTTATTCTCCGAAGAAACCGAAAACCACCACGAAGATCAAAATGATGACGCAGATGGCCAGGAAGGCGATCAGCATGGCTCTGTTGACAGTTTTTTTATGGGCATTCGGGTCTACGGCAATCGTTCCATTGCGCTGGCCTTCATACATTCTGGCTTTTTTCAGCATAATGCGCCTCATGATCCAGCCGACAAGCACGACCACCAGGCCGACAATAACAGGCCACCACGGCCCCGTCTGTCTTTGAAAGAATTCATTTATGGTGGCGGTTTTTTCGGGGTTCGCCGGGTCATAGATGACTTCCACTTCCTGCCCGACTGTATATTTATTGAATACGGTGCTCCAGAATAATTTATCCAGAAACCTGACTGTTTTGCCCTTATCGGTTTTGAACTTCACCCAGGCCTGCCGGTACGGCTCCACCACGTTCAGGTCGAAGACGTATCCCTTCGCCGTGAGCCCTTTTTTGTTGAGCTCCATTTCTCTGCTCAGATTTGTCCATCCGTAAAGGATCAACACAATCCCGATTAAATAGAGGACAAAACCAGCATAGGAGGCGTTTTTATATGCGTTCATATTCTGAATATTGGGCGGGGATAATGATAATTGCAACTATAAAATTATGCAATTATTTTAAAATCTTCCCAAACCTCTCTGTACAGAGAATGTAATTATAATACAAAATTACTCAAAACCCTAAAAATATAATGCAAAGAGGCCGGGCGGATGACACCTGATGTTCCCGGGGCAGGCGAACGGCGAGAAAAACAGCGCCTTTGCGATAACCATGGCATCGGACAGCGCGAATGATTTTATTGTTCATGTGGAAGTTCAGGAGAACCCGAATGATACCGATGCGCTGATGCCTTCCGTTGGGGGGAGCAGGGAGGCGACCGGAGAACGACACAGGGTAGTCAACGCGGACTCCGGTTTTGCGTCCATAGAGAATCTTGAGCATCTTGAAGAAGACAACCGATGTGCCCTGATTCCCGATCGGCGCTATGATGCCGAGATCAGAGGAGACCTTTCGAAGGGCGAGTATGATCGCTCGAAATTCACCTTTGACGAACAGGAGGATTGTTATGTCTGTCCGCAGGGCGGTGAGCCTGGAAGAGTAGCCGCCGTAGTTGTTTTAAAGTACCGAATAGTTATGCGTCGAGGCCGTGAAAAAGTTAAAATGGAGATATCACTATTGTGTATGCTTCATAACGTATTGAGAATAGGGAAAACTGTCGCATGTGCTGTTTTAGAGAGGAAATGTTGCACAGTAAGAACATTTGTTATGTGAGATCGGTTATGAAAGCGGTAACCGGTTGAGTCATGAAGGAAAATAGTTTTTAATCTCAAGAATGTGGAACTTAAAAAATAATTCTAAAAAAATAAAAAACATGCCGTTTCATATAATGTTCTGCGAGTACCCGACGTTGCCAGTGAACGGCTGGAATCGTAGAGCGGAAGGTTTAGAAAATCAAGTCATTTTCGTGAAAGGGGAAGCGGGTATGCCGAGCTATGTGTAGTTTCAAAAATCC
>Ga0180433_10002969_pt1 | contig 25514 bp, 18 predicted proteins | sample SS_ome_8_FD_132980 | JGI IMG/M metagenome (GOLD analysis project Ga0180433, IMG submission 132980) | Hypersaline lake sediment archaeal communities from the Salton Sea, California, USA - SS_1_D_1 metaG | ecosystem: Environmental > Aquatic > Non-marine Saline and Alkaline > Hypersaline >... | reverse complement strand
GTTTATTAATAATAATGGCTATACTGATTTCCATTTCGATATATATTCCAGACAGCAAAGCTCAGGAGATAATAAATGAGTATATAAGAAGACCTTACGGGGTTCTTGCCAGAGAGAATGCTGGTTACCAGCCCGTACATGATCCTGCTGACGAGCCTTTTGACTGGTACCGGAATTCCAGATACACTATTGGTGTACTGGGCGGACCTGAAGAAACCCTGGTAACAGCAGAAGGATATGTACGCACCGACTTCGGAACCCTGAAATTTTTTACCGGGAAAGAACTTACTCCCTTGAAAAAACGGATAAAAACCTTAAAAGAAGAGTATCTCCCTGTAGTTGAAATGGAAATTACAGAAAAAAATATCTTATATCAGTTTGAATATTTCGCTGATGTGGTGGATGGTGTGGCAAAAACCCCCTACTCCCATACCTACGGAGTTCCGTCCAGAACTATTGATACAGAAATTGATAACCTGATCAGCTTTGCAAAAATTGAGATCATTAATGAAAGCACTGATCCGCAGGAAATTATTTTCAGCGTTGGTCTGGGTCCGGAAAATATTGGTGAACCCTCAAAACAGGGACCCGGTACTGTCTTATTTGATCCGGAAAAGAATACACTAATAAGTCAAACTCATTCTCTTTATTCCGTTTCTGTGGCTCCGGATACTATAATTGGATGCTGGAAAAACGATCAGGGTGTTATACAATACCGTTTTTCATTAGCACCAGATCAGAAACAAACACTGATACTAAAAATCCCGTATTTTAAAACTCATGTAAAGGATATTGACCTTCTTCACAAAGCTGATTATGAACAACATCTGAAAAAAACAATTAAATTCTGGGATGATTTTCTTGCTGAGGAAACAACCAGAATACAGATACCTGAGGAAAAAGTTGAAAATGCCTACAAAGCAAATCTGATCTTTTCTCTTATAGGCTGTCTGGATATTGTTGACGGACTATATTTTTATCATGCTAATCCCACTATTTATGACAGATTCTGGCTCAGGGATTCTGCCATTAATTTAAGAGGACTGGACCTGGCAGGATGCAATGATATTGTTGAAAAAGTCCTTTATACGTACCTGGACTGGCAGAAAGAGGACGGTGAATTTGTGGGCAGGCATCCGAATCAGTGGGACGGACACGGACAAGCAATGTGGGCTCTTGGACATCATTATCTGGTAACCGAAGATAATGATTATGCCTGTAAGGTTTTCCCTTCCATTCAGAAAGCAATGGAATGGCAGTGGGAATTCAGGAAACAGGCCTGGGAGGAAGCAGAAGGTCTGCTGCCCTATTTGTATATGGGAGACAATGAAGGTGTCAGGGGACATCTGGTCGGATATAATCTGTGGTCAATATCCGGAGCCAAAGGTGCAGTATGGCTGGCACAAGGATTGGGCAAAAATAAAACAGCTGAACAATGGGAACAGCGTTACCAGGAATATGAAAACATCCTCAAGCAGAAATGTAAGACAGTCTTTAATGAACTCGGAGTTATTCCACCCACACTGGAGGGATTGCAGGCACCAGCAATACGGACAGGCTGGTATGGAGATGTATACGGAATTGACTGGGGTAACCTGATCCTGGTGTATCCTTCCGGAGTTTTTGATCCCTGGGATCAAATGGTATCAGCAAGCCTTAAAGAATGGAGAAAGAAAACCTTTGAAGGTATTTTTTCCTATCCTATGGGTGGGGTTGAAAGTCTGATACATTCCTACACTCCTCTATTTATTTCCGAAACCTATGTAATCCGCGGACAGCAGCTGGAGGCAGTTAAGGATCTGTACAGTCATCTTATTCACACCTCAGCTACTCATATGGCGTCTGAAGGTATGAACGCAGCCGGCCGCTGGGGTTGGAACCCGGTAACAGAGACTATGCCCCATGGCGAGTTTTCTGGAAAATATCTTTCCTTTTTACGGGATATGCTTATCCTGGAATGGAACGGTGATTTACATGTCGGTAAAACACTTTCTCCGGCATGGATGGAACCTGGTTCAGTAATAGAATTTTCCGGTATTACCTATTTTGGTGATACTGATATATCTTTTAAAATGATTCAAAACGGAATGCAGGTAAGTATTCAACCGCCTGTGCGCAGCTTTCCAGGAAATATTATACTGCATATACCAAACAACCTTACAGTAACAGAAGTCAGGAGAAATGGGAAAAACTGGGACAATATTCAGGATAATACTGTTATATTTCCGCCGGTAGAAAACAGATTCTCTGTTGAAGTTGCATGGGAAAAAACTGAATCTGCACCTCCTCTCAGTTTCCAGAGAGCTGTAAAGGATTATCAATCCAACTATGCAAAGATGGTTCAGGATCCGGACTTACAGCTTGTCGGTCCTCTGAAGATCTCCAAAAAACAGATCAAAGCTGATGAGGGTTTTACGGTAAGTGCTGTTATCAATAACAAAGGCGGGGCAGGATATACTCAGGAGGATATATGTCTGTATATTAACGGCTATCCGGTTCAGTCTGAACCAAGAGAACTCTCCAGAGGAATAGGTTTCACCTCACCTTCTGATATCATTTCTTTTCACAGAAATGAGGGAGGCACAGTCCGTATTTCCTTTACCTTAACCTATGCCCCGGGAGAACATACCGTTACAATTGGCCTGGGTGATACACTGCTGCCTTCTGAAACTATCAGAATAATGCAATAAATACTCTATAACTTAAATCAATAAGAGGAGTTTTCCATGAGGATCAATAAAAATATAATTAAATTATTAGCATTACTCTTAACGGGATTGCTTCTGCTCTCCTGTTCCCCGCAATCATCACCGGAAAATAAGGAAGTGATCTCCGCAGTAGAAAAGCTGTTTCAAGCCATTGCAGATCATGACTCAGCAAAAGCAGCATCTGTTCTGCTGCCTGGAGCAATCATTTATTCTGTTCGCAAGGACAGTTCCGGCACTGAATGGAACAGCACGGTTAGTGAGGATTTTATTCGTGGGCTTGCTTCTTCAGGAGAACAATGGCTGGAAAGAATGTGGGATCCGAAAGTTCTCATTCATAAACAGATAGCTGTAGTCTGGACTCCGTATGATTTTCACAGAAATCAGCAGTTCAGTCATGGTGGTATTGATGTTTTCAATCTTATCAAAACAAATGATGGATGGAAAATTTCAGGTGCTATGTACACCGTAGAACCGGAGAACTTCAGGGACAGTCCTCTGGGAAAGCCTGAGTTTTAGGCAGGAAAATTATAATATTTTAATCACCTCTATCAGAAAAACAACCACAGAGGACACAGTGAATATAATTGTTCAACAACATTATGAATTCTACCTTTTCTCTGTGTTCTCTGTGGTTTCGTTGTTTTTGGATTTTTTTTGCAAAACCCAATGTAATGATATTTCCTATTTTTTAGAGCGTAATCCCTCAGCAGTCCGGTCCTCCAGAGGAGGTGCGGGTGTCATCCCGGGAGGATTATTTTTCACCAGTCTCATTACTTCTTCCACCCCTCTTTCAATCTGCGGATCGCGCCCTTGCATTAATATATCAGGATCATCCCATACTTTAATGTCAGGTGATACACCTTCCCCTTCCCAGAACCAGTGACCGTCATTATCATACAATCGCGCACCGGGAACCGTGATCCCACCTCCATCAATCAGCCGGTGACCGGTAGCCGGTCCGACCAGTATACCCAGGGTCCGTTCCCCAATAATAGGTCCTGCCTCCAGTTCCTGAAATGCCCAGGGCAGACCGTCTCCACCTGAACCAGCCCATCCGTTGATCAGCATCCCCATGGGACCGGTATTAGTTTTTATTGGCTGAGTATGATCCCTTCCGTGTCTCCAGTGCAGATTATAGACCACTGGTCTCTTCAGTAGTTCAAGGAATCTGTCTGCAAGCTGGCCGCCGCCATTGAATCGTTCATCAATGATAAATCCTTGTTTGTCCAGCTGGCCGTAATACATACGCACCAGTTCTCTTTGCCCCTGACTGGACGTGTTGGACATGTAAATGTAGCCAAGTTTACCATCAGAAAGTTTTTCCACCATTTTCCGGTTGTTTTCCATCCATTCCAGATATCTGAGATTCACTTCTTCACGCTGAGTAAGACATTTGACTGTATACTGTTTGGCATCTTCCTGTTTACCTGTACTGCTTACCGTTAGGGATACTGTTTTTCCTGACAACCCTTCAAAAGCAGCATAGGGATCTTTAGCAGGATCCAGAACCACTCCATTGACAGAAAGAATATAGTCTCCTTTCTGGATGTTAACTCCCGGTTTGTCCAAAGGTGAACGTACGTCTGTGTCCCAGTCCGCCGGCCGGATAACCCGTTTGATCCGATATGTATTCTGTTTTAATTCCCAGTCGATACCCAGAAAACCGGTTTCCCGGCGCTCTACCCTCTCCACATCTCCTCCGAAGGTATAGGTATGACCGGCACTTAATTCAGCTTGCATATTAGACTGAATATTGGTTATATCCCAGCGGGTGCGTGCATCTTTGATCAAAGCTCCGTACCGATCCCGTAATTCTTCCCAGTCAACCTTGTGCATATTGGGATCATAAAAGAAATCACGGTATCTTCTCCAGGTATCAAGAAAAATCTGCTGCCATTCCTGCCTGGGCACAAGTTCCATGACAAGGCCATCTGTTGGTACTGGTTTGTCGATTTTCTGATCAGGAGCTGGTTTAATAATTCCATACCGGCCTTTACTGGCTACAACAAGTGATTTTCCATCTGCAGCTGCTTTCACTCGATCTACATCAGAGATAATAGTTTTTTCTTCCCGTTCTTTAAGATCATAATAATGTAACGAAGAGGATCTTTCTGCAGAACCGGTATTGGAATAGCGTAAATACACCAGTTTTCCTTCAAAAGGAATAAGTGATGTTATATTTCCTGCTGCCGGAGGAAGCAGAACCAGACGAGCTTCCAGATTCTCAAAATCAATATCTACAGAGACCTGATCTTTTTCTTCAGAACTGTCCTCATCTTTATCATTATCATTTTCTTCTTTTTTAAGTTCATCATTTTCAGGCTTAAGAAGAGAAGGAGTGTCTTTACAGAGAGAGACTGAAGCAATTTGAGTTGCATTTGGATAGATCCAGGTACCATCATCCATATCAGAGTAAGCAGCAGAAAGATTTCTATCAGTCAGATAAAACAGATACTTTCCGTCAGCACTGAATACAGGATGGGAATCATTGTAAAAGCCGCTGGTTGCCTGATGCAGTTTTTCATTTTCCACATTATAAATGAATACAGCATCCTGAGCATTTTCCAGGGGTCTGTGAAAGGCAATCCAGCGTGAATCCGGAGACCAGGTTATGGGATAACTGAAACGAGACCCATGTCCCAGATTCCATACCGTATTAGCGGCTTTGGTAAGCTTTCCGCTTTCTACATCAAGAATATAGATATCATTTCTTTCATCAATGAATGCTATCATGCTGCTGTTTGGTGACCAGTATAGGGAATACCCGAATCCTCGCCCCCTATCGGTCAGTTTTCTGGGAAGAGAACTGCCGTCAGCTTCCTGTATATAGATCTCATATTCTCCGGATCGATCACTCCAGTAGGCAATATATGTACCATCCGGAGACCAGGCAGGATTCTGATCAAATGCACCACAGGTCTGGGTCATATTTATAGTATATCCTTCTTCAGAAGGCACATTGAACAGTTCTCCCCGGGCTTCAAAAACCACTCGTTTACCTTCCGGTGCAGCAGTCATGTTGCTGATATTTTTGCTGACATCTTCGGAGTGTTTCATCTCTGCAGACAGATCACTGACAACATGTACATCTACCTCTTCGTATTCATGAGAGTCAATATCCATAAGGTAAAGAGTTCCTCCTGCTTCAAAAACAATATCTTTGTCACTGGCAGAAAGATAGGAAATATCAAAATCTTTAAAATAAGTAACCTGCGTTATATTCCTGCTGTTTGTATCATAATACCAGATGTTCAGTCTCATATTCTGACCTCTGTCTGAGAGCAAGTAAATCCTATCACCAACCCAGGCGGGTTTACCGTCATTAGCCGGATGATCTGTGATCTTTTCTGTTTTTTGGGTATCAAAATTGTAGATAATGATATCCGAGGTGAGTCCTCCGCGATACCGCTTGAAGGGATAATTCTCAGTGATTTTAGTGATATAGGCCAGATATTTTCCCTCAGGTGAGAAGCTGGCCAGTTCTCCATAGGGAATTTTTAACTTTTTCGGAAACCCACCTTCTTTATTCACTAAATAAAACTGATTATAAGACTGACGCCCGCTTTGCCTGCCCGAGGCAAAAAGAAGCTGTTTCCCGTCCGGATGCCAGTCCACCATTCGGTCTGCATGGGACTGATAGGTGATGCGGTCAGGAACGCCTCCCTGTACAGGTATAACATACACATCCTGGTTGCCGTTATAACTGGCTGTGTAGGCAATAAATTTACCATCAGCAGAAAACCGGGGCCATGATTCTTCTCCGGGTGAATGGGTGACCTGCAGAGCTGTTCCGCCGCTTTTGGGCATTACCCAGATATCACCACCGTAGACAAATGTTATTCTGGTATCGGAAACATCCATATACCGCATCAGTTTTGCGCTTATCTGTGCATCTGCGGTACTGAAAATTCCCAATAAAATCAGACATACTACTGCTTTTTTTAAGTTCATAGTTAATTCTCCTTAATTTGTGTGATCAACATACAAATTTTATAATTGAATAATATTACTTATATTGGTACATATGTTATATAAGGATACGGAAAAACTCGTATAGGGTTTCGGCTTGCAATTCAGTCTGCTTTGCTTTATATATTCCGGGTGCTTTTTTTTGTTTGATTCGATTTATTAGCAGTCTAAAATAATTCTTTATCTATTGCCCTTTTATATAACAAATCGGATGTCCTTGATCCGAAAATTAATTCATTTAATTCATTAAACTTACTCTATGGTAAGCTTCTCCTGTAAACGAATATCCTCTGAAGAACTGCATATAAAAATATTAAATTCACCTGGTTCAGCATACCATTGTTTCGTATCCGGATTCCAGTAAGAAAAAGCTTTTTTGTCTAAAAGAATCCTGACCGTTTTCTTTTTCCCTGCTTTTAAAAATACTTTTTTAAATCCTTTTAATTCTTTTACAGGCCGGGGGTGAGAACTTTCAACATCCTGAATATACAGCTGCACTGTTTCTGACCCGTCAATCTCACTAGTATTCTTAAGTGTAAAGGTAACGTCAATCTGATCATCTTTGGAAAATGTATCTGAAAAAACACTTACATTACTGTATTCAAATTCTGAATAGGATAATCCATGTCCGAATGCAAATAACGGTTCAATATTTTTATGTTCATACCATCTGTACCCTACAAAGATACCTTCATCATATTCGATATCATATAACTGATGAGTAAAAGCATTTTCCGGCCAGCTGCTGTACAATTCCTCCCCTTCAGGAATATATCCGTATCCGGGTGAATCCCGGAATTGTTTTTCAATGGTAATGGGCAATTTGCCCGAGGGATTAACAGTTCCGGATAGTATTTCAGCCAACGCTTTATTGCCGATCTGTCCTCCGTACCAGGCATAGATAACAGCAGGGGTCTTATCTATCCAAGGAGTCATATTGATTCCTGAACCTGAATTAACAATGACTACTGATTGTTGATTTAAATCTAACACTCTTTGTATATTCTGTAATTCATTACCCGGCAGATCAAAGGGACGATCACTTCCCTCGCTATCTGAAGTTCCTGTACTGAGAAGCACAATATCTGCAGAAGAGATTTTTTCTTCATCAGAAATATCCACAATTTCAACCAGGTCACCAAACTCATTTTTCAATGCTTCAGCAAGCGTAATATTATTATACCCTTCAACATAACCCGAATCGCCGCCATGGGCTATTTCATTCATATATTTCCCTAAAGCTACAATATTCATATCTTCTGTTTTTTCAATAGGTAAGGTGTTCTCTTCATTCTTAAGCAGTACGATACCCTCACGCGCTGCCATCAGAGCAACCTTTTCATGTTTATCAAATGTTTTTAAATACTCCAGTTCCTGCTGCGGTGTATCATAAAAATCCATAGCAAAACAGGTGCGCAAAATACTTTTTGTCATTTTTTCAATCTGTTCTTCACTGACTTTTCCAGACTCCACCAGATCTCGGGCATTTTTCAATGCTTTCCTCTCCGGCATTTCCAGATTCTGTCCCGACTCAATGACTTTTTTGCCATCATATACAGACACCCAGTCAGTCATAACCAACCACTTAAATCCCAGCTGATCCCGCAGTAAATTATTTATAACATAGTTACTCTGTCCGCACCATTCACCATTCAGCTGATTGTATGCTGTCATCACAGCCATGACCCCGGCATCCACACCTGCCTTGAATCCAGGCAGATAAATCTCATGTAAAGCTCTTTCATCAACTATGGAATTACTGCGTCTGCGGTAAAAATCAGTGTTATTACATATAAAATGTTTTAAAGTTGCTGCGGTTCCCGTACTCTGTACTCCCTTTACATAATTTTCTATCATACGGCTGATCAGATAGGGATCTTCTCCAAAATATTCAAAATTGCGGCCGCACTGTGACTGCCGGTAAAGATTTAATCCCGGACCCAGTAAAAATGATACTCCGCCTGCTCTGCATTCCTCACCAACGCTTCTGGCATATACTCTGGCCAGAGCCGGATTCCAGGTAGATGCCAGCAGCAGAGGACAGGGTAAAGCCGTGGTTTTCTCAAGCTGCTTAACTATGGTGGTATCAGTAAGTCTGGTATCAATCCGCATTCCCTGGGTAGCATCTGCCATGAAAAGATGCGGAATATCAAGTTCAGGAATTGACTGTATAAAAAACCGGCTGTATCCGCCCAGCATTTTAATTTTCTGATCCAGGGACAGATTATTGACAACTTCTTCAGCTTTCTGATCAGCAACCTCAAAACTTACCGGGGGTATAAAAGTATTTTGTTCCTTTGCAGTACATGACAGCATGAATGAAACTGCACATACAATAACTGCAGTCCCAAATAAATATTTTATAAAAGATGATCTTTTCATAATGCTCTCCTTTGTTTTATAATTTTTTTAAATATGACTTGATTATTCTGTCTATCATAGTATTAGTTTTTTTATTAACCATCATACGGGACGTATCAGCTTCGAACCATTGTAAGGTTTGTTTAATACCAGCTTTAAATGGTACGGTTGCTGCAAAATCCGGAACGAATCGTTTGATTTTACTGTTATCAAATATAAGACTGTGCGCTTTATCACCAATCAGTGAGCCTTTCATAGAAGGTTCCATCCTGCAAATATAATCAGATGTTATATGGATTATATCAGCTTCTGTATCTGCTGCTTCCGCAACACTCTGATAAATCTGATCCCAGGTTAATATTTCATCACTGGTAATATGAAAAGCATGTCCTATAGCTTTAGTATGGCCGATAAGTCCGACAAATCCCTTAGCAAAATCACGGGAATGTGTAACAGTCCAGAGAGAAGTCCCGTCTCCGTGTACAATAATTTTCTTGCCTTTTTTCATACGATCTATGATTGTATATTCATTCCACCCACCCATCGCAACCGGAATAACAGTATCATAGGTTAAAGATGGTCTTACGATCGTCATAGGAAATTCTTCTTCTCTGTAAACCGCAGTTAATGCATCTTCACAGGCAATTTTACGCTGGGAGTATTCCCAGAAGGGATTATTCAAAGGAGTGGATTCTGTTATTACAGGATTCTGTACCGGTTTCTGATATGCGGAGGCAGAACTGATAAAAATATACTGATCAGTTTTGCCTTTAAATAAATTAATATCCCTCTCTATATCATCAGTATTAAAAGCTATCCAGTTTACAACTGCATCCCAGGTATGCCTTTGAAGTCTTGCTGATAAGTTGCCGGGATGATTGATATCTCCTCTTATAGTTTTTGCCCCTTCAATTTTGATTTTACTTATTCCCCGGTTCAGCAAATAGAGGTCAATACCCTGTTCTATGCATAATCGGCTCACCGCAGCGCTGATATTCCCGGTTCCGCCGATAAACAATACTTTCATATATCTCCATGATTTATGATTGTTTTTATTTTTTTTATTGTGGTTTCCGCATCTGGTTCAATATGAACTGTCTTAACTTTGTTTTCCACCAATTCATTCTAATTTATCCGGTGTTAGCATCAGAGAATTTCAGGTCTGAATGCTGAATTTTTACTATAGCATAAATCAGCAATATGTTCAGTCTTTGCACGGTTTCTTCCGTGTAAGATCAACTGAACACCTTTCTCTGCAAGTGTCAGGGCGGTACTGAGGCCTATTCCGTCAGTAGCACCCGTAATTAGTAACTGACGTTTTTATAGTTTCCATTTCATGAAAAAAATTATTTCAAATACATTGTTTTTTCTTTGTACCCTCCTTTGAGAGAATCGTATATCAATGTAATTCTTCCACTGCCTGATACCAGTAAACGAAAATCTACTTCAGAAAAACCGGGTATGCCTCTTACTACCCAGAAGGAATTATTATTCACATCGATTTTTTCAGTCATACCTCTGAACTGATCGATCAGTTTTCCTGCTGCTAAAAGTTTTACATTCTTCCCCTTAATCATAAAACGATCCGATCTGTGCAATTTTTTCTGAATTGCTATATTTGACATGGAAGGTGTCACTCTGCTGTTCTTTACAGTAACATCAATCTGACAGACATCATCATCTCCTTTTTCTGTTTCTATGTTATCAAATTCTAGACGGGCTAACTGATCTGCATGATACATACAGAATGCAGCATTTCTGTGACAGGTTTCCGGAAGCTGGAAAAATGGTGGAACCCGTCTACTGAACTTTTTGACACCGCCAATTTCAATATCTCCGTACAGCGGATGTTTATATGGTTTCCATTCAGCATACTGTTCACCTAAAAGAATACGATCATAGTAAAACATTTCATTTATTCTCCGGTATATGGACATTAATTGTCTGAGTTCTTCATTTTCTTCCCGAGATCTTTCTTCTCCCCTAAACACAGTGCGGGAATAACTGATATCCAGCTCATTGGTAAATGTAAAGATTCCAAGAGAATTATAGAGAAAGTCAATACTGCCGCCATACACTGTGTACAGATCCTTATAAACTGTCTGATAATCATAATCCGGTAAAATTTTTTCCCCATTTTCACCAATAAAATCATATACTCTTTTATCTGCAGCAGGATAATCTCCCAAATTCTTCGCTCCAGGTCCCTTAAGGATCATACCGCCGCTGTTATGAAAATTCTGGCCGCCGGCAATATTTGGATGATCCAACAAAAAATCACGAGTAGCTTTGGTTTCCGGCCAGCAAAAAGGATAGCCTCCTGCCCCCCGCTGCACATAATTCGGCTGCCAGTTGTAGGCATAATTACGGTTCATATCATATCCCCCAAGGGGATCTTCATTGATACGGCCGTCACCATCATTATCTATTCCTTCTCTTCCTAACATAATATACTCCCCTTTCTGACCAGGCAGGACCGGTATCATGATACGGGGATCATCAGGATGAAGCCTGTATTTCCCGTCCGGATCTTTCTTGCGCATCTGGGTATAGGATCCGTCTCCATCCAGGTCATCGGGACCATCCTCATCTTTCAATCCGTCCCGGTCATCATCATAGGGAATTAATCCGGTACGGGGAGAATTTGGATCTGTTGGTTTATGTATGAAATGATCTCGGCTGTCCGGATTCATACTCGGGATTACATAAAAAACTCTTTCATCTAACAACCGGGTTGCCAGTTCGGTTTCACCGTAATTGGTCAATAAATACCAGATTGTATAGAGTGCTACTTCTGTTCCCTGAATTTCATTACCGTGAATATTAGCATCTATGTAAAATCCGGGTTTATGTTCTTCAAGACCTGTTTTTGGATTGTTTATAATGACACCCCATATATCACGACCCTGATAAGTTTTGTCAAGTGACTTCAGTTCTACAAATTCCGGATATGCTTTTTTAAGATCTTCTAATGCTTTGGTCAATTCCTCCTGATCATAGAAATGATCAAAGGTTAAATGTACTTTTTCCTTACAAAAGGATTGCATATGCGATATTGTGCAAAATAACAATAAAAAGATTATAAAAGTTAAAATTTTATTGAAACGCATTCTAACCTCCTCATTACTTAAGTTCGATTGTTGATGTGACTGATCCAAGTTTGGGCGAGCCGGCTGTTACGGTAATGTCAGATCCTTTCTCCGCTCTTATGGTCCATTCCAGTTTTTTCGTACCACCGCTGCCCCCGATGAATTGTAATTTTTCTCTTGCCTGACCGGAAAAAATTTTCTGATCATCCCTGGTTTCCAACTGTACAGTAATAGGCCAGACTGATTGAGCTCTTCTGCCCTGGGCAGTTGAAGTCGGAAACCAGCCAGGATTTGTGAAATAAACAGTGAGAACATAGAGACCATCATCTATTTCTTCAACTTTGGTTTTTTTAATCGATAATGAAGCCAACCGGTTCATGAGATCCAGATACAGATCAGAATGAAAAGTTATTGTTTTTTTCATTTCAGCTGGAGGAGGATTAATTTTTAAATAGGGAACAAATCCACCAATTTCCACATCTCCGAGGGTCGGATGTTTATATGGTGCCCAGTCAACAAATCCGTTTCCTTCCAAAGTCCTATCTGACCATTGTACAATATACGAATCCGGATGCTCTTCATCATCTCCACCTGATCTTCCGGGCATTTTTTCAATCATGGCAGCCATCTTTTCTGGGGTCACCCTTCCTGATTCAACCATTTTCTTAACCATTTCCAGGCTAAAATTGGGAGGAGCTCCCTGGGATTCAAGAAAGTTCTCAATTGTTTCATCTTCCAATGCTAAAAAATCTTCCGAAGATATTTCTTTTAATTTATCAACTGTCAGTTCATCTTTTTCAGGTTTCTTTTCCGGTTCTGGTATCCTCCATAGATCAGAAGAAAAAACCCAGACTCCATACTGAAAATAACAAAAAGATACAAAAGACCCTTTTCCAACACCTTCAGCACGTTTTTCAGGATATTTAAATTCAGCTTTTTTTAATTTATCTTTATACTCTTTCTGAATAGCTTCAATAAAAGGCATGTCCTTTTTATCGATTGTTACAGCTGGCCCCAGTCCTAAAAACATAGCGACTAAATCTTCATTTACTTCCATACCCGGGGGGGTGATTCCCATTCCTTTAATAATATCCACCAGTTCTGTCAGTGTATATTCTGTTTCAGGATCCACCCCAAGAAAACCTGCCATATTTTCAGGAACTGTCACCTTATCTCTGGAAGCTTTTGCCCTCCCGGTCTGTTGCAGATTAATAAATGTATTCTCCTGAGAGAAATTCAGCACCATGGCTATATTATTATGATCAAATAAAAATTCCATTAATGCTATAGTTTCTTTCGCGGATACGGGCCAGCGGCCTGTTTTGATCATATTATATTCAAAATCATGAGGAAAGTTGCGATGCAGTTCAATACCACCCAAAGGATCTTCATTATATTCTCCGTCATTGTCGTCATCTTTACCTTCAGAATATATTTTATATTTTCCGGTTTCCCCCTTTTCAGCTTTTGCTCTTCTCATCAACCTCGGTTCTTTCGGGTCTGGTATCCATTCTCCTTCCGGATCTATTACCCGCATGGTTGTGATCAATCCGTCTTTATTTAAATCATCAGGACCGTCTTCATCAATCAGAGCATCCAGATCTTCATCTGCAGGTTCATTATTTGAAAATTTTTCAACTTTTGGATCAGCAAAAAAACCGTGTGCAGCATCCGGATTAAGTAAAGGAGCAATATACACAGTTCTATGTTCTAAAAGATGAGTGATCTTTTCATCCTCACCATAATTTGATAACAATTTTTCTGCAATCATCAATGCAGCTTCTGTTCCAATCAAATGAGCACCTTCTAAATTCGCTGAAATGAAAATACCGGGCCTGGAATCAAGTGTAACCCTGCTCTTGGTTTCTGCAGCTATTTGCAGAATTTTAAGATCTCTTCCTCCGAAACTCTTTCCGATAGAAATCAGTTCTGTAATTTCTGAATATTCAGAAGACCATGACTTTAGAATCGATGAGACGTCATCAGGAGTATGGTAAGTATTAAATGTGAGTTTATCAGATTCTGATCCCAGAATACAAACAGAGCAAACCAGAAATAAAACAAATGTCACCAAAATTCTCAACTTCATATAAACCTCCTTTTATGAATATCATTCAGTTAATTAAGATGATACCAATTTTTTTTAAAAAATCCATCTATAAGAAATTATCCTGCACGACCGGAGAGAGCAAAGAATCCCAAACTACTGTGGGTTCAATAAAGAATCGAATCTAGCTGGAAATGAATATTATTTTAAGAATCATACTTTTCCAGCAAAAAACCGTCATATCTTCTTATTAATTGGCATGAGATTCTTCACTCCTTTCAGTCGTTCAGAATGACAATACAAAGTGATTGGTTTTAAAACTGTAAATTTTTTTTCAGGATAAGTCCGTTTCTAATGTATAGCATTCTCCGTGATTCTATCTTTTATTGTCTATTGTATTTAATATTTCAGAAGCCATCTGAGGATGGAGATGTGTATAAAAATTCATCAATTTGATGTTCAAGAATTTTTTGGGGCATGTATTAATACTCCTCCATTATAAAATACATAAAGTTAGAGTCATAATAGAAATATATTAAGATTTAAAACTATTAAATAACACTATTATTTTTTCAGATAAAAAACTGAATCAAAAAAAGATTTCATTTTCGCAGCATACGGAACACCATATTTTTCAAATGTGGCTTTTGTTTGTGCATCAGGTTTCCAGTCAAAAAAAGCATGATAGGCTCCTTCAACTTGTATATATGTTACTCTCTGACCGGCATTGTTTAATGAATCGGCATAGGCCTGTACATGTTCATCTTTAATTAGCATATCATTAGTACCACGCAATAAAAGCTGAGGTACAGCACGTTCTGTTATGTCTGGAATATTATCGATCGGGGAAATAGCTTTCATCCATGAATCAGATCGTTCCCCTACAAAATTTTTAATCAATTCACTGTCAAAGACACCATAACTGGGTGCGGCTGCTTGAAGAGCTTCAGTAATTTCTCTGCGTATTTGTTCTATAGATTTACCTTGAGGAACATAGGTCGGTCTGAACTCATAAATACCTTCTTGTTCACCAAATCCTCCATCTCCGATCATGTGAGTCATATTAATTGCCGCAGCTGACAGATGACCGCCGGCACTGTCACCGGTAATGGCGATGTGTGCAGGATCTCCTCCATATTCCTCAGCATGTTCCTGAATGTGGGCAATAGCCCCATATATATCTTCAATCAAATCAGCCATGGTATTGGGTTTGCTATCACCGTCTTTGGTTCCGATCCAGCGATAATCTATACTGACAACCACATAGTCACCGCTCTTTACCAGCTCACGAGCTAGACCGCGCATGATGTCTTCAGTGTTCGCTGACCATCCACCTCCGTGTATAATAACAATGCATGGCAGATGTTTGACTCCTTCAGATGAAAATACATCGTATTTCAGCTTTTTTACCCCAGGCTGTGCATATACAATGTTCTGTGTTACAGTAAATCCATCCAGAGCTTCTTCTTCGATAAAAGAAGCACCTATTACCTTATCCCTTTCTATCTTTATATTCATTACAGAATCCATTGACTCGTAATACATTCGCCATCTTCCTTCACCAGGATTGTAATAGTAAATACTGTCAAGTATATAGCCGTCATCAGGTTTGGCTTTAATAGTAATCACCGTTCCCGAAGCCACTTTACAATCTTCAGGAATAGACGGACTAACTTTGATATTTCCATGTTCCGGCTTTTTAATGGTTACTGTTAATATTTCTTCTTTTATGTTACCTTGATTTTGACCTAAGGCTTTATGGTGAAATAATACAATTACTACAATAACGACCCCCAGAAAACTACAAGTAAATCTTCCCATTATTTTTCTCCATATTAATATTTATACTTAACCTGATTCTGTTTGATTATTCTTGGTAACTAAAAATTCTATATTGCAGAATTTATAAAGGTTATTATGAGATAGGTATGAATAAAATCTAATTATATTCAATGGAGTGATTACCAAATGGTCCATACATCCACATATTAATCATATAATCAACACAATATTCATCAATAGTTGTTATTAACTGAATTTTCAGTATTAATCATTGTAAAAAAATATGAAAGACCCCAAACCATCATACAATGTTTTACAGACATACATAGATATTATTTCTTTTTTTTGATAAGACTTATAATCCATAATAATATAATTGCACCAACTAACGCGGCAATTAATGATCCAATCAGACTGCCGGTAGCTATACCCAGTACGCCAAATAAATAACCACCTAATATAGCACCTACACATCCAATCAATAAATTAATCCAAATACCAAACCCTTTCCCTTTCATAATAAGCCCTGCTAGCCAGCCTGCAACTAAACCGATAATTAAAAACCATATAATATTCATCTTCTTCTCCTTTCAAAAATTAATTAAATGTTCGGGGTCTTTCAATATCCCATATTGCGTATTTCATGAATCGAATATAATATGACAAAAAGATTAAACTGCTGGAGATTCAGTAACAATTGGATTTTTAATTAGGTAAATATAGTACTAAACAAAATATTCAAAAAATAAACAATATACAAGTAAATATTATTATAAAATATAATATTATTTTATAATAACATATTATTTATTCTCTGCCTTTTCGATTCTGTCTTCACCATTTGTCACCCATTGTAATGAAAACCGTACAAAAGCAATTTCTTTATAATTGTCTTTTTCAAATAATAAACCTATTTCTTCATTCTCCATCACAGTTAAAGAAGAATAAGCTGCACTGCCCGCATAAATGGTTTTCCCGACAGTCCAGTTATTCCCTTCATCATAACTTAAACGTACAGTCATATTTTTACGATTATTTTCCATATTAGCATTGGAAAAAAGTAATCGGTTCTTTTCAAAGCCGTCTTTAACAGATGTATAGCGAATCAAACTTGCATTACAACCCGGATCTGCAAGTTCTGGTTGTGACATTGTTTTCCAGGTGTTACCGTAATCTTCAGAAATATGGATATACCGCATTCCGCCTTTATTAACCCGGCTGTTTATTAACCAGCTGCCATCAACTGATTCAACAACTTTGGATTCATCAGCTGGTCGGATAGGGGTATCAATCAGGAACCATGATTTTCCATGATCTCTGCTTCCAAAAAGATATAAACCCTTTTCAAGATTTACTAAAGTATGTAATAATGTACCAGTCTGTGTTTGAATACCTCGACCTGAAGTGATAAACTTAAAATCACTGTACCAGTCAGATTTTGTAATCTGAGAAGTAATATTTTCAGGCTCACTCCATGTTTTTCCATTATCCTGACTTTTAATCACATGCAGATAATAAATACCAGACTCTTTGTTATGATCCATAAAATTATAGAACAAAAAGATAACATTGGTTTCTTTATCTACAATCATGGAAGGATCAGAAGCAGATGTACCATATGGATAGTTAACTACAGTCTCACATTCGGACCATGTCACTCCGTTATCACTGCTGCGACGGATAACTATATTTATGTTTTGATTTGTTCTTAAATCAGCACAGGATTCAACACGTTCATCTGCAGCAACAATAAGAGTTCCGTCAGGTGCGGTGATCAATGCCGGAATACGATAGCATGATACGTCTGTACTCATCTCATCAGTAAACAGTGCGGAATATGTAATAACACCACTGGGAATTTTTGAAGTATTCTCGTTTGTACAGAATCCTGCAAATGTTAAAATTAATAAAACTGCAATTATATTTTTCATAATATATTTATTTAATTAAATTATTTTTAAAATATTTGTAAATTCCTGTCAGCAGATTTGCTCTCGGAGTGTTTTTCATATAGTGATTATATGTATCGCCGAATCTTATGATATTTTGTTCTTCACCCTGTAAAATAAACCAGTAGATAACAGCAATATTCGCAGATGAAATCAGCAGTATAGACCAATGCGGACAAAAGAAAAAATATGAAAGAAAACACAACATAGCCCCCACATACATGGGGTGACGGATTAATTTGTACACACCATGATCAATAAGACCTGCTCCTTTGTTTCTGACAAGCGAAATAATGGAAAGTACAATCAACACAACACCTGCAAAGAGAAGTATCCACCCGACATAACTGATGTACTGTAAAGAATCAGAAATTTTAATTATGGATTGTAAATAAATGAATAAAGCAATAGAAAATCCATTAAAAATATATCCAATGGTTTCCATAATTTTCTGTTTCATTTTAAATCTTCTTATTGTATGTTTATGGTTAGAATCAGCGATCCTTATGTTACTTACATAACCATGATGTTAATATTGCTGACTGCAGAGAATCCGGATTTTCAATTTCTTCAATTATATATCTATAGGTTTTCGTTTGACTCTCTTGTATATCAGCTTTGGTAAGTTTCAATCCTGCATAGTGTAAATATGTATTATAATCAAGCTCTTTAGTGGTATAGATATATTCAAATATCTGTGTTAAAGAGATTCCTGCAACTGATTCACAGTCTTGCTGAAACTCTGAAGCTGTAAATCCTCTTTTAAGTTCCTTATAATATTTACCGTATAATAATCTCATTACATCATCCAGTGATTTCTTATTCCGAGTTGCGTTTCTGATAGTAAAGTCTAACAGTAATCCGACAACCGGACCTTTATTATAGTAAGAAATCGTTTTATTTTTATTTTCTCCCTGTCCACCGAAGGGCCCTTCATCCCAGGTATTATAGCTGGACTGTGATAAAGACTGAACAAATCGTCCAGGATTGTTTTCAAGAGTATTTATATGTCTTTCGAAATTGTTTAAAAAAACTTCTTCATCTGTTATTCCGGCTCTTCTTACAATTAAGTATTCATAATATACAGTCAGTCCTTCACTCACCCAGAGCTGGTATGTTCTGTTTTCTTCATCATAGTCAAAAGGACCCAGTTCAAAAGGTCTGATGCGTTTTACATTATAGTTATGAAAATATTCATGACCAAGAAAATTCATTATCCTGATCATATCCTGTTTGTTTTTGATACTGCTGCCATTGAAGCTAACAGTTGTATTATTGAGATGTTCTATCCCTCCTCTGCCAGGTCCTGTGCCGATAAATGTATACTGCTTATATGGTATATCGTCAAATATTGCCACAGCTGCTTCAACAACCCTGCATAAATTGTCAATAAACAGCTCGTGATCAAAACTTCCCATTTTATACCCAATAAAACGATGTTCGATCCCCTCTACTCTAAATGATGGCAGTTCCTGTAAATGTCCGATTAAAATGGGGCTGTCATAAAGAATATCAAAATTCGAAGCAAAAAAAGTATCATGCTCTCCGGAAATCTTTTCCAGACCGGTTGCTGTTTTATTCCAGTTGAATTCTGGATTTCTAATGATCGTCACTGTGACCGGCAGGGTAAGCAACCCTTCAATGTATAAAAAATTATTTGTGGGTACAATGTATGCATGTGTAGTATCCAGAAAACTGTAAGCAACAAACCTCCTTTCAGAGGTGACATCATAGCGTAATATAAAAGACTCATGCGGATCAATTATTATTCTCCATGTATTGCTGTTCATTTGACTAACCTGAACAGAACAACCATTTTCTTTGATGGCTGAAATATTTTTAACATCTTCAGCATAATTCATTAACTGGTAATATCCGGGCATCCATTCAGGCATTTTGAATACCAGTGTATCCTGATTTAATCCTTTTACCCGGAATTCTGTATGAAATCTGTGTTTTGCCGGATCCGGTATAGAGACAATATAATGTAATTCCGGCCTTTCAAACTGAGCAAAGACAGGTTTATGGAGGCCAGAAAAAGAAAAAATAATACACAATAAAACTGTTTTTACTTTCATTTTATTTCCTTAATATTATTTTTTAAAAAATAATTTTAATTACTGTATTTTATATAGTTACCATAATCAGCTAATTCCGTAAAAATCTCTTTTTTTACATCACCAAGCTCATAGGTTTTGTATTTCTCAAAAACACTCATCAACAATTCACTATTTTTTTTCGGATCAAATTCCTGAAACTTTGCATAAATATAGTCTGAATCCAAAGAAAGAATATCATAATATTTGCAGGAAGAAGTACAGGTAAAATCAAATCTTTTTATATCAATAATTTTTATTTTTTTACATATGGAAGTATAAAAAAATATTTTAGAATTTCTAATATCATATACAATACTCCACTGAGTATCTTTCTGCTTCACTGAATCTAGAATTGAAAAGGCTGTTGATACCAAAGACTCATTTATCCGGTTATGCATATTTTTAATCAATACAACGGCTTTTACAAACCTTTCACCTGAGGTTGTTTCATTTCTTATTGGTAGATCGCCTCCGAATCCCTTAAAGTTGTTAATATATTTAAGAGAATTCCGGTAAGTATTATTGCTCAAAACCGGATACTGTATTTCTTTTCCATGATATGTATGTATTTTCCCATCATAAAATTCAATAATTGCTGTATTGCCCTGCTTGTCAGAAATTAAATAATGCAGATTTACAAATATTGGTGAAACTGTTAAAGGAGGAAAATTATGAACAATCTCATTGACACTGGAATAATTATCAAGAAAATACTGAACCCACTGAAATTCATTCACTGTATATAAAGAATCATCCTGGTGGCCTTTTCCGAACAGATTCAGCTCTTCGATGACCAGACCTGCTTCATTCATGCCTCCTAAAGGAAATTCTTTTCCGAACTGATTAAAGGTAATACTTCCATATTTTGAAACCCAGGAGATTTTCTTTGGTTGTTGGGTAAAAGCAACTTTAGGGACTCCTTTCTTATTCAAAAAAATCAGTCCGTCATTGATCGGCCAATCAAAATTCTTGGCTAAAATTAACTGAGTGCTGTCCTTCAGACAAAACGCAGTACAAGCCATTAAAAGTGATGACTGCATTATTGTAATTATTATGATATAAAAAATTTTATTTTTCATATTAATTATCTAATAAATATATATATTTACCTATACCGTCTGTGATGGCCCATGAATCATGTCCATAGTTAAAACCTGTCGTAACTATGACAACATTTAGTTCCGGAATAATATAAATAAACTGACTTCCCAATCCATTAGCCCATATTGTATTATATGAAAATCCATTCGAATGTAAGTCTATATTCCACCAGTGATATCCATAATTATCCCCTTCTATATGAGTTTTGATTTTTATAGAAGTAGATTCTTCTATCCATTGCTGTGAGACAATCTGCTGGTTTTCAAACTTACCTTTATTTAACACCATCAAACCAATTTTTGCCATATCACGAGGTCTTAATTTCAAGGAACCCCCCATACAGGGAAAACCATCTTGTTTTAAGATATCCCAATTGTACGATTTAATGTTTAAAGGGGTAAACAGATATCTTTCAGCAAACTCATCAGCATACATTCCGGTTTTGGATTTAATAACAGCACCAAGTATTTCAGTATTGCCCCCGTCATACACAAATGTATCTCCGGGCTGATGTGCCATTTCTCTTTTTATAGCATAATCAATTCTGTTTTCCGCATGGAAGACAGCATCATTTTCAGTATCATACCCTGAAGTCATGTTCAGAAGATGATAAATACTTATTTTGGAATATTCATCAGATTCTAAGTGCCTGTAGTGCGGAAAGATTTTGTATAAGGGTTCATAAATACTGGTAATGTATGCTTGGTCCTTAGCAATTCCTATAAGCAGAGAAGTAATACTTTTTGTAGAAGATTCTATTTGATGCAGATCTGTATGGGTATACCCATAAAAATATTCTTCACAAATCAATTTTCCATCTTTCAGCAAAAGAAAAGAATTAATCCTCCCGTAATCGCCATGTATAATTTCTGGAATTATGGAATAAATAAAAAGAGAGTCTTGTGCAGACTGGTAACCCGATACTGGAATATTATCGTTGATAACAACAGGTCTGTCATAAAAATATTGATAATTTTCAGAAGTACAATCAGGTTTTGCCTGAGTAAGATATATACTGACTTCCTCATTTTTAGTCAAACGAACAGGATCAAATAGTTCACCCTCGCATTGAAAGCCTCCCCGGATAGATGTATCTGCATATAATTGACCAGTATAATTACAATTCCAGATAGGCACATAAAACCTGACAGAATCAGCAGTAATTTTAATACTATCAACCATGAATTCTGAATCATAAAAACCGTTTTTTGTCCAGAATCCATTTGCTGCAATTTCATTATTATGATAGATGAATTGTATATAAAATTTCTTGGTGATATCTTCAGGATGTGGACCTTCCCAGAAACCAATGAAATCATTTACTTTCTCATGTTTTGTACAGCTAAATATTATAGATAATAATAGTATAATAATTATGTTTTTTTCTAATTTCATCCAGCCAGAGCGCTTCCCAAATAATACGGCCAGATAATCAAAGCAAGAACAGCCTGCCAGAATGATAGTTTTGCTAAAGCAATTGTAAATAACCAGCCAATATACCATATAGGTCCAATTAAAGTAGCTGGTTCACCATGTATTTTCTTTGTTTTATTTTCTTCTGTCATCATGATTCTCCTTGTTAATTAATACATATAATTATGTATAATACTCTCTCTGAATCACCGGCTGAACAATTTTACTGCTGGGTCCGTCTCCTCTGGCAACGTTGACACCGACTTTACCTTCAAGTGCATTAAATATCTCCGCAACATCATTATGAGTAAACCCCGGGCAAAGCATAACAGCATCTATCTTCTCTTCTTCAAAAACATTTTTAGACACTTTTATTGCCTCTTTTTGGTTTTTAACTACAACAGTAATAAGTTTATATTTACCGGTATCAATAATATTCTTGTGTTTTTCACAATCTGCATCAGGTGCATGCGCCATAAATAATGCTTTAAAAGCCATAATTTCTCTCCTTAATTTTTTTATTCTTCATTCTCTATTGTGCACCAAATACTCTTTTTAAAAGATATGTTACCCGTGCTGCAGGATCCTTGCGTATTTTCTTTTCTTCCTGAGCAATGATTACAAAAAGTCCATCCAATGCCTTTTGAGTGATATACTCTTCCAAATTAGGATTCACCTGTGATCCTCCTGTTAGTAATATTATCTGGTTATAAGCTGTTGCAATCGGATTCCAGTAACTGGTTACTTCAACTTTATCTACAGCATTTTTTACAACCGGCATAAACTCTGCTTTCAGTTCTGCTTCTGTATTTGATCTGAGATACATGGTGGCAGCATTATCAGCACCTTTAAGTATGCCCACAGCATCTCTGATGGTCATACTGGTAATGGCGTCCTTGAATATAGGCAGTGCTTTTTTGGAAGCCTCCTCTGCAGCTCTGTTAATCGACTTTTCAAAATCCTTGATCATATCAGAGAAACCTGCCTGCTCAAGAGTATTTTTTACTTTTACAGCTTCAGGAGGGAAAGGAATAAATATTTCAGCATTTTTATAAAATCCATTCATAACTGATGCTGAAGAGACAGAATTTTCTGCACCAACAACAAGAGCCTCCTTTAATCCCTTTATTATTTCGTATCTGGTCAGACCGCCGGATTGAGGACTGACAGCCGGCATGAATTCATTCAGCTCAGCACATCCGCTGAGCAATACACCTGAAACAATAATAAATATAATAGTTATTTTTTTCATATTTTTTACCTTTAATTTAGTTTGTTTACTTACTGCTCATGTTCTGATATTTTAAAATCATTTTCTTTATTTCTTTATTATATAATAAAAAAAATATATTTTTCCATTATATTCTCTTACCTTTATATGTTTTGAAGCTAATTACTGATAACTGATCTGATTTATTATCTGCTCGATACGGGGCACATTATTATAAATTTTCTGATGGTTCTCTATATTCATCCCTGGTAATCAGACATGGTTAACATCTTTAATAAAGTTGGATAATATCTGTTTTCCACAATGTCCACATTTACCTGTGGCAATGACTATATGACTGATATTACCTAGAGATTTCTTACAAAAAGGGCATTTCATAAATTGTGAGTCAGATTTACCATACAATAACCTGTTCCAGAAGAACGGCATCCCAATCAGGTATGTAAAGAAAAGAACAAACCACGCAACTACGAAAAGAAAATGATTGTTAATAATTTTTGTTGCGAGCAGAAAACAAAATATTCCAGCAATATATACAATCAGGAATTTCCAAAGTGTTTTCGGATTATTCCGTTTCTGCCAGTATTCGATAAAAGTATTTCGGTCAATCTTTTTACTATTCATACCAACCTATTGATTTTGTAATTCTTCTTTTCTTATCTGGCTGAGTCTTTTGTTGACAAATTGAATACTTATCGGCAGAAAAACTCCATAAGGAATCCACAGAAACCATTTATATGGAGATCTGATCACTAAAAGAAAAGTTATAAAGACAACAGCAAAAATCCAGAAAACTATCGATGTTTTTATCATAAATGACCGTTCTTTTGGACCATTTGTGTTTTTAATACTGAAATAGGTTCCGATAACCCCTCCTGCAATACCGAGGACACCTCCTAAAATTCCACCAATTAATCCAGCATTCATTTTTCTCCCCTCTGTTCTGTACAAACATAAGATTATTTAAATATAACCAAATATACAGATTTGTCTGATAATAGGCAAATTAATTAAATTATTTCTTTGATAGTCAATATTATTTCAACATATGTTTAGATTGACTTAAAAAATAATCTGTTAGGTGTAGTTGTGATATCAAGTGTATATCTGCAACTTGAAAAAAATATTTTGAAATTAATTTATTAATTTTTAAATTCCAAAAAGCTCATTTCCTCTTTAGGTGGAATCCTACTTTCATCCCACAAATATCAAATATATTAATGAGCTATTTATATTTGTATGTTATGCATATCTCAAATTATGGAGTAAAGTTATGAAGAATAAAGAAATGAAAAATATCAGCAGAAGAAATTTTATCAAGTATTCGGCAGCTGGTGCCGCATCCCTGGGCTGTCTGGACCTTTTCTCCTGTTCAGGAAACCGGGTTCCTAAAAGTAAAGTTATTTTAATTAAAACTGACGACAGAAAAGAGGGTGTCCGTCAGGCTATGCAGCTTGCTCATATTAAATCTCCTGAAAATAAAAAAGTGCTGATTAAGCCCAATTTCAATACTGCTGACCCTACACCCGGTTCCACCCATAATGATACGCTTGAACAGATTGTTACGGAAATACATAAGCGCGGTGCAAAAGAAATAACAGTCGGGGACCGAAGCGGTCCTCAGCCAACACATGAAGTTCTGAAGGAAAAAGGTATTCATGAAATGGGCAGCAGACTGAATTTCAGCATTATCAATTTTTCTGAATTGCCTGATGAAGACTGGCTTCCTTTTTCTCCGTCCGGGAATCACTGGGAAAACGGCTTT
>Ga0180433_10002968_pt1 | contig 25518 bp, 18 predicted proteins | sample SS_ome_8_FD_132980 | JGI IMG/M metagenome (GOLD analysis project Ga0180433, IMG submission 132980) | Hypersaline lake sediment archaeal communities from the Salton Sea, California, USA - SS_1_D_1 metaG | ecosystem: Environmental > Aquatic > Non-marine Saline and Alkaline > Hypersaline >... | reverse complement strand
GGTTTACAGGTAATAATGTTTCGGGATCAATGCTGTCACAGTATGGGCTCCAGTCAAAATCCTGGTAAGCATACTGGATCTTTGTAATATATGTTTTGGGCTTTAATGTGTTGATCTTATCGTATTTCGGATCATATATTGTAACACCTTTAATAGTGCCAAACCATAACCTGCCCTTTGAGTCTTTGTAGCACGCATTGAGATTACATTCCTGCCCGATAAATCCTTCTTTGTCACCATAATGTTTGACTTTTACCTCACCTGTTGTGTTATATGTTCTTGTATCAAGCTTGTCAAGACCTTTGTCCGAACCAATGAACAGGTTATTGTAATCGTCGAATATTATTAAATATATATTATTTGATGTTAGCCCTGATTTTTTATCTATTTTTGAGAAATTCCTGTAATTATACCTGAAAACTCCTTCTTTAGTTCCGAACCAGAAAAATCCCCGTGTATCCTGTGTTACGGAATTAACCCTGTCGTCAACAAATCCGTCCTTTTTGCCGAAATGCCTTATTGTTCTGCCATTGTATAAATATGCACCGCTGTCCGTGGCAAACCACAGGTGTTTGGTGGTGTCTGAATATATATTGTATATTACCCTCCCTTCAAATTCATTGTATATTTTGTTGAAATTAACGAAACCGGTATCGGTTACAACAGAAACACCGTTTTGAGTACCTATCCATATCCTTCCTTTAATATCTTCAAAAAGGCAGTTAACATTGATATTTACCATGTTAGCTGTTTTTGTGAAATACATGTCATTTGATCTGGGGTCTTTATTTACCGGAGAATAATTGTAATATATACTATCTTCGGGAACAAATTTGCTGATTCCGTTCCAGGAGCCAAACCATATATTTTTGTTCTTATCTTCAATAATTGAAAAAATTCTGTTACTTATCAAATGTGTTTTATGATCCCGAATTTTAGAGTATTTTTTGATAACACCTATCCTTTCTCTGGTAAAATTCAACACTGATGCACCTTCTCTTGACGATCCTATCCAGTAACTTCCGTCATAGGTTTCACATATTGTATATACATTATTATGTAAAAGGCCATCTTTTTCGTTATAATTAAAAAATTTAATTTCAGGAGAGAACCTTAATAAGCCGTTTTGAGTACCTATCCATAGGTTATTTTCATTATCTTCAACCAAGGTCCAGTAAAATGTTTCTGTTAATTCAATTATTGGACCTAATGAATAATCGTTGGAATAAGACAGATTTACCAGATGTCCTGCAAAAGATGTCAGCCAGATATCATTATTTTTTGTGATAATTGTACTTGAGTATGAGTTCCTTTTTATTCCTTCAAATATTTTTAGCTTATTATCCTTAAAGACATTTAGCCCTTTATCTGTTCCAATCCAGATATTTCCTAAAGAATCCCCGTTTATTGCCCTAACATTATTATGGCAAAGATTATTCAGCGTATTGAATATTTCTACTTTTTTAAAATCATATTTGTATAGTCCTTTTCTGAATGTTCCGAACCAGATATTTCTCTCATTATCAATATAAATACTGAGAACCATTGCATCATTAAGCGTGCCTATTATATCTATTATCTCGAATTCACCATCAATAAAAGTTGCCACACCTTTGTCCGTTCCAATCCAAAAGATATTAGAACTTTCATCATATACGATCTTCCTGATGCTGTTATGTGGCAGCCCGTCCTCTGTAGTGTAATTTTTAAACTCTTTCCCGTTATAAACACTTATGCCTTTGTTTGTCCCAAACCAGATATTCCCTTTATTATCCTCAGTGATTGTCCATACCCTGTTCCCGGCTAAACCGTCATCTTCAGTAAATAATTTAAATTCTTTTCCGTCAAATAAATTAGCCCCACCGCCATTTGTGCCGATCCACAGGAATCCTTTTTTATCAAGATGTAATGAGATCACCTGTGACTGGGCTAATCCGTGCTCTACATTGTATTCCGTGTAATGATAAGTTTGTCCGTAAGTATAGATAACAGGTAGTAATAATGTCAGAAGAAATGATATGGCAATAAAAAGTCGTTGCATTTGTGTTACATTACCCTACGGATTTTCAAAAATAAAAATTAATTACTTATAAATTAACTTTATATATAAAATATTGTAGAATAGCAATAAATAAAAAAAGAGGATACCGAAATGCATCCTCTTTTATAAATATTGTTATTTTTCGGTTATCAGAAGAATTTTGCCCTGTTATCTTCAATATTGGCGCTTTCTTTAAGCGCTTCATAAGCTTCCATATTTGCCCTGTATTCAAGGTTGCGCAACAGGAAAGTCCTTTCCGTCTGATAATCTATTTCTTCCGGTGCCTCAATATTTTTTATCATAACAACATAAACGCCGTTTGTACCTTTTACCGGTTTTGAAAGGCTGCCTTTTTCGATGCAAGGCAGGGTGCCTATTACGTTTGGTTCTACTCCTGCTCCGGGTATGGAGAATGCATTAAAGCTTATGCTGTTTGCATCCATGACCTGTATCCCGAGGTCCTGTGCAACGTTTTCAAGGGTTGTCCCTGGCTTTAAACTTTTATTGATCTTGTCGGTAAGCTGTTCTGCTTTCATGTCTTTTTTAACATTCATTTCTATTTCCTCCCTTACCTGTTCGAGTGGAGCCGGGCCTTTTTCCCGTATTTCTGTTACCACTGCAATTACAAAGCGGTCGCCAAGCTCAAAAATGGGTGACAGTTCGTCCTTTTCAGCGGAAAATGCCCAGCGGACAACCTCACGCGGAGACTCCAGCCCCGAAATGGTTTTGCTGTTCTCTGTTAGATTATTGGCAACTTTTTTGGTCATCTGTTGCTCATTGACCGCCATGTCGAATTTTTCCCTTGTGTTGTTTATCCCGGCAAATTTGCTTGCTCTGGAATAAATACCCTGGTAAGTTTTGCCGCTCGGGATCACCTTCCTGTCAACAGTGGCGATCTTTACCTTTTCAATGAATTCCGTCCTGTCCAGCACTTCGATAATATGAAAACCGAAATCAGTTTCAATAAATCTAAGTTCATGTATATCAGCTTCCAGGCAGACGTCATTGAATTCAGGCACCATACTTCCGTCAAGAAACCATTCCAGATTGCCGCCCTTATCCCTGGTCTGACCGTCAGATAAAGTTCTTGCAGTTTGATCGAAATTTTGAGGATTCGCCTTTAGTGCATTGAACAGGCTGTCTGCCATTTTTTCGGCTTCTTCTTTTGACCGTGTAACCTGCTCCGAGGCACGTAAAGCACCTGTATATGAGATAAGTATATGACGTGCATTGATCGAATCAGGGCGTTCACCGCGATCCAATAACTTGGTGAGCTTATAGGTCTCTTCTTCAAAATAAGGGCCAATGATTGAATCAATATCAGTAACAAACATCAGGGAGTCTATCATGGGAGATAATTCCCCTTTTTTATAATACTTGTTCTCATAGCGCGTGTCTGCATTCAGATTAACAAACTGGATATCATCCTCTGCCTCTGTAAATTCATTGTAAATATTATGTATCCATTCTTTTGCCTGGTTGTAGTCTTTGTCAGAAGGCTCTACATCAAAAGTAATATATTCAATATCCCTTGATGCTTCCTGTTCAAAGTCTTTCAGGTTATCTTCATAATACTGTTTGACATCCGCTTCCCTGATCTCGACGGCGCTGTCGGATACTTCGCTGTACTTCAGTACAATATAGCTGAAATCATAAGTATGCTTCTTTTCAATGGCTTCAGCAGTAGCTTCGTCTTTCGGGATATAAATTCCCTTGCTGATAAGGTTATTATACTTTGTTGTCCTACGCGACTGCATCAGCTCTTCTTCAAATGAAAGCCAGCTTTCCCGGGCTTCACCCGTTGGATCCTGATCAAGGTTTTTAATGAACTGGACAACATACGACCTGTCAAACTGTTTTGTCTGCTGATTTTGAAATATAGGTATTTGTCTTATTCTCTGGTCAATATTATTACCCTGAACCATATCAAACAACTCATCCATGCAGACAGCAACACCAAGTTCGCCAAATTCATCTTCCATGACAAAATCCCTGATAAGACTTTCCCATGCCTGCTCTTTAACCATTTCCATTGTTTGTTCATCAAGGTTGCCCTGCCCTGTATTGCGCTTCGTGGCTTCCATAAACTCCTCGACACGTTGCTGATAAAACTGAAACGGGATGGATTTCCCGGCAACTTCTGCAATATCAGTATCAGTGCCAGATACGATCGGATTTCCCTTTTTGAAAAGATCGCTCAGAACGAAAGCCAATAACGCCATACCTATAACAATTGCCAGTAAAAGTCCTGATCGTTTCCTTAATTTTTCTAATGTCGCCATCTTTTAAGTAATTATTATTTATTTTTTTCGAGCTACGAATATATATAAAATATAAATACAGCAATTAATACTAACCTAAATAAAGTTCCAAATTCCAAATTTCAAGCCCCAAACTCCATTGTGCCATCCTTCAAGGGTTATGTCATTGCGATCCCGACTTGTCGGGAGAAGCAACCTTTTCCCGTATCCGGGATCCCCTCTTTCGTATTTCCTTATACCCCTATTTCCCCTATTCCCTGATAAGTGTCAGTTTTACAAGCTCAATCCTCGTATCACTGACGTCAAGTACATGGAAACTATAATTATCTATATCGATAATATCATTGATATTGGGGATATTTTCGTGATGGAAAAGAATAAATCCTGCTATTGTTTCATAATCATCTGATTCTGGAAGGTCAAGATTATATTTTTCATTAATATAGTCAATTTCATGTCTGCCTGAGAGGACATACTCGTTCTCGTTTAATTGTTTTTCTTCGAGTTCGACAGTATCATGTTCATCAACGATCTCTCCGAAGATCTCTTCCATTATATCCTCAATAGTCACCACGCCCGAAGTGCCGCCGAACTCATCAACTACAAGGGCAATGCTTTTGTGCTCTTTAATAAATGTCGCCAGTAGTTTATTGGCAGGCATTGTCTCAGGGACAATGGATATTTTCACGACCTTTGATTTTATATTTTTGGGATTTTTAAAGATCTCCGAAGAATGTACATAGCCTATTACGTTATCAATTGTTTCTTTGTAGATCAGTATTTTCGAATATCCGGTCTCAATAAATCTTTGCTTAAGGTTTTCAATTGTGTCATTTTCTTCCAGCGCTTCGATCTCTGTTCGAGGAACCATACACTCCCGCAATTTTACTTTTGAGAAATCAAGAGCATTCTGAAAGAGCTTAATGTCATGCTCTATATTGTTGGGATCAGGAACGCCGTTCTGGCTTTCGCTAAGGAAATTATCAAGGTCAACCTTACCAAAGACTATATTTTCACGGTTTTTATCAATACCTTTTTTCAGGAAGTTTTTCAGAAATAAGTTCGAAATTATGATCATGAACCTTGAAAGAGGATAAAGAACAATGTAAAAGAAAAGCAGGGGCAGGCAAAAAATATTTAACGCTACATTGGGATTGATCCGGAATAAAGTCTTAGGCAGAAATTCTGCTGTTATCAGGATTATCAGCGTTGACAGTATGGTCTGTATCACAAGGATCGTTGAACCGGAATCAGATACAAGATCCCGGATAGGAGGTTCCAGTAACCTTGCCATTACAATACCATATATAACAAGAGATATATTATTTCCTGTAAGTGTTGTGGCAATATATTGTGCAGGATGTTTTGTGAATACTGAGATTATTTTTGAAGGGAACAGTTCCTGTTTCTTCTCCAATTCTATCCTTAGTTTATTTGAAGATATAAATGCGATCTCCATGCCTGAAAAAAAGGCAGAAAACAGCAAAGATGCAAATATGATTATCAAATCATTCATCACTGTCTTCGGATTTAGTGCTTTGTGATTTGCGGAGGTATCTTCTGAACATAAACATTAAAATGGCAATGAAAGCTAAGATAAAAAATAAATAGCTATTGCCAAAGCCTGATATATTTGTTTTATGTATTCCTGCAGCTAAACATGCTATTGAAAGTACAAGCCAGATAATCTCTATAACGTATGATATTTTTTTCCTCATCTCTTTATTCTTCCTTCAGGTTTATCGTTCCTTTTGGCTTAAGTATTTTCCATTTTGTGAAGTTCTGGTCTGATTCGAACCCATCACCATATATGATTTCATCTTCTGTTGTTACTTTTACGAATTTTTCGGAATACAACAGCTCGTTTTTCTGATCCCAGAAAAGCTGTTCTGTTTCCAGCTTCCTGTTTTCAATTACATTTTTTGCAACAACATTGTTTTTAGCTTCCCATATTTCAGTTTCATCAAAATATATGGCATATTCTGCAGTAATAACGGATTCAAGATTTTCCGACCTGTTATAAAACGATGCTTTAAGCCCCTGCGGGAATTCGGTATAGGGCTTTTCTATTTCTGTGTAGCCATTCAGTTCCGGAGCTTCAAGGGTTAGCCTCAGTCGTGCAGAATCAGTATGTACTATTTTTATGTTTTTTGCGGAATGGTTTGGCAGATCATTAGTATTAGTAATGAGATTGATCTTTTCAATATCATTTTCGCAGGACAATATCATAAATGCTCCTGCCAGAAGCAGAAGAAAGATGATTATGCTTTTGTTGCGGATAATATGAAAAGCGTTTATATTTAAATTAAGCACTTAATACAAAATTTTTTACCAACATGTTGTTCAAATGCGATGTTTTGAAATATTATTTCCGAGTAGTAATTTTAATTTTCTCCCGTAGAGATGCCTACGGCAAAAATGGCAAATTGGCACATTCTCAAATTGGCACATTGGCAAATTAATTTAAAACCTTGCTTTTGTGCTTTCATTGATCCAGCATCCAACTGTATATGTATCTCCTTCTTTTACATTATGAAAGAAAGCATTCTCGATATTTGGGAAATACGCTGAAAATTTATTGATCAACTGGCTCGCTTCTTCAGCAACAGACGCATCCACGGATTTTGCCTGGATGAACTTATCAACTGCAACCCAATAGACAGCTTTCTGTGCAAATTCATCATCACCGCATTCCTTGCTTGATGAAGCATAAGCATTTCCGATCAGGATATAAGGCTTGCCCCAGCCTTTATTCAACTCAATTGCTTTATATGCATAACTGCGGGCCTGCTGTTGCTGATTCATTTTACCTGAAACAATAACGCCAAGTTCATAATAATACTTTGCTTTTTCTGCATCATCTTCAACAAGCTCAATAGCATTTTTATAATATTCTACAGCTTTGCTGAAACTGCCCCTTTTTACAAAAAGCTTTGCAAGAGCGTATGCCGACAAAGGAGACGGCTCCAGTTTATAAAGATTTTCCGCGGCTTTTGCATAAAGATCACAATCCGTACATTCTTTAATGTACAACAGCTTAACAATACCTTTTATAACATCAATATCTTCGGGATTTGCTTCAAACTTGGGCGTGAATATGGGGACTATCTTTTCACATGTCGCAGCAGTAGTGCCGCCAAAAATATTATCTATGTTTTCCTGTCCCTTCTGTAGGTTCTCTATGCTTTTCCCTGCTTCCTGGGCTTCTTTTATCTGGAACTCAACCGCTTCCGCGGCTTTTGCATAAGTCTCAACCATTTTTTCATCAGTGATCTTACCTTCCTTTAAGCGCTCGGCACATAGCAACATCAGCTTTACCAATACGGCAGCTTCGGTTTTGTTCTGCATTAGCTCCAGTGATTTGCTAAGATATTCGTATGCCTCATCTTTGTTGTCAGGGCGGTATCTCAACATGTCCACTGCTTTACGCCCCAGAATCCATCCTTCAGGATATTTATCATCATCCCCGAAATGCTTGATCCTGAGATCATATACCATTAACAGGGTGTCAATATATTTTTCTTTTGTATCATCACTGTCTGCCTTTTTAATAAAGTCTTTCATGATCTTCACACCATCGGAATATATGCTTTTTGTCGCAGCAGGGCATACTTTGATAACCACTCTCCACCCGATCATTGCATCTTTATAATTCTTTTGCTTAACGAATTCTTTGTACAGCGACAGGTTCATTTTGCATTTTTCAGGATCATCCCCGAATTTTGATTCGTCACCCTGTGAATATCCTTTGTTAATAAAACCTATAATTAATAAAAAAGAAATTGCATAATTGAAAATCGCACTTTTTGTTTTCATCCTAATCAAATTTTTGTTTTACAAACCATATATCGTATAACGTCATATATAAACTAATAACAGCATAATCTTCACGTATCAGTTCATTATTCATTGTACCCCTCCTTCCAAGTTGAAAACCTAAATTAAATGAGGTCTTATATTTCCTTCCTTTTATATAAAATGAAGATTTTTGCCGTGCTAATGGTGGTAAACCAAATCCAAAAGTTATGCCAAAATCATCCAGTTGCTGGTTTTTCAGGTTCAGATATGTTGAAGAATAGTACCCGCCTATCCTGAATCGTATTCTTTTCCAATATTTTGCCGAGGTTTGATCAGGGGTGTACTGTATGCCCAATGCCAGTTTATTGCTGTTCCTGAGTGAATCATTTTCATTAAAAAAAGTCGATTTTGACCAGTCCTGGTGATAATAATCAAATCCGACAAGGATCTTGTCCTTTGTGTCTGATAACATAAATCCGAACCCGTAATTGTCAGGCAGGACAATATTTCCCTCATTGCTTTCACTACTATCCTGAGATGTATATGTGATGTTCCCTCCATCGTCCCTTAATTCCCAGGTAGTGGTTTTTAATGCATGAATATTTTGTTTATTATTAAAGATCGCACCCAGCGTGAGTGAGTAATTCTTACCTATGTTAAAAGAATATTGTGCTCCGTAATTCAGGTAAATATCTCCTACAATAGTAGAATCATAAGTATAGTAATTCTGGACATTGTCCTGTTCAAGTAAAAATGCTTTTCCATTATAGTTCATTGATCCGAACAGGTAGGATGCATTGAACCCGATGGAAAATCCTTTGAACAGACTAAAGGCATTGCCAATATAAAACTGGTTAATACCACCTTCTCCCTGGTATTGATATTCAACCAGCCCGATATCGTCCAGATCGGCACTGTCAACAATATTATACCCTACATTGCTGAACGGGACTATTCCTATGCTCCCAGCCCACCATTTTGTCACAGGAAAACCAATCGAGACAAAATCAAGGTTAATGCTGTTAAAAGTCTGATCCATATCCGAAGTCCTTAGCTGTGTGACCCTGTCTTTCATGCCAAATTCGAAAATAAAGGATAACGTGTCAATGGCATTATATGAGGCAGGATTGGCAATATTCAGATGATAAGGTGTACGCAGCCCTATACCTATACCTCCTAAAGCATTACTTTGACTGAAATCTTTATTCACCAGGTCGCCGATACCATATCTTGAATATGGTGAAATAGTATTGATCTGAGCCTGAAGCTTATCAGGTATCAAAACAATGAATAAAAAAATTATTATTATGATCTTATTTTTCACTGACATTGTATTCCAGAATCCTGTTCAACCCAATCAATACTAGATTAGGCTCTGCAAAGATGTTATTTTTTAGTCTATTCTCAAAGAAAAAACTTTCCCCACCGGTCAATACTACCTGCAGATCATCGAATTTTGATGAAAATGCCCTGATGTATCCCTCTATCTCAAAAATAATACCATTCTGTACACCACGAATTATAGCATTTGCAGTGGAATCCCCCGTCAGTTCATTATCTTCTCTTTTTGTTAAAAGCGGTAATTTGTGTGTGTGTTCATGTAATGCCCTGAATCTCAGGTCTGTCCCTGGCGATATGTTCCCCCCTGTATATTGATTTTTTTTATTGATATGATCATACGTAATTGCAGTGCCTATGTCAATCACCAGTATATTTTTGTCAGCAAACAGGAAATTTGCCCCTGTAACTGCCGCGATCCTGTCATACCCTAATGTATCACAGGTAGAATACCTGTTCTCAACAGGTAACTTTGTGTGCTGATCCAATCTGATAAATGTGCTGAAATTGTCTTCCAGATATTGCAATATATCATTATTGTACTCTGCTACAGAGGACAGGATGGCATTTTTCAGGTCGCCATACTTGTTTTTAAGCTTAATGATCGTTTCAATTGATAATAAATCGTATTTTTTATGTTCAAGGATTTTATTTTTTTTAAATATTGCAGTCTTTGCCGTTGTATTACCTATATCTATTATTAAATTCATATTTGAAGTTTTCAAAACACAGTTTTTTTACTAAATTTATGTTTTAATTAAAATTAGCAATCTTAATTTTTTAAATATATAAAAGATTAATTATTTAATAAAATGAACCGGAAAAAGATACTTATTGTCGAAGATGACAAGGTCCTTTCTGAAATGATGAAGAATTTTGTTGGGGAACTGGGTTATGATCTTATCGGGATCTACGAGAAGGGAAGGGATGCAATAGCAAAATGTGATGAACAAATACCGGATATTATAATAATGGATATTCATTTACCGGGTGAGTATGATGGAATAAAAACAGCCTCCGCGATACATGAAAAATATGACATCCCTGTAATTTATTTGTCTGCGGATACGGATGAAAATACTGTTAAGCGAGCTATTGCTACGAACTCGTATGGTTATCTTATTAAACCGGTAGATGAAGTTACACTTGGTATTACAATAGAACAGGCGTATTATAAACATAAAAGTGACCGTGAGATAAGGATTCGTGAAAAGAGATATAGTAACCTGATTAACAATTCGCCAAATGCAGTGATCATTATTGCTGAAGGTATTATTGAATATATTAATTATGAGGGATTAAAACTTTTCGGCACAATACATATCGAAGATCTTCTTGAAGTACCAATGCAGTCGCTTATTCAGGAAAATTATATAAAAGATTTTGAAAAATGGATTGACAAAGCACTAAAGGAAGAAGATCAGCAACCATTGAATATTGTATTCAAATCTTTACCTGAAAAGATATATAATATTTGTGTTGCCGGATCAACGGTGGAATTCAAAGACAAGAAAGCCCTGCAACTGATAGTGAATGACTATACAGAAAGGATCGAGATAAATAAGATGCTTGAGGAGCAGGATAATATAATAGATAATATATATGACGGAGTATTCAGCCTCGGGCTGGGAGGCAAGGTGAAATCGTGGAATAAAGGTGCTGAACGTATGTATGGAGTGTCAAAAAAAGATATTCTGGGGCAACACATTTCGGATATTTACCGTGAAAGGGATGAGATGTCAATTCAGAAAGAAATACTTGAACCTACTTTGGAAAAGGAAAAACACGAGCTGGAGATCGAATTTGTTAACAGGTCAAACAAAGAGAAGAAATGGACACACCTGACATTATCATTGCTTAAGAATGAACTTGACGAACTTACCGGTATAGTATGTTACAGCAAGGATATAACACTGCGCAAAATATCAGAGGAGCATTTAAGGGTATCCCAGGCTAACCTGAAAGCTATATTTGACGGTAGCAAGGAGGCTATTTTTTTTATTGATAATGAGCACAGGGTTTTAGATTCCAATAAACTCGCAAGGGAATATATCAGGAAATTTGTTGGTAGTGAAGTATCCCCTGGCAAACCCGTTTTGGATATAATATCCTTTTTTAAGAAAGAGGAGTTTGTCAGCCTTTTCAACAATGCCCTGCAGGGAGTTACTCATTATCTTGAAAGGGTTTATCGTTTCGGGGATGATCAGAAATATTTCCAGTTAACCATATACCCGATCATGTATGAACAGGGTGAGGATGTTACCAGGTTTTGTGTGTCTATGCTTGATATAACTGAAAGAAAAACGACGGAAAGAGACCTCCAGGATTCGCAATCTGAGCTGAAGCCTTTGTTTGACAGTAGCATACAGCGTTTTTATCTGACTGATCTGAATTGCAGACTGGTTACTTATAATAAAGCAGCAATAGAGATCATAAAGAAAGAGTTTAACCATAATCTGAAAAAAGGTGATTCGTTCCTTGATTTTGTGCCTCAGGAAATTGGTCAGCATAATTTCGAAGAAAAATTCGAACAGGCAAAAAACGGCGAACATGTTATTTACAAACATCACGGTGTGATCAATAATGCGGATTACTGGGCTGAGATCCACCTTGAACCAATATTGAACGATAAAGGAGAAATAGTTAGGGTTCTTATTTGGACACTGGATATTACAAATGAAAAAATCGCAGAAGATAAGCTTAAAGAAAGCCAGCAAAAATATTTTACACTGTTCACTCATGCCAGTGATGCAATATTGATTATAGAAGATAATGACCGTGTTCTGGTAGATTGTAATGAAAAAGCAGAAGAGATTTTCGGATATACCAGGGATGAACTTCTGGGGCTTGACCAGTTGTTGCTTTCACCGGATACACAACCTGACGGAGCATTATCAGCTGAAAAACGAAAGGACGTAATTGATGAAGCAAGAAACGGCAATAAGTTAACTGTTGAGTGGAAATATAAACGCAAGGATGGTAATTTATTTGATGCGGAAGTAAGTGTGGCAGTGGTCAATATCAGGGCAAAAGAATACCTGCATGTCATTATCAGGGATATAACAAGAAGAAAGGAAATTGCTGAATCATTAAAGGAGAGCGAGAGGAGGAACCTGAGTTTTCTGGAAGCAATCCCTGATCTGTTGTTTGTTATTGATAAAGATGGAAATTATCTTGAATACAGGGATAATAATAAACAAATGGTCGCTGTTGATCCGGATAAGATCATCGGGATGAATATAAAAGATATTTTTGAGGACGACAAACTGCAGGAGATGTCTGATAAAATAAAACTTGCTCTGGAGACAGGTAAAACACAAACAGCGGAATATACACTATCCTCACCTGTCGGACAGAGATGGATGGAAGCAAGGATAACCCATCTTAATGAAACCCAGGTGCTCTCCTTTGTCAGGGATGTCACTGACAGGGTGGAAATGGAAGACCGCCTTAAAGAAGCTAATATCAAACTTGAAGAACAGGTTGAGATAAAAAACAAAGAACTGAAGGAAGAAAAGGATAAACACAAATAAATTTATCCGGAACAGGTATCTGAAAATCATTATCCATATTGAACATTATCCGATCCGGGTTGTTTAGTTTATTGGTACAAGAAAGTGAAAAAGTATGAATAGCATATTGTATATTTCCGAAGCTGTATCCATAGCTTTACATGGTGTGGTATTAATTGCGCAGTCAGATAAGATAGTGAATGTGGGTATGATAGCTAAAGCCACAGGATCTTCCAAGAACCATATCGCCAAGATCATGCAGAGGCTGGTAAAAGAGAATTATCTTAAGTCTGCACGAGGCCCCCAGGGCGGGTTTCTCCTGAATAAAAAACCGGAAGATATCACTATGCTTGAAATATACGAATGTATTGAAGGAAAGATCGAGATCACCGACTGCCCTATAAATCATAATGTCTGCCCTTTTGACTTTTGCCTCATGGAAGATATCGCCGTTAAAGTGTCACAGGATTTTAAAGAATTTATGCAGAATAAAACAGTGGCAAGCTACCTTAAAAAATGATTATCTGCCCTAAGGTTTACTGACCTCATATATGCCTGCCTGTATAGTAACTATAATCATATTATGAAAATTTGATTATTAAAAATATTTTTATATTTTTGCGAACTATAGGTATGAAATATACAAACCAATGGTTCATAAATGAATAATAAAGATTTCATATTTGAAATATATAAAGACCAGCGTACAGTCTTTACAATAAAAGAAATTTCGCTGATAATCAATGAATCCGATCTTTCCAGATTAAAACAAAAGGTGAATTATTATGTCAGGAAGGGTTATTTAATAAATATAAGACGTGGTGTTTATATTAAAAAGGAATATGATATTGAAGAGCTTGCCTGTAAAATATATATTCCATCCTATATTTCTTTGGAATACGTACTGAGAAAAGCAGGTGTAATATTTCAATATTCAGAAAAGATAAGCAATGTGAGTTATTTAAGCAGGACAATTGAAGTCGGCCCCAATGAGCTTGTTTACAGGAAAATTAAAAATGAAATACTGATTAATACAGCATCCGTTGTACGAAATACAAATGGCGTTAATATAGCAACCCCGGAAAGAGCATTTCTTGATATATTGTACCTTAACAAAGATTTTTATTTTGATAATATTTCGGGGCTTAATATTAAGCTTATCAATAAGCTTTTGCCAATATATAGATCAAAAAGACTATTACTTAACGTGAATAATATAATAAAAAATGCTTGATTTAAATAAACATAAATTTTTTCTGGTTCAGATATTAAAAGATATATATATAGACATTGAATTGGCTAACTGCCTGGGATTTAAGGGGGGAACGGCATTAATGCTGTTATATGATCTGCCGCGTTTTTCAGTTGATCTGGATTTTAACTTGTTGGAAAGAGAAAAACAGGATATTACATATAAAAAAATAAAAACTATTCTGGGGAAATACGGAAGAATCAAAGATGAGGCAAAGAAGCGCTTTGGTTTGCTGGTTGTGTTGGATTATGGCGAAAAAGAAAGAAATTTGAAAGTTGAAATATCCAACAGGATCTTTAATGACAGGTATGAAATTAAAAATTTTTTAGGGATAAATATAAAAACAATGCTTCTGGCAGATATGTTCGCTCATAAGTTATGTGCACTACTTGACAGAAATACTGTTACCAACAGGGATATTTTTGATTGTTGGTATTTTATGCAAAACAGAACGCCGGTAAATAAAGATATTGTTGAGAGTCGTACAAACCTTGAATTCGAAGCTTATATATCAAATTGTATAAATACTATAGAAGCAGTAAATGAAAAAAAGATATTGGACGGCATAGGCGAATTAACGGACAAAGAATGGAAGCCTTTTATAAGGTTAAAATTGAAAAAAGAGACTATTAGCTTATTAAGGCTATATAAAGAATTTCCAATTTATGATAAAAAGATATAAGCCGACCGCACTGTAGGCACATCTTCAATAGAAGGGGACAGATACCGTTTTCTTATATTGATTTTACTGACTTTTTGGTCATTTTTAATACATTTGAACAGGGTACAGAGGGAATACTATGAAGAAACAATAAATTGATAAAATATTATATAAAATGCCCTATTTATGGGCAATTAAAATAGTATCTGTCCCCAATATTCACAATATTCAATATTAGATCTGTTCCCAATATTAGGAGCCAGGAGCCAGGAACCGGTATCCGGTATCAATTATTCTTTTACCATCTCACCAAACACCCCCAACGCCGTTTTCAGATCAGGGATGTTGTCATAGACCAGCATTAGCTTGTCTCCTGACTCTTTCATAGTGCATCCTTGCGGTATTTTCTGCAAATACTGTAGAATTGAATTGAATGTCTGTGATTGATAATATGGTGATTCCCTGTTGGATATAAAATATGCCATAAGCATGTTATTTTTCAGGACTATCTTTTCAAATCCCATGTTAACAGCCATCCGCCGCAGTCGTACTACATCCAGCAGCTCTTTCGTTTGCTGCGGCATGGGACCGAACCTGTCAATAAGATGCTTTTCGAATTTCAGCAGTATCTCCTCATCCTTAATACTGTCAAGCTCCCTGTAAAGGTTTATCCTTTCCGATATATTACTGATATAATCATCCGGGAACAACAGCTCAAGATCAGTCTCAAGAATACAATCATTGACAAATTTCATGTCGCTTACTATGGCTCTGTCCTGTTGCTCATCAGAAAACAGGTCTTTGAATTCCTGTTCTTTAAGCTCAAGGATAGCCTCATCAAGTATCCTGTGGTATGTGTCAAAACCGATATCTGCAATGAACCCGCTTTGTTCGGCACCGAGAAGGTTTCCCGCACCCCTGATGTCAAGGTCCTGTAATGCTATATTAAACCCGCTTCCGAGATGCGAGAAATCCACTATTGCTTTTAGCCTCCTCTGAGCATCGGATGTGAGCATCTCCAGGGGAGGTGTCAGCAGGTAACAGAACGCTTTCCTGTTGGAACGTCCCACCCTGCCACGCAACTGGTGCAGGTCGCTTAAACCGAAATGTTGTGCATTGTTTATCAGTATAGTGTTGACATTCGGAATATCAAGACCCGATTCTACTATAGTGGTTGAAATAAGAACGTCGTAATCCCCGGAAATAAAGTCTATCATTACATTTTCCAGCTTTGATCCGTCCATCTGCCCGTGTGCGACCACTGTTCTTACTCCGGGGCATACCCTCTGTACCAGGACTTCAATCTCATCTATGTTCTGTATCCTGTTATGAATAAAAAATACCTGCCCGTTCCTGTCCAGCTCATAAGATATGGCTTCCTGGATAATGTCTTCATTAAAAGGGTGTAGTTCCGTTACTATAGGATACCTGTTCGGGGGCGCGGTGTTTATTATCGACAGGTCGCGGGCGCCCATCAATGAGAATTGCAGGGTGCGCGGTATAGGTGTGGCTGTAAGAGTGAGTGTGTCAACATTTAGCCTGATCTTTTTTAATTTTTCTTTTGTAGCAACCCCGAACTTTTGCTCCTCATCAATGACCAGTAGTCCGAGGTCCTTGAATACCACATCTTTCCCAATAATACGGTGCGTGCCGATAATTATATCTATTTTGCCCTCAGATAGTTTTTTCAGTGTCTCCTTTTGTCTTTTTGCACTTTTCAGCCTGCTCAGATAGTCTATATTGCACGGGAGGTCCCTTAGTCTTTCCCTGAAAGTGTGATAGTGCTGTAATACAAGTATTGTTGTGGGAGCCAGGATGGCAACCTGCTTGCTGTCAGCAACAGCCTTAAAAGCAGCACGTACCGCTATCTCAGTCTTGCCGAATCCCACATCACCGCATACGAGCCTGTCCATAGGACTGTCCGATTCCATATTTTTTTTTACATGCTGCGTGGCTTCAAGCTGGTCAGGGGTGTCCTCATACATAAAAGATGCCTCAAGCTCATGCTGTAAATACGTGTCAGGAGAAAATTCAAAACCCTTTTCATCCTTCCTCTTTGCATAAAGGGCTATCAGCTCCCTGGCTATGTCTTTGACTTTTTTTTTTGTGTTCTGCTTTAACCTGTTCCACGCACCCGATCCAAGCTTGTATATCTTTGGAGGAATACCTTCCTTTCCCTTATATTTCGATATCCTGTGCATCGAATGGATATTTACATATAAGATGTCATTGTCCTTGTATATCAGTCTTATCGCCTCCTGTGGCTTGCCATTGACATCTATCTTGTCAAGACCTCCGAATTTGCCTATGCCATGATCAATATGAACAACATAATCGCCCGGCTGTAATTCACGAACCTCTTTTAAGCTTATCGCTTCTTTCCTCGAAAAGCCCTTGCCTAACTGAAATTTATGGTAACGGTCAAAGATCTGGTGATCGGTATATATGCATATTTTCAGATCATGATCAATAAAACCTTCATGCAGTACATTTAATACAGGCGTAAATTTCACTTGCCTGTTGATATCCCTGAAGATAGTTTCCAGCCTTTCTATCTGAGCAGTATTCTCCGATAGTATGATATTATGGTACCCGTCTAATTGGTTGTTATACAGATTTTCACATAAAAGACTGAAATTTTTGTTGAAGCGTGGTTGAAGCGATGTGTTGAATTCAGCAACCATATCAGGCTCAAAATGATATTGAGGGCCTGTTTCAATCACTGTATAGCATTGTAGCTTGTCTAAAATGCTGTTGCCTGTTTCAATGATCTTTTTTGCAGAAACATATTTTTCCCTGAATTCGGGAATATTGAATTTGTTATATGTTTTTTCATATATAGTATTGATCCTGTCTGTAATAACCCGGATATCGCCTGCCCATACAAGTGTGCTTTTATCAATATAATTAAAGAATGATTCGCTGGTCTCATCAGGCAGGTTTTTTTGGATATTTGATACAACCGAGATCTTATCCAGTTGTTCTATGGAAAGCTGGGTCTGAATATCAAAAGTCCTGACTGACTCGATCCTGTCCCCGAAAAAGTCCAGCCTGTACGGAGATTCATTGGAAAAGGAAAAAATATCAATGATACTCCCCCTTATGGAGAACTGCCCCGGCTCATATACAAAATCCGTCCTTTCAAAATCATAATTGTTAAGTGTGTCAATAATACTGTCAACAGAAATCTTATCATCAACGCTAAGGTCAAGGGTGCTTGTTTTTAGTTTGTTTTTTGTGATCACTTTTTCGATCAATGCCTCGGGATAGGTTACAATGATCATTTTATTATTGCCTGTCCGCAGACGGTTCAGGGCTTCTGTCCTTAATACAATCCCTGCATTGTCAGGCTGGTCATATTGTATAGAGCGCCTGTGGGAGGATGGAAAAAAAAGCACATTATCTTTTCCTAAAAGGTTTGCCAGGTCATTAAAATAATATGCTGCTGTTTCCCTGTCATTTTGTATTACCAGCATTGACCTGCCTGTTTTGGAAAAACATACTGAAGTAAGGATCCCTGCCGAAGAGCCTGCAAGTCCTTTCAGGTGGAGTTTTTGTGGATCAGTTCCTGCAAGGCTTTCAGTAATTGCTGTAATGTTACTGTTGCTGCTAAATAATATTTTTAATTCAGTAATATCCAATCTTGTAAAGATTATTCAGTAATATATAACAGTGGATAGTCACCGCAACTCGGCAAGGTAGTAATTTATTAACCAGCTTTCAAAAAAAAGTGCATTTTCGCCGGTCTCTGTTATGGAAAGAAGAGGTTTATTTATTATGCTTTTTCATAAACTCTTCAGCCTTGTCAACCATGCTTTTTGTTCCTGTGAAGAACGGCACCCTCTGGTGCAGTGATTCGGGCTTGATGTCAAGTATCCTGTTACCCATTCCGTCTGTTGCTTTTCCGCCAGCCTGCTCTGCAAGGAAGGCAATAGGATTACATTCGTAAAGCAGTCTTAATTTGCCGTTCGGATTGCTTGATGTGCTGGGATATATGAAAATGCCTCCTTTGAGAAGGTTCCTGTGAAAGTCTGCAACAAGTGAGCCTATATACCTGGATGAATACGGGCGGTTTGTCTTCTCATCCTTTTCCTGACAGTATTTTATGTAATCTTTTACTCCTTGTGGGAATTTTACATAATTACCTTCGTTTATTGAATATATTTTTCCCTCTTCAGGAGTCTTAAGAAAGAACTGCGAAAGACAGAATTCACCAATAGAAGGATCAAGTGTAAAGGTTGTGGTTCCAAGACCTGTCGTATATACAAGCATTGTTGATGACCCGTATATAACATATCCTGCCGCAACCTGTTTGGTCCCTTCCTGCAAAAAATCCTCTTCCGATGCCTTTTGCCCTATTGGAGTGATCCTCCTGTATATTGAAAAAATTGAGCCTATGGATACATTGACATCAATGTTGGAAGACCCGTCAAGCGGGTCAAGACATACTATATAAGTGCCGTCCAGAGATAATTTATCATCAAAAGTAACGATCTCCTGATTCTCCTCCGAGGCGATCCCACAACAAATACCCGATGCCTGCAGAGCAGCAATAAACTGCTCATTGGCAAAAACATCAAGCTTCTTTACATCTTCTCCCTGAACATTTTTTTGCCCAAACTCCCCTAAAATGTCAATCAATCCTGCTTTGTTAACTGCACGGTGGACGATCTTGGCTGCAATCCCGATATGACTTAACAGTCTTGATAATTCACCTTTTGCATAAGGAAAAGCTGATTGTCTCTGTATGATAACTTCATTTAAGGTTATTGGCTGATAATTGTCTTCTGTCATGGCTCTGATAATATTATTGATTATTGAAGGCAAATTTAAAAAAAAATGGATTTATATACCTTATATTATAATGAATTTTATGATTTTTGTGCTGACGATTAACAGAAAAAAAAATAATATGCTGATATTCAAATTCGGAGGGGCTTCCGTTAATAGCGCTGCCGCTGTAAAAAACCTTACCAATGTTATAAAACCATACACGGATAAACTTGTTATTGTTATATCTGCAATGGGGAAAATGACCAATGCCTTTGAGGAGCTTTTACAGGAATATTTCAATAAAGGAGATAAAATTCAATTTCATGCAGACAAGATCAGGGATTTTCATTTTGATATAATCAAAGGACTGTTCGATAATAGCAGACATATAATATTTTCTGAGATTGATACTGTTTTTAATGACCTGCAAAAAAAACTTTCACAGCAGCCTTCGGAAAATTATGATTATGAATACGACAGGATCGTGCATTACGGAGAACTACTATCGACAAAGATCACAAGTATATATTTGAATGAGAACGGGATAGCGAATAAATGGACAGATATCAGGGAATGCCTTAAAACAGACAGCACATACAGGGAGGCTAAGGTTGACTGGAGCAAGACTGCCGGGCTGATGAATGATACATTTACTTTTAAAAATGAAAGAATATATATTACCCAGGGTTTTATCGGAAGTACACATGATGATAATACCACGACACTGGGCAGGGAGGGATCAGATTTTACCGCTTCGGTAATTGCATATTGCCTTAATGGTGAAAGCGTGACAATATGGAAAGATGTTCCGGGCGTTCTGAATGCTGACCCTAAATGGTTTGATAATACTGTACAACTGAATAATATATCATATCTTGAAGCTGTGGAACTGGCATATTACGGCGCTACGATAATACATCCGAAAACAATTAAACCATTGCAGAATAAAGACATCCCCCTGTTTGTGAAGTCATTTGTCAGCCATACAGAAAGAGGCACTGTCATAGACAGCAATATATCCGAAGATTCGCTTATACCATCTTTTATTTTTAGGATGAACCAGGTGCTTATCTCTATCTCTGCAAGAGATTATTCATTTATCATGGAAGATAACCTGAGCCAGATCTTCGGTATATTTGCAGACCATGGTATAAAAATAAATATGATGCAGAATTCTGCGATCAGCTTTTCCGTTAGTGTTGATCATGACAAAAGGAAACTCCCGGACCTTATTGACGAGCTTAGAACCTGTTACAGGGTATTGTATAATGCGAACCTGGAACTGGTGACAATAAGACACTATGACCAGGCAACAATAGACAGGGTGATTGAGAACAAGAGGATACTTGTTGAGCAGAAAAGCCGTAACACAGCTCGTTTTGTAATGCAGGACTTAATTTAATTTGGAAATTTGAAAATGAGTTGATTTGGAAATTTAACCGCTGTATGACAGCCACATTTCGGTTATTATTTGGGATTGCATCTGCTGTATTCCCGGATTATCTTGTCAGCCAGTACTTCAGCCAGTTTTTTATTGGATTCATACGTTAATCCTGCTATATGAGGAGTAAGCACCACTTTGTCACTGGAGGCAAGATACTTATATGCTTCCGGTAGCTTGTCTGATTTATGCAGATCTTCAAATGATGAGCTTTCATATTCAAGAACATCCAATGCGGCTCCTGAGACCCTGCCCGATGCCAGGTTCTTTACCAGGTCGTCGGTTTTTACGATCTTTCCCCTGGAAGTGTTGATAAGGATAATGTTACGTGAGAAATTTTTTAAGTATTTATCGTTTACAAGAAAAAGGGTTTCTTCAGTTAATGGTATATGCAGACTTAAAATATCAGTTTTTTGAAATATTTCCTTCATAGAGCATTCCCTGACAAGATCATTTCCATAACCGTTTTTATACTTGTCATAAGCTATCATATCAACTTCAAATCCCTGCAACTTTTTTGCAAAAGCACTGCCTGTGTTGCCGTAGCCTATTATCCCAACAGTCCTGCCCTGTATCTCATTACCCCTGTTCTCCTTACGCTTCCATATCCCCTGTCTAACTTCCCTGTCAGCCCTGCATAAATTATTGGACAAAGCCAGCAATATGCCCAGGGCATGCTCACCTACAGCATCCTTGTTACCCTCAGGTGAATTGATACACTTAATACCTTTTTTATATGCAAATCCTGTATCAATATTTTCCAAACCCGATCCGAGCCTGCCTATGAACTTCAACTCGCCGGCTTTGTCAATTATACTCTTGTCAATAGCAAACCTGCTTCTTACAACAAGCCCAAAATAATTACCAATGACATTCTCTGTCTCCGTCTTCGTATTATCAGGCATGTAATCACAGTCATAACCTGCTTCTGAAAGTTTATCAGAAAGTACAGGATGAACATCATCAATAATTAATATCTTCCTCTTCTTTCCGGCCATTGAGAATTTAAAAATATTTTATTCCTTCAGAATACACACATTATCTGGTATTGTCTCATTTCCAAATTTCCAAATTTCCAAATTTCCAAATTGAAATGTAATTACTTATCCAGATATACCTTGAAAAGAGCAGTGTAGTATTTTACCTCGTTGTTTTCGTCCAGACTCTCATACCCCAGGATAATTGACCTTACCCTTTTAAACATTTTGAATTTTTCCTTATCAAAATACCATTCCTCTGAAAACTGGACTTTTCCGATTTTATCCCTGTCGTAATCCTCTGCAGACTCCAGATCTTTTACCTCTTCCAGGGTAAATGGTGTGTCATTAATATAGTCATAAGCAGTTAGTTTTTCCTCGTATATTGCATTGAATATTGTTTCAATAAGTCCTGCCCTGTCAATTTTCCTGAGACATTCTTCCTGCCATTCGTCTGCAGGATTGGGATTTTTAATGATCACATCGTAAATAACAGTGTCGGCAAGGATCGCTGCATTATCCGAAACAATGTCAACACCGGACATGATAGTCACACCTTTTTCAGGCACTGCCTCAACTGTTTTTATTGAGTCTGCCGTATCCCCTGTGCCGGTTTCTGAATTTTCACAGGAAATAAATAATGCGAATGTAATAATAACCGGTATTGCTGTAATTATGAGCTTCGTAAGTTTCATAGTTGTTGATTTTTATCTGTTAAACAATAGTTTTTTCCCTTTTTCTGATCTGATCAGCCTGCCATTGTCATAAACAAGGTTGCCGTTGACAAAAGTATAAATTACTTTTGAATTGAATTCAATGCCCTCAAACGGTGACCATGCACATTTATATAATAAATTGTCTTTTTGGACTTTCAATTTTGCATTTATGTCAGTGATTACTATGTCTGCATGGTAACCTTTTCTGATAAACCCTCTTTTGTCAATGTTAAATATTGCTGCAGGAGCATGACACATCTTATCCACGATCTTTTCCAGAGATATTTTTTTTCTGTGGTATAATTCAAGCATGGCAACAAGAGAATGCTGTACCATGGGGCCTCCCGACGGACACTTCAGGTATGTTGCACCCTTTTCTTCTGCTGTATGCGGGGCATGGTCAGTGGCTATCAGATCAATTGCATTATCATTAATACCCTGTAATAATCCTTCCCTGTCATGTTCGCCCTTTACAGCAGGATTCCATTTGATGCGATTCCCATATTTCCCGTAATCGTTTTCGTCAAACCACAGATGATGAATGCAGGCTTCTGAGGTGATCCGTTTTTTTTGAGGGATACTGTCCTTTTCCAGCAAGCCCAGTTCTCTGGCAGTAGAAATATGTGCAATGTGCAAACGCGTATTGCATTTCGTTGCAAGGTCAACTGCCATTGACGATGACCTGTAACACGCTTCCTCACTTCTGATAACCGGGTGATATTCCGGAGGGATATTTTTGCCGAATTTTGTTTTTACCTGCCTGAGATTATCCTGTATTATCCCGTCATCTTCACAATGAGCAGAGATCAGCATATTGGCATTTAAAAATAGATCTTTCCGTGAATCCAGGTCATTGATAATAATATTTCCGGTTGATGACCCCAGGAAAGCCTTGATCCCGCATACTTCTTTCGGGTCAAGGGATAATATCTCTTTAAGATTGTCGTTTGTAGCTCCTATATAAAAGGAGTAATTGGCAAGTGATCTTTCTGAAGCGATACTGAACTTATCCTCAAGGCGGGTTTTTGTTGTTACTTCGGGAATAGTGTTTGGCATTTCCATAAAAGAGGTTATGCCTCCTGCGACAGCAGCGCCTGATTCGGAGAATATGTCTGCTTTATATGTCAGTCCGGGATCACGAAAGTGCACATGGTCATCAATGATCCCGGGCATCAGTACTTTTTCTGAAACGTCAATAACAGAAGAGGAATCCATTATCTCATCCGTTACACTACCGCGGTAAATATCCTCAATAAAGCCGTTATTTATCAGAACACTGCCTGTGAAGCTGTCGCCTTCGTTAATGATAGTTGCATCTTTGAGCAGGATCCTATCCATAAGGCTTACTTTTCATATTTTTTAAAGAGACTGTTGCACTTCATCTTAAACACTCCCCATAAAGCTTCATTAAAGATCCCGCCACTCATTTTCGAAGTGCCTTCCTGTCTGTTTGTAAATATAATAGGTATCTCTGCTATCTTAAAGCCGTATTTCCATGTCGTGAATTTCATTTCGATCTGGAAAGCATAACCTTTAAACCTGATCTTATCCAGCGGGATTGTTTGCAGCACTTCTTTTTTATAGCATTTGAAACCGGCAGTGGTGTCCCTGATCTTCATTCCTGTTATGAAACGGACATAAGCTGAAGCATAATACGACATAATAACCCTGCCCATGGGCCAGTTTACTACATTAACCCCGGATTTGTATCTTGATCCCACGGTCAGGTCAGCACCATTGTCGGCGCATTCTTTATAGAGCCTGACCAGATCTTCCGGATTATGGGAGAAATCCGCATCCATTTCGAAGATATAGCCATAACTATTTTCCAGTGCCCACCTGAATCCTGCTATATATGCTGTTCCCAGTCCGAGCTTACCTTCTCTTTCGAGTATATGAAGATTTTCAGAATATTCATTCATCAGGGACTTGACTATTGATGCTGTGCCGTCAGGCGAATTGTCATCAATGATCAGAATATCAAAATTTTTTTCAAGGGAGAAGACTTTTTTAATGATCTTCTCGATATTTTCCTTTTCGTTATATGTTGGTATGATTACTAAGCAGTCCCTCACAGCAAATTATTTTCAACGAAGATAGGATTAATAATCAAGTTGAAAAAACTATTTTTATTAACAAAAATGAAAAAAAGTTTTTCTGAGAATATAAATGTATATATATTTGCCCGCTGTTTTATTTAGCAGCATAAAAAATAAGTGAAATATTTGCAGAGTTAATAAATGTATTATAACTTTGCATTCCTGTTTTTTAAAATAAAAGTTCTTTGAAAATATTGAAGAGTTGGAAAAGGTAAGAAGAAATCCTTTGGAAATTCCAAAAGAGCAATAGATCTTGAACAGAATTAAATTTCTTTAACTACAACGAAGAGTTTGATCCTGGCTCAGGATGAACGCTAGCGGCAGGCCTAACACATGCAAGTCGAACGGTAAGGTCCTTTCGGGGATACACGAGTGGCGCACGGGTGAGTAACGCGTATGCAACCTACCTTTAACCGGGGCATAGCTCCGAGAAATCGGAATTAATACCCCATAGTATTCCAATAATGCATGTTTTTGGAATTAAAGCTCCGGCGGTTAGAGATGGGCATGCGTGACATTAGCTTGTTGGTGAGGTAACGGCTCACCAAGGCTACAATGTCTAGGGGGTCTGAGAGGATGGTCCCCCACACTGGTACTGAGACACGGACCAGACTCCTACGGGAGGCAGCAGTGAGGAATATTGGACAAT
>Ga0180433_10002967_pt1 | contig 25523 bp, 22 predicted proteins | sample SS_ome_8_FD_132980 | JGI IMG/M metagenome (GOLD analysis project Ga0180433, IMG submission 132980) | Hypersaline lake sediment archaeal communities from the Salton Sea, California, USA - SS_1_D_1 metaG | ecosystem: Environmental > Aquatic > Non-marine Saline and Alkaline > Hypersaline >... | reverse complement strand
TTAGACATATTCTATAAGGTCTAGCTCTTTTAGCTTCTTTTTTGTGGGAATACCATCAGTATCCCATCCCATAATGGTATAATAATCATCTAAAAGAAGTTCTAACTCTACAATTTGACCCTTACTTTTACCACTTGGCATAGGTTCATTAATGAATCTATTCGGTAGGGTATCTTGAGAACGATCGAATCCAAGCTTTACATTATACATTCTTTCAAGATTTATGATGCGTTCTGCTGCTTTTAGTAACTTAGAATTGTCTACTTTTATTCCTGTGACTGCACTATAGGCTTTTGCTTGGTTCTCTAAAGGGATTCCAGCTCGCATGGTAGAACACATAGCGATTGAATCTACGATTGCCATACTAAATTGCTGATCTCGTTCAAGTAAACCTTTTCCTTCTATTTCAAAACGATTTCCCATTGCTAACTCTGTCCCAAATGTTGTTGCCAACATATGATGCGCTCCTTTCGGAGAAGTTGCATAAGTTAAAGCCATAGCTTTAGCACCTCTTGGATCATATACTGGAAATGATTGTCCTTTCGAATGTATGGCGAATTCTTCAACATTTAGTGTCTGACTTGCTTTAAGTAATCCTTGAGCGAGAATATCACCTAGCCCTTCCCTTTTTCCAATCATCTCTAAGGTTAATAGAAGTGCTTCCTCGTTTCCAAATCTCATTTCAATTCCATCCGTCTCTGTTAAATCAAGAATTCCTTTTTCGAATGCTTCCATTACCATTGATATAGACGCTCCCGCATTAATTGTGTCAAATCCATAAGAATCACAGATCTTTGAGGCTTTTACTAATGTTTCCCAGTTACTAATTCCACAATTCGAACCTAACATCCCAACTGTCTCGAACTCTGGACCCTCCATTAATAATTCACTATCATCCTGATACTTTATATACGTTCGCTTACCACATCCTATAGGACATCCAAAGCAAGAACTATCCCCTATTACTATTTTTTCTCTCATCTTTGTGCCTTCAAGTTTATACCCCTCGTCAAAAAACCCTTCTGTAAAGTTTCGAGTGACCCAGAAGCCAGCATTATTGATTCGTTCTACTAACTCCATAGTCCCATATTCCCTCCGTATCTTTCCTCCGCGAGATTGCCGTAAATCTTGAATTAACTCTCTACCGATTTGTATAACTGTATCAGGATTATCAACTTCAACATCTCCCGATCCAGACACTGCTATTGCCTTCAGATTTTTCGAACCCATTATTGCTCCCGCGCCACCACGACCAAATTCACGATATAATCCAGAAGTAATACACGCATAATTAACTAATTTTTCACCAGCAGGACCGATGAGAGCAAGTTGAATTGTCTTATTCCCGGAAATCTCATTTCTTATCATTTTGTCACTCTCGGGAATGAGCTTACCCCAGAACTTTTCAGCGGGTCTTATATCTACTCTGCTATTGTCGATGCTAAGATATACCGGAGATTTTGCCTTTCCCTCAATAATTAATCCATCATAACCCGCATATTTTAACTCTGGACCCCAGTGGCCACCACAGAGCGAATAAGAATAAGAATTTGTTAAAGGTGACTTAAAAGTAACACAAATTTTATTGTTACCTGGTATCAATGTCCCAGCTAATGGACCGTTCATAAATATTAATTTATTATTTTTATCGAAAGCTTCAGTTTTTGGAGGAACTTCTTTTGTTAAGTAATAAGCTCCTAAGCCACGTCCTCCTATAAATTTTTCATAAAGATCTGAATCAATTTTATCAATAGAACTGCTTTGATTTGTTAAATCAATTCTTAATAACTTACCATGAAATCCACTAAAATAAACCATATTAGTTCTCCTCCAATATTTCATTATCGTTTGAATTATCCATTTCTACATACATTATCGCATTTTCTGGACATATTGATACACATTCTGGTTCCCCACCACATAAATCACATATCAAAATATAATTATCAGAGGGATGAAGAATAGGAATTTCATAGGGACAAGCATTTAGACATTCCATACACGCTACACAATTATCTTTATCTACATTGATTGCGTTGGTATTAGAATTTCTTGAAAGCGCATCATATTGACATGCTTCTATACAAGGAGCATTTTGACACGTATGGCAATATATTGCTGAATCTAATTGCTTTTCATCATCTCTCAAGATACGAATAAGCGCTTTTGAAGGATTGGTCACTTTAAAATGGGTCATTGTACATATTTGTTCACAGAGGCGACAACCAATACATTTTTTAGGATAATGCTTTAACTCTTTATAATTCATAACGATCATCTCCCATTCAGTTAGAGGTCCCTTTAAATTATCAATATTTTCAAAAATTAGCTTAAATGGATATATATAGCACACTTCATAATTATTTCGAAAAATTTTATACCAATAAAGGATTATTCATATCAATTTTGAATGTTAAAAGTCTTTAATTTTTAACATATTTGAATAAATAATCAATATCAGATATTAATTTAAGAAAATGAAAGAAAAAGCCTCTTTTATTATCAATTTAACTTGTACAGAATGTGGAAAACAATTTAATGCTGACGAAAAGAATGGGTTATGCCCTTCATGTGGAAAAGTGTTATACCCACGATATGATTTAGAAAGTGTTAAAGAGCTCATATCAAAACAACAAATCCAACAAAGAAAAACATATAATATCTGGCGACTCCATGAAATAATGCCTGTAAAGAATGATAAGTTTAGAATTACATTAGGTGAAGGCTGGACTCCAATCGTGAAACTTAGTAATATTGGTAAAATGCTCAGCTTAAATGAGATTTATTTAAAAGATGAAGGGCAAAATCCAACTGGTACGTTTAAAAGTCGGGGTTTATGTGCCGCTGTTTCTAAGGGTTTGGAGCTTGGAGTGAAAGATTTTGTAATGCCTAGCGCTGGAAATGCGGGTGCAGCACTAGCCGCATACACAGCTCATGCAGGAGCAATTGCACATGTATTTGTACCTAAGGACACTCCCGAATTAATACAAAAAGAGATTAAACACATGGGAGCGGAATTAACTTTAATCGAAGGACTTATAAGTGATGCGGGCAGAATAGCTAAGAAAGAAGGAGATAAGAATGGTTGGTTTTCAGTTTCTACACTTAAAGAGCCTTATAGAGTGGAGGGAAAGAAAACAATGGGTTTAGAATTAGCAGAACAGTTTGATTGGACTCTTCCCGATGCGATTATTTATCCCACCGGAGGAGGAACTGGGATAGTTGGTATGTGGAAAGCCTTTGAAGAAATGGAAGCTTTAGGTTTGATTGGCAGTGAAAGACCGAAAATGGTATCCGTTCAACCCGCTGGTTGTCAGCCAATTGTGAGAGCATTTCAAAAGGGGGATAAATATGCAACTCCGTGGGAAGATGCTCATTCGTTTGCATCTGGAATTCGAGTACCCGGAGCAATTGGCGATTATCTCATTTTAAATGCAATTAGAGAATCTAAAGGTACAGCTGTTGCTGTTGATGATTCAGAGATTAAAGAAGCTATGTATAAGTTTGCAAAAATTGAAGGGATTATGGTATGCCCTGAAGCTGCTGCTACGGTTGCTGCTGCTGAGAAATTAAAAGCGGAAGGTTTCTTAGACTCGAAAGATCAAGTTATTTTGTTCATAACGGGTTCTGGACTCACTACGCCTAATGATTGGTAATTTAGAGGTTAGACTATGAGCGATGATGAAAAACCGAGTTATTTCGCAAAAAGTTTGTTTGGAGTATCATTTTCTAAAATTTATACTATTCTACCAGGATTAGTTTTAGTTATTTTACTTGCAATATTTAGTATGTGGTTTAGTGATTTCCTTGGTATTACATTGTTAGGATTTGAAAAATCACCCATATCGGCTGTGATGATTTGTTTAATTCTCGGATTAATCATTAATAATGTCTTAAAATTACCAGACATTTTGAAAGTTGGATTTAAATTTGCAGTGAAAAAACTTCTTAAACTGGGAATTATATTATTGGGTATTCGTTTAAGCATCTTTAGTGTATTTGAATTAGGACTGATTGGCATACCAATCGTTTTAATTTGTATTTTTAGTGCACTAATAATAACATCTTTCTTGAATAAAAAACTCAAACAGCCGAAATGCCTTGGTACACTCATCGCAGTTGGAACGAGTATTTGTGGAGTATCCGCTATTGTCGCTACCAGTCCAATTATTAATGCTAAAGAGGAGGAGACTGCCTATGCTGTTGCTGTAATCACAATCTTTGGTTTAGTTGCCACTATAGCATATCCATTTATCGCTTACTTTATGTTTGGGGGCGATCCTATAAAAGCAGGACTTTGGTTAGGAACTTCAATACATGATACCTCTCAAGTAACTGGAGCAGCGTTAGTTTTCGCTGATGTATGGAATTTACCATTAGGGCTGGATGTCGCTACTGTTACGAAATTAGTTAGAAACATATTTATGATATTAGTGATTCCACTTATGGCTTTTTTATATGCAAAAAATAAGCTTAAAACATGTAAAATCGAAGGCAATGATACTCAAATTAAAGCTAAAATTAACTTCTGGAATTTAGTACCAAAATTTGTTTTAGGATTTCTGCTAGTTTCAATTATTCGTTCCTTAGGTGATTTTGGAATAAATACATCAGGTATGGCTTTCGGTTTTATTACTGTTGAAGTTTGGGGCGAAATGATTAATATCATAAAAGAATTTGCCACTATTTTATTTGTCATAGCGTTAGGTGGTGTAGGGTTATCAACTGATTTTGGAAAATTTAGAGGATTAGGTGTTAAACCATTCTTAATAGGATTTTCCGCAGCTTTGACGATAGGAATTGTGAGCTTTCTTTCAGTTTCGTTTCTGGGAGGATTAGTTATTTTTTAATTTTCTATTTATAAATTACTACCAATATTTTTTAGAATTTATTAAAAAGCCATCCTTATCAAATTCGATTTTCTCTTCTTCACTATCAAACTGTAAATTGTCCCGAGAGCTAACTTGATCAAAAAATGCTTCGGAAACGATTATTTTTCGTAATTCTAACGTGTTTTTAATCCATACTAACTTAAAGTCTGAAAAATCATTAATATCATACATGTTAAATATAGTTTTCAGCACTTCTTGGTCATTTTTTAAGAAAATTGGAATTTTGGGTGAATCCGTTCGATAAGCTGTTAGAGCATTGGTATAAGTTTTTGAATAATTTATTTTATCAACAAGTTTTTTAGTCGTAAAGTCTGCTAACCCAACACCTTGCGCATTACCACGTGTTTCACTAGTTAAATCCCGAACAAATACCCACTGAACTTTCATGGAAGACATAGGTTTCCTTCCCGTAATATTTGTGTCCATTCCTGTCCCAAATATATTCTTACCCATCTCATCCACGATTAATAAATCTATATCGTGAAAAGGAATGTGCTCATTTAATTTTTTATATCTCTGTAGCAATTTTGGCTCTTTCTGTTCAAATTCGTTAGGATGTAAAATGTGTATCTCTGCTGTTTCATTGTTGATATTTTGAATGATTGCAAGACCACATATTATTGGGACTTTTTGAAGGATGTCCCTTCGATATGACTTCAATACGGTCTGCCAAGAATAGTGATCAAATAATTGGTGATAAAGTTTTGCACCTTTATGCTTTCCTAATCCAATTACGCACATCTTACTGAGGCCACTCTCAACCTCTCCAACGAATTTAGAATGACTCTTTATTTTATTAATTACTATAATTTTGTTAGCCTCGGCAGCGTACTTATCAATGTAGATTGGATGACCAAATTCACTTCTCCCAACCTTGACCACATCCATCGTTGCTTTGATAGGACAGCCAATGGAATCTTCAGTTATGCCGAAATCATGTAAGATCTGAAGCTGACCTTCCACCGTTCCGCCCCCATGACTTCCCATTGCGGGAATGATAAAAGGTGAGGCTCCTAGGCTTTTTAGATGAGTTATTAATACCCTTAATATGACAACTAGATCCTTGATTCCGCGGGAACCAGCCGTTAAAGCAACAGAATCTCCTTGATTGATGTAACTTGCGAGATCATACTCTTTTACTCGCTCTAAGACGAGTTCTTTAACGTCATTAACTTTTGGAGCTTTTATTTCTTGAGAGATACATCTAACAAGTGGATAATTCACCTCATTATTATTCAAAACCGTCATAGAATTCCACTTATTCTATTGCTTTAAGTCATTTATTTACATTAAACATTTAAATTAAATTCTTTTAGAAGGTCGTTTATAATAATAGGAGTCCCTGATTCAATGGATCTTTGAGCTGCATACCCAACAACGATAGACCAAAGTCCCTCTTCTGCTGTAGCTACAGAAGTTTGTTTCCCTTCAATATTGTCGATAAAATATCTGTGTTCAAAAAAAGTTGCTCCACTATGTCCAGATTCTTCAATATAAGTTGGATAGCAAGGTTGTGATATTCGAGAAGCTGACTTTTCACCTGCTTTAATTTCTAAATATGTTTTCGGTTTAACTCCAGGTAAGTAATCAATACTCTCATAGCAGTGGAGATAACCATCCTCTCCATTAACTATTAACTCCTCGTAAAATTGTGGTGAAAACATACATAACGTAAAACCAGCTCTTGCATCATTTTCATAATCAACACAGACTACTGCGTTATCTAAAATATCCGATTTTCGCCCTTTATATTCAAATTGTTTAAAATTCACTGCCATACTTCCAGTGGCATAAACCTTTTCGGGTCTGGATTGAGCAAATAGATTTAATAAATCAAAATAATGGCAACATTTTTCAACTAATGTCCCCCCGGAATATTCATTAAATTTGTTCCATTGTTTTACTTTATCCAAAAAAGGATATCTATGTTCAGCAATACTAATCATTTTGATATTCCCTAATTTATGGTGAATTAGGGCTTCTTGTATGGCTTCTACATACATTGCCTTATATCGATATTGTAATCCTATCTGAAATACCGCAGGGTAATTCTCTGTAAATCGGTAGATTTCATAGGCATCAGGAATAGTGGTTGCCATGGGTTTTTCAAGTAAAATATGCTTTTTTGATTTGATTGCTTCTCTTATAACCGAAATATGAGAAAAATTCGGAGTCGCAATTATTAAGCCATCAACCTCTGGATCCATGCACGCATTATCAAGCGTATCATATTCTTTCAATTTCTGTTCAGGATTAATTTGAGACAATTCTCTTTGGGCAGCTGCCACACTTCTAGGATTAGGATCATATACGCCATGTATAATTGCCCGCCCTTCTAAGTATGTCGTTCTAAGATGCTCAATCCCCATCATTCCAGATCCTATTATATTGAACCTAAATTTTGGGGAAGCTGCGAATAGATAACTATCTTCTGGAGGTAAAATATTAAATCTTGATTGCATCGAGATACGACTATTAGAAAATTCTTTACCTCGTTTTACCATTCATCTCATCTCATTTCAAAATTGTTTGTATAATTTTTCAAATTCAATAACGTTTTTTAAATTCTTCAATCGCATCCTCGTAAAATTCTTGGAATGCTCGAAGATTTTTAATATTACCCCCAGCCTTGAGTTTTCCTAGAGGTGAGACGATATTTGCATCTAATTCACCCAAAAGTAGCCCCATTCCCACATCCTTAGACGCTATTATCGTAAAGAGGGGCTTTTTAATTTTTCCCTTACCATATTCAACCTTCCCTTCACTTGCTTTTAGCCAGTATCTTCTATCAATATCTTCGAAAATAATTTGGCCGTTCATATTCTCTTCATCAAGATCCTGCTTTAAATAATCTACTTCCTCAGATATTTGTTTGTACAATTCGAAAATTTTTAGAATATCTTCAGGATCAGCTGAATTTGCACCTTTATTTATTATTTCTTTCATTTCATTTACTAATATTTCTTCTACCATTTTTATTGACTCCTTTTATTATGGATTTATAATTATTTTTATTCTTTCTGAAATTTCCATCATATTCATAGCCTTTTTGATCTCATTGAGACTAAAACGATGGGTGATAATTTTACTGGAATCTATAATTTTTTTTTCCATTAATCTTATTGATTGCTGCATTACTCTTGGATAGACAGAAAACGATGCATCCACCCGTGTTTCTTTCCAATGCATTTCTGCGGGCGATATACTGATCTTACCCTCAGTAGTCACTCCAAATTCATTTACCCTTGTTCCTCGACGACATAGATCAAATGCAAGTTGAGCCGCGGGTAAAGGTCCGGCTGCTTCAAACACAATATCCGGTCCTCCAGGTAAAATCTTATAAACCTCTTTCACTGCATCGATTCTAGCTGAATTAATTAAGTGAGTAGCTCCACATTTCTTTGAAAATTCTAATCGCCAATCATTAACATCAATCATTATGATTGATGCTGCTCCTGCCTTTTCAGCAATCATTGAAGCCAATAATCCCATACTTCCAGCTCCAATAATAACCAAATCTTCAGCAATTTTCAATTGCGAATACTCTATCATTCCCTTATAGGACCCTGCGAGTGGCTCTGTTAATGCCGCTGCATCAAAAGAGATGTTGTCTGGCTTATGATAAAGAGAATTCTCAGGAACCAGAACATATTCTGCAAATGCGCCATCAATAATTCTATCCATGCCATCTCCTCCTATAACTGCACCATTTTTACAATATTGTGCTAAACCTTGTCTACAATTGTTACAGATCCCACAGTTTGAAACTGGAGATGCGATTATCTCATCTCCTTTTTGAAACAACTTTAGATTACTTCCGACTTCTTCAATTACCCCTGAAAACTCATGCCCAACAATCATAGGATATTCAAGATTTTGGCGCTCGCCTGAATATGCCTTATAGTCAGTCATACATATACCACATGATTTTACTCTAACTAATGCCATGTCATCTTTAGGCATAGGTTCTGGGACTTCTTTAACAACTAAGTTCTTTACTCCTTCTAAAACTGCAGCTTTCATTTTTACCTCATCTAAAGTAATTCTTTTCATTCATCTAAAAAATTCTGAAAAGGCATCAGCAACCAGTAGTGGATCTTCCTTCATTGGAGAATGTCCTAATGTCTCAGGTCGAATTATTTTTAAATCTTTTACATATTGATCCAGTCCCTTTAAAACCCCCGGTAATATAGCGGTATCTTTCATACCATGAATAACTAAGGTGGGAACTCTAATTATCCCACTCCAATCCTCATACTCAAGATTAGCTCGATAGAAATTTACTCCACAAGTAATTGTCCCATTTGACCATGCTTTAACATATTTTTCCTCGGTCTCCTGGTCTTGGCCTTTAAAACCAGCTCTTAACAATTTGAAATCATCAGCTATCAGTACTTTCTCTCCATTAGGTTTTAGAAAATTATATATGTAATAACTTGCTTTCTTCTGAGCTTCATCGGATTTTAGTCTCTCTTGGAATATTTTAAAGTGTGGCGCATTGATAATCCCTAATTTTCTAATCTTGCTTGGATATTTCTCAGCGATAAACCATGAAAGAACACCACCCCAATCATGACCAACCAAATAAACACTCTCAAAATGGAGTTGATCAATTAAACCGACAATATCCTCTATAAGCACCTCTATACGATAGTTTTCAACCCCTTCAGGTTTATCAGATAAATTGTAACCTCGCATATCAGGGATTATTAACTGAAAATTTTCTTTTATTAAGGGAATAAGTTTTGCCCATCCATACCAAAAATCGGGAAATCCATGAAGAAGAACCAAAGGCTCCCCGTCTCCTACTATTATGGTATGAAGTGTTATACCATTGGTTTCAATATATTTCTCGTCTATATCTTTAGTCCATTCCATATATTATCTCTTCTGGATTTAATTATAAATTTTCAATGGGAATTTATACTATAAATATTATATTATATCCGCGTTATGATTAAATTCTGTAATAATTAGTAATGATATATTATAAATATATTAAAGATTGATTAAATATAATATAAACTAATCATTTATTTTTATGAGTTTATGAATTGATATGACTTTTCGATTTTTTTTACAAATCTGTATAATTGCATTAACTCAATATATATTAATTATTTCAAAGGTAGAAAAAAAATTATGGTTGAAACAAAAGACCCAGTAAGTATATTCGCAGATATTAATAGCGAATTACCTGAAGAAGAGTTGAGCAAATTGTTTTTGGAAGCAATTATGGAGAAATCCGTTGATGTTTCGGATCCAATATATAAACATAGTTTTCCAAGAACATATAAAGTAAACTTTGATATTGGTGGACATAAAGGATATCAAATCTATGAACCAACTAAATATAGTTATAAATATGGGGAGTTTGTCGAGGATCCAGATTTCACGTTTATATATAAAGATATAGAGTTTATCAGAGAGAGACTCCGGGGTGACAGAAGTCGCATGGCTTTAGCACGAGATAAAAATAATGTGCTTCAAGTATGTAGAAAAGAAACGCTTTTTATCGCATACACAAAAGCCAAGGTAGGTAATGCTCAAATATACTTTTCTAGAATCCCTTTCTTTAAGGAAATTGTTGAAGATTTAGGGGCGAGTCAGAGTACTTTACCTTTGCGAGAGGAACCTGAAGGCCCCATCGAACCTTTTAAAGAAGGAGAAATAGCTTCCCTTATGAAAGATATGCTAGCTGAGACCGGAAACATGTCCAAAGAGCTTTATAAAAAGAACTTCCAAGGAAAACCTATGAAAATCAACTGGGATATTGATGGCAATATTGCGTATCAACATTTTGCTGAAGAGGAGTATGAGTATGAATTTGGTAAGCATATTGACGATGCGGACGTGACTCTTAAGTTTCCGAATCCGATCACCGCTAAGCGATTTCTCTCCAAGATTCCTGGTAATTATGCGGCACAGATTATTGATAAAAAACTTAATGTTTATTATAAAAATCCTGTTTTAAGCGTTATTTTCAAAGATAGAGGAGCCTCCGCTATCGCTATAACAAGATTCCCATTTTACCGAGCTTTAAATAATCTACAAATTGGACCGCAATCTGAGGAGGAAGTCAAAGATACACGAGAAAATTATGGCCATTACATCCCGATAGATCTTCCTATTGGCGATTATGAAAATGTGCCCGTTCCCTACAAAGTACTTGAACACTTCATCGATAAAGCAAGCAATATAATTCTACGCACGTGTCCCTGTCGAGAAAGATATGAATGTAAAAATCATTCGATTGAGTTAGGTTGTATCTTTATGGGAGATGATACTAAAAATATGGTACTTCCACCCGAACAAGGTTATGTCGCGACAAAAAACCAAGCTAAAGAACATGTAAGAAAAGCGATGGCCGAAGGTTTAGTTCCATTACTTGGAAGAAACGTTTTGGAAGCTGAAGGCGGTCATGGAATAGAAGATACGGGTAAGTTCTTAGCTGGTTGTTTCTGCTGTGAATGTTGCTGTATTGCCGTTAAATACGCCCAATATGGCATTAGTCCAACAGCAGGTATGGGTATGGGTGGAGATAATCCAGGACCACTCGAAGGTATGACGATTACGGTGGATGAAGATAAATGTATTGGCTGTGGGAAATGCGTCGAAGTTTGTCCCTTTAATTTGAGAATTATCGAAGAGGGAAGATCATCCGTAGATCCAAAACGATGTGTAGGATGTGGTAGGTGTCTCGATGTATGTCCAAACGGGGCTATTTCTATTGATGTAAAAGATCCCGAATTAATCGGTAAATTTATATCAAAAATAGAATCTATAGTCGATGTCACAGACCAAACCACTAAAGCATAATGAAATTAAAAAAATAAGAGAAAAAAACTATATGACTAACTATAAAAATAAAATGTCAGAAATTCGAAAAGAGATTGAATCACTCTTTAAAAAAATGTTAGAAGCCGTCCAGTTTCTTATTGAACAGAAGGAAGAAATCTTGATGAATGACTTAAAGGATTATAATATGAAAATTCAGTGGTTCATTAAAGAACTAAAAGGATATCAAGTTTTCGAAAATGGTAAATATACCTATGCATTTGGAGAACGACTCGATGATCCTGATCTATCTATAGAATTTGTTGATGATGACCTAACCCTCAAATTCTTGAGAGGAGAAATAGGCGAGTATACCTATATTTATTACAAGCGTAAATTCAAACTCTATTACCCTGAATCGAGAGAAGAAATTGAAAAACAAACGGGACCAATTATTGTTAAGCATCTAAAACATTTATTAACAGCACACTATTCTAAAGGGATTGTTTATCATCCATTTGTATTATCAAAACTACCTATTTTCAGAAAAGTCATTGAAAAATTCTACATGCCTGAAGTAAATGAAGGTTCTTATATTCCAATCAATACCAGCTTGGGAAATTTTGATAACCAAACCTTACCTCAGAAATTGATCGATTACTTCATTGACAAAACTAGCACGATATATGTTCAGACTATTTGCGGTTGTAGAGTGTATCATGACTGCCAAGATCACGAAAAATTTATTGGATGCATGTATTTAGGGGATGATGTCAAGAATTTAAAGCATCCCCCTGAAAAAGGACGATTTATTAGTCGTGAAGAAGCTAAAAAGCATGTTGATAGGGCAATTAAAAATGGATTAGTTCCTACATTTGGTCGATTCACATTTGAATCAACTTCACTTAGCGTTGAAGATACTGGTCATTTCATGTCTATGTGCTTCTGCTGCCCCTGTTGCTGCATTAATGGAAAAATGATGCAAAATTCTACCACGGAATTACATGGGGCAGTCAAAAGGATGGAAGGATTGACTGTTGAAATAGATCCTGAGAAGTGTATAGGTTGTGGGACCTGTATGGACGTATGCGTGTTTGTTGGAAGAGATATCATTAACGGAAAAGCAGTAATTGATCAAGATAGATGCTTAGGGTGCGGACGATGTGAACGTGTTTGCCCAAATGGAGCTATTGATATAAAACTTGATGATCCTAAAAGATTGGATGAGCTTATCAAGAGAATTGAAAGCTCTGTGGACGTATCATAATAATATAGAGGTTAAACAAAAAATTTACTTATTTTTTAATTCTGCTTTCTTTTTAGCAATCTTGAAATAGGTTTCCATAGTATTTCTTGCGGGAATGGTTAAATCTTTTTCTTCTTTCTTTATTAACTTAATAGCATCTTCAGGACACGTCGGAACACACACTCCACATCCAATGCATCTATCTAAATTAATGTTTGAAATCTCATCAATAATCTCAATAGCGTCCATTTGACAGCGAGTCTCACATACACCGCAGCCGATGCATAAATCCTTATCTACTTGAGCATAATAATTTGAGCCTAAAAACTGTGCGGGAGCGTCTAATTTCTTCTCATTGACCAAAAGATTACAGCAACATCCACAACATAAGCAAATTGACATAGGTCTTAAGGAATTACCTGCTTGAATTACTAATCCCTCTCTTTCAGCTTGTTCGATAATACTAAGCGCTTCCTCTTTAGTAATTATTCGGCCTAATCCTCGATCTAAGTAAGCTTGACCCGCAGAACGAAAACTTAAACATGATTCTCGTAAATCCGTTTGTTTGCAGCTTTTACCAATAATATCATTCTTTTTACGGCAAATACATTCGTTAAGTACAATCGGTTCACCACAATTATCTAAATAATATCGAAAATCATCATAATTGGCAACGTCCCTCTCTATTCCAACTTCTTTTTCTATAGGGATGGTCCTCAATTGAGGAATCTTTGTTCTATTGAGCTCATCCCTAAAAGCCTCTTCAAAATATTGGTCCACATCATGAATGAACTCTTCAGTCATTTTATTCATTTGGAATTCATAAAATCCAAGCATAAACGCAGAAGCAGCATAATATTTAACTTCCTTGCCCTTCTCCTTTTTAACTGCTCTTATAATCAACCCGAGTTTATGCATCTCATCAAGAATCTCCTCTAATTTTTCTGCATTATATGATTCTTCATCTATGCGCTTGTATATTTCTGGAATAGATTTAAGATTGAACCCTAATTTTGAACCAACTAACGCTTGTTCAGGAGTAAATATATATTTTAAAATGCGGATTTCTACTCCTGATTCGGTAGCTGGAAAGCTTATTGGCAATTTATCCAGAGCTTTTTGTAACTCCCTATAAACGTCATCATCTAATTCCGTCATACTAATTTCCTTCTAAAAATTATTGTTGATCTTAATTGATTAGAAAAATTAATTATTACTACTATTATAAAATCTCTATTTAATAAAAAGTTTATAAATCATCTCAAAATTTTTTCCATAAATAATTGCTACCCTCAAATCTCTAAGATTGGGGATTTCATGATGTACGATGGGCATTTAGAAGACTTTTTATAAAAATATGGTTTCATAAGAATATTAATCTAAGTAGAAAGGAAAATTGTATATTTCAAAAAATAGAACAATTTGTTTATTTTGAAAAAATAAAGAATGTGAAAAAAATTGGTAGTAAAAACAATAGAAGAAAAATTTAATATAATGCTAAAGAATCTTGAGACCTCACTTCAAACTGATCAAATTCTTCAGAAGGATTTAAAAGATTTTTCATTGAATATCCAATGGAATATTTGTGGTGTTATAGGATATCAAAAATTTGATAATGGAGATTACATATTTAAATCTGGGGCGAAGCTTGATGATCCTGACGTTAGATTAGAGATTAATGATATTGACACAGCATTAAACCTTTTAAATGGTAAAATAGACAGTTTCGAATATCGATTTTATAAGCGGAAAGCTAAATTTTACTATATTGATAAGTGGGAGAAAGTAGTGGTAGATGATGAGATTTTAAAACAAAAGGTCTACAAATTAATTTTAATTATGCGATACACTAAAGGTGTATTTTACCATCCCTACACTATAACTCGGCTTCCAATTTTTAGAGATATTATTGAGAAATGGTATGACCCTGAAACGGCTGATGGAACATATCTACCGATTAACGTATCATTAGGTACTTTTGAAGAAAAAGTTTTACCTTTGAAAGTACTTGAATATTTTATTAATAAATCTGAATATCGCCTATTGTGTCATAGTTGCGGTTGTAGAGTGTATAATCAGTGTCAAGATTACGATCATACAATTGGTTGTTTGTACTTAGGGGCAGATACCGTAGAAGTGAACAAAGTTTTTCCTAAAATCACGCCAGGACGCTCTCATTTCGCAACGAAGGAAGAAGCTATGGACCGCGTAAAAGAAGCTTATGATAATGGATTAGTTCCTGTAATTGGCAGGTTAAAATGGGATGCGGAAGCAATGGGTGTTCCAGACAGAGGGCATTTTATGACGGTATGTTTTTGTTGCCCCTGTTGTTGTATTACTGGTAAAAGGATGTATGGCACGACGGAACTTCAAAACACAATTCAGAGAATGGAAGGAATTAAAGTGAAGGTTGATGAATCTTTATGTGTGGGATGCGGAGAATGCTTGGAAGTCTGTACCTTTAATGGAATGGAAATGGAAGAGGGAAATGCTCACGTAAATCAAGAAAATTGTCTTGGTTGCGGACGCTGTGAAAGCGTTTGTCCTAGTGGAGCAATTAATATAACTCTAGACGACTCAAATCGAATTGAGGAATTAATTCGCCGAATTGAAGCAAGTGTTGATGTTTCCTAATATTATTTAAATCGATAATTTTTACTAATTTCTCACTTTTTTCTGTTTTTCAGAATCCTTTTTTTAGATCATTGAAGTTTAATCTAAAATATTATTAAATCGCTTTCCTATTATAATATTTAAAGAATTATGGAATAAATAGAATATAATAAATGACATCCAATTCAAAAATAAAGATTCGAAAGACCATTAGAGATTTTAAAGGAAGAATAGAGTTAATGAATAAAACTGATCTTAAAAAAGTTGAATCCCTTTTTTTAGAACTTTACGAATTGGGTTTACAAGATTACTTACGAAGAGAAAAGGAGAATCATCCTGAGAAGTCTCATAAAGAGATCATCTTACAAATGTATCAATTTCACGATAAATTGCGAGGTAAAAAGAACTAAATGGAAAGCACTTATAAACGAGCATTTCAACAAATTATTAACTTTTTAGAAGATTTAGAAAAAAATCGAGAATTTACATATTATTTAGTTGGTGGTATCCTTGCTAATATTTACTCGGACTTTAGAATTACTCGAGACATTGATGTTGTAATAGATTTGAAACCTAACAATATAGATCTTGCTAATTATATTTCTTTATTAGAAAAATATGAATTTAATCCTTTACAAGATTGGAAAACTACGCTTATAATTGCCAAAGAAACTAATATTATTCAGTTTTTGGACAAGAGTGATACAGTGAGATATGATAATCACATCATACTAAAATCCAGTAGAAATAAATATCAAAAATTGGGACAAGTAGGATTAAAAAGGAGAATTAGACAAACAATATTTGGAATTGAATGTTGGGTGACTTCAAAAGAAGATTTTATCTTGAGTAAATTAGTTTTTGGTGGTTGGCAAGATTATAGTGATGCTTTAGGTTGTTGGCTTCGATTCCAAGAGGATTTAGATAAGGATTATTTAGAAACAACTAGTATAGAACTTGATATAAAAAGGGAATTTGCTGTATTGAAATCAGGAATAGACGATCCTGATGAATTTTTTGAACATTTAAAGTCAAATAAATAGTATTAAAACCACATATTCAAAATTTAATTTTAAACAAATTATTAGAATTAACAATCATTTGAATCATTATGTTTAACCTGGATGATTTTGAAATTATTGATATTTCTCATACTGTTGTTCCTGGTGAGGATGCCGATCGCCCCTTTGCGATCCAAAAGGCATTACTTCAAGATAAGACTTTTCGATATGATATACTTAAAACTCATTCTCACGTAGGATGTCATGTTGAAGTAGGGGCTCATTTCTATGAAAATGGAAAAACAATAACAGATTATCCTTTAGAGAGGTTTTATGGTCCAGCAGTGCTTTTATCGGTAAAGGAAATGGTAATTGATGGGGAATACTGTAAAAAATCTATTGGAAATGTTATTCAAGAAGGAGACATAGTAGTAATTAGGAATGATACGGGGGTAAAGTTGACAAAACAGCAATTATATATGGATGGTGAGGATAGACTCCCTAAACTCTCTCCTAGTGCTGCAAATTGGCTTGCAAAATATAAACCTAAGCTTGTGGTTTTAGATTATATTCGCTTTGGAGAAGACATTGAAGAAACAAGGAAATTTCACGACATTTTAATGAGCGTTGACGTCAACTTTGTTGAGTTTGTTGATAATCTGGATAAAATCGCTCAGGAGCGTTTCTATGTCATGGCATTACCATATAAGGTTCAAGGATTAGACAGTAGTTTCTGTAGAGCTATTGTCATCCAAAAAAAATGAAGGGGAATAGTGAATAAATCAACCATTCATTAAATCAAATAAAAAAATTATTTAGAGGTAGTTTTACTCATTTTATTTCTCATAGTGGTAGTTCTCGGAGTCCCTCGATGAGACATAACCTCACTGATAACATAGCATCACCCTAACTGACGTCGACAGAGGATTCTATGCGAGCAATCATCCTATCCACTCCATCCTCCTCGATAGTAATGGTTATCGCTCCAGTTGGACATACTCTCTCACACCTCCCGCAACCTTTGCAACGATCCTTACCCTCCCGGTCAATCACGGCTACATGGTCGATGACCTCCATTCCACCGTAAATACAAACCTCAAGGCATTTCTCACATCCAGTACAGAGATCCGGATCAACCGTAACGGATACACCCTCCATTTTTTGATGCCACCCCCTCAGATACTCTGGCGAATCTTTGCCATGAACTTCAACACAGCAACAAGGACAACAGAAGCAGATGTGCATCAGATCACCCTGTTCAGGCAGTGCTCTATACACAATCGTATCGGATTTGACTCTGCCCAGAGAAGGCAGAAGGCCAGCCGTAACAGCACGTCGTGATCGTTCCAAAGCCTCTTCTTTGGTACCGATCCTCCCAAAGGTCTGCATCCTCAATACCCCCTTCCCCAGTGCCATGCATCCGATGGAGTGGTCATAATTCTGGCAATTGTTAAGCGCCCGACATGGGCACTGCGGGAAGATATAAACGTGGCTTGCCTTGTTTATGAAGTATTCAAGAACGGCGATCGGTATTAACTCGTTCTCGTAAGTTCCCAAGGACTCATTGATTGGAATGCGAACGTCGTTCGAGTTCTCGGGATCTGAGGTTCGCTCCATAATCGGCCGAAATATAGGAATTCTCAACAAGCGAGCAGATAAACTTCTCTGTTTGACGGGAGCATTCTCTATTGAGGAACTAAGCGTAGGGGCATTTCCGGGGGCAAATCCAGTCAATTTTCCTATTTTCTTTTCCTTCATCCTCCCATCGGGACCCTTCATGCCAACGATTAATTTAGTTCCCATGAGAGCCGGCCAATGACTGATTTCATCATTCAGGAATTGGTAAGCCAGATCAAGATCAGTGCATCCTAGTATTAGCGTCGGATTTTCAGCCTCTTTGTCGATATTGAATGAGTACTCTATCTCATCGAAAACTTGATATCCTCTGATAGGGCCGAACTTCCATTGCACAATTTCGTGGAAATTCTTCATATCCTCTGCATAGAATTCATATTGCGCCGCATACTTCGCAGCATCCTCTAGCATCTTCATGAAAAGCCCTCTAACTTTAGCTTCCTTCTCATCCATAACTACTCCACCTATTCTTCCATCTCTTCTCAATTGTTAGATATATTCGTTCCATAATTAAATAGAAATGAATTTTATATTCAAGTCATTAAAATCCTAGTTCTTTCATCTTAGCTTTGTTACTTAATAGCTTTTCTTGAGTTATAGGAAAAAATTTCCAAACAATCAACACACCCAAAAGTAGAATTACTCCTGGAATGACTCCCTGAAGAAGACGGATACCCCAAAGTACTAAATTTATATCACCGCCAGCTGCTGTAACTGCTATTAACATTTCAGCATAAGTATCCTTGCCTGCTATAAAACCAGTGGTATCGTGAACGACCGCAATAATAAATTCATCAATTGATGCAACAAGACGACCAAGTAATGCAGAAATTCCGAAGAGAACCCCTTTTTGATTTTTCCCCATCTTAACAATAACATCCTCAGTCACACTCGGACCGATTATAGTGAATACGTATGAATTTAACCCTCCTTGGGCGAGTCCGAGAATGAATGCCATGATCATTATATCAATAAGACCTTGAAAAAATGTCAATGGAAATAACGCAGCAGATGATAATAGCCCCGCAACCACGAGAGCTTTCTTATTATTGTTTACTTTCTTGATATATTTTAGCCATAAAGGAATAGATATCAAAGTACCTATGAGATTCAAACCTAAAATAACTAAAAACATGTCGCCACCAACCTGTAATACAAAAGTGGTTATATACAACATGTTGGTTACCACAAGGGCTATATATATTCCATAGAATATTCCAAATATAAACCATACCATGTAACTTCTCGTTTTTACAGCTTCTACAAGAACTTTAAAAAATTTCATTCGTTTCACTGAATCGGGTGAATAATACTTCTCAATCATTATTTTATCCTCTCGGTTACCAGGAAGAGATAAAATACCGAAAAAAAGAGCTATTATGGCGATGATTAATCCCATCATACTATAACTAGCTCTTGGATCGCCAGGAATTATATCAGTAAAAAGCGGAGGTAACAACATCCCAAGGATAATAGCTACGAGGTCAAGAGGTGCATAATATCTTGTGAATCTCCGACGTTCATACTCCGTTCGGAATTTTTCTATTTGAACTGCTTTGTAATTAATATCCACAAGGGTGCCAAAGGTGTCAAGTAAAACCAATGAGATTAATAACCACCCAAAAGCAGCACCAGGATTTGTAGACCCATCGATGGTATTTGGGACAGAAAAGAGAAGATAGACAGAAATGGTCCAAGGGATGATACCTATGACGATCCAAGGAAATCTTCTTCCCCATTTTTTCGTAAATCTGAAATTCCGATCGATTAAAAAACCAAAAATAGGGTCATTAATTCCATTGTATATCAGAAAAATAGCCGTAGCAATAGCTATTAATGTTGCATCTAATCCAACAACAGCTTCATAATAGAAAATGATAAAGCCTTGAACAGCACCTATCAAAGTAGAACAAAGTAGACCGAAAGCATTTGAAAGAAAGGTCCATCTTGAATGGCGTGTTTCAAAAGATTCCGTAAAATTAAGTGTTTCACTCATATGAATCAGTTCATTTTTTTATTTAGATATTTGGTTCTCAAAGTATTTAAGAGTATGTTTGTGAATTTAGATTTGGTTAAAATCTATTAATAAATGTCCAATGGAAATAGCTTTAAATAAAAAGAAATAGACATTACATAGTAACTAAATATTAACACGATATTATGTGATATTATGATAGATAAACGTCAACTCGAATCAGTATTTTTAGAAATGTTAAAGGATCAAGAGAAAGCTGCGCCTAATGACAAAATTTATGCGAAAGATATGGAAACTATCGGGGAGTTAAAAGTACAGTGGAAATTACCTTTTAAAATTCGAGGATCGCAAATCTTTAAGAAAGATTCAATATCTTACAAATTTGGAAATATTTTGGAGAATCCAGATATTGTTTTGGTAATCAGGGATAAAGAGTTAGGCCTTCGATTCTTAAAAGGGGAAGTTTTTGAATTTGATTACGGACCGGCTTATGGTGGTAATTTTAAAATATATTACACGGAATCATGGAAGGTAATCGAAACAGAAACGGGGAAAAAAAACATTAGAAATAATAAACCTTTTATAACTGTTCGATTTAATAAGAAGAGGGAATATCATCCCTATATGTTATCAAAATTACCCATACTTCGAAAATTGGTGGCGAAACGAATGTCTGAGGAGGATATTGGATACTACATCCCAATAAATCAGTCTCTTGGGACTTATGAAAATCAAGTTATTCCTTATGCTGTTTTTAAACACTTTATTGATAAAGCGAGCAATATCGTCATTTTGAATAAATGTGGCTGCAGAGTCAGTAAAGATTGTCAAAATCACGATCATTCGATAGGATGCTTAAACATGGGTGATGATACATTAAATTTGCCGATAGATGAAGAGAAGAAGCATGTTGCAACAAAGCAAGAAGCCTTAGAACATGTGAAAAGAGCTTTAGATGATGGTTTGATTCCATTAATTGGAAGAGCCATGGATGAGGCTGTAGGGGCGGGTATTGAAGATACAGGAAAATTCATGTCAGCTTGTTTTTGTTGTCCTTGCTGCTGCGTCGATATTCCAATAATGAAACATGCTACAAGCGAACTTAGATTTATAAAAAAAATAGAAGGGCTTAATGTAGTGGTTGATGAAGATGCATGTGTTGGATGTGGAGATTGCATTGAAGCTTGTGTTTGGAATGGAAATGAAATGATAGATGGAATCGCACACATTACGGATCGATGTCTTGGTTGTGGAAGATGTGTGGATGCCTGCCCTAACGGGGCAATTTCTATATCATTTAATGACTCAAACAATATTGATGCGTTAATTGAAGAATTAAATGCTCACGTTACAGTAGACTAATATAAGAAAAGGAAGATTATATGTTAATTTAAATGTTATTTAAATATACAAATTTGACTAAATGAAGAGTTTTTCTTATGGTAAATATTAAAAATGTTGAACATGTAATGGTCTACAAGGATCCTGAATTAGCTCATGCCTGCAATCAAGTAAGTATTGTATTACTTCAGAATGGGGAGCTATTCCTGGGATTTAATGAAGAGAGGTACCCAATTCATGCGGATAGTGGGCAATCTTGTTATATCAAATCTAAAGATGGTGGGAAGACTTGGAATCCTAAAGATAAGAAAGTGATCTGGCCCTATACCGAAAATATGGGTAATTGGGATTGTGCATTTGCTCAAATCTCTGATGGAATAATATTAATGCACACAAGAGTATGTAATTTTATTGCTCCCCGAGGAATCAATTATGATGGAGATCAATCACTAGGGATGCCACCACCAGGTATGCCTGAACGACTTAAAAGACAGACGGGATATGCTTTACTTAAATCCAGAGATAATGGAAAGACGTGGACTGACCCAATTGAGATTAATACTAGCCCAGTAGCAAGCTCATCATTAAGTGCATATGCTTGCGGAGGATCAGGAGCAGGTCATATAATTGAGCTTCCTGACGGAGGTTTATTAATGCCTCTTGATGGTACGTTATCAACAAGTCGTGAAGTTGGTTTAGGTATTGAAACAGCTCGTTGTTTCTTGCTTAGATCAGATGATGGAGGAGATAACTGGGAATATTGGTCTACTATTGCATACGACCCTGCTAGCATTATCCATTTTATGGAACCAGGTATGACAAGACTTAATAATGGAAATCTTATTTGTTTTTTGAGAACCCAACATAAACCAAATAGGCAAGATAATCTATGGTTTACCTGGTCCAAGGATGATGGCGTTACATGGAGTCCTCCTAAGAGAAGTCCTCTCTGGGGATATCCCGCTGAAGTAATACAATTAAAAAATGGACGTGTTTTAGTAGTTTATGGATATAGGAAAGAACCGTGGGGTGTTCGAGGTTGCATTTCGGAAGATGGATTGATATGGGATATTGAAAATGAGTTTACTATAAGGGAAGGGGGTGTTCCTGTACCAAAACCTGGAAAAGGTGATCTAACAGTACAGGATATGTTAATCATGGCTCAATATTGGCATATTGGATATCCAAGTGCGACTCAACTAGAAGATGGAACTATTATTGTTGCTTACCATGAGTATAGTGAGGATGAACAACCCATCCATTACTTGATGTCTACAAGATTTATACTTTAAATAATTTCCATTACAATAGAGGATTTTAAACGTAGTGCAGATGAAATAATCGCAAGATTTGAAGAAAAAGTAAATAGAACATAAATTTAGATTATATTAAAAATAAAATATGGAAAGAATAAATCATGAAAACTATTACGCCCCAAAATTTAGACCAAGAAGATTTAAAGATCCTTAAAGAGCTCGAATCGTTGGCTAAGATGGAATTTTCCATCGTAGAGAAAATTAGAGGCAATACAAAAATGGGAATTACTGTGGAGCATGGTAGAGTTACTGGATGTGGTTTATATAGACTATATCTTAAGGAACTCCCTGATTCATTAGTTTTTTTAGAATCTCTTAAAGAACTTTATATCGACGTAAATGATCTTAAGTATTTTCCAGAGTCGATTGGGGAACTTAAATCTCTCCAAGTTTTCCATGCAAATAGGAACAAATTGAAAGAACTACCTGATTCGATTAGAAATTTAAAATCATTAAAAGAATTCTGGATATATGAAAATTCTCTCACAACCCTTCCCGAACCGATAGGAGAGCTTGAATCCCTCGAAGAATTATACTTAAGCGATAATAAAATTAAGGAACTACCTGAATCAATTGGAAATCTAACTTCACTTAAGAAATTAACTTTGAATAATAACCACTTAACTGATCTCCCTGAAACCATAGAAAACCTTAAATCACTGGAATTTCTGAGTTTAAACATAAATAAGTTTGAGACTATTCCTGAATCAATTCAAAACCTAAGTTCGTTGAAGGAACTTTCATTATATAGAAATAAATTACAAGATGTTCCCGAATCAATGGTACATCTTAAAAATCTTGAAATTTTAAGGTTATCGATGAATAAGCTCAGTTATATACCTGATTTTATAGGAGAACTTAACTCACTTCATACTATAAAATTGGATGCTAATAATCTTTTGGATCTTCCGGATTCGATTAATAACCTACCATCCCTTAAATATTTAGATTTAAGAAAAAATAATTTCCAAACCATTCCAAAAGTTATTGAAACATTAGAGAAGAAAGATATTAAATTATATTATTAAAAAACATTCTCCAATTTCTTCCTATTTCTTTATATATTAATTCTCAACCCGAAATATCAACACGCTCTTCAAATCTTTGAATTAATTCATCGATATGATTATAATCATCAATAGTAATGGAAACGGCTTTACTTGGGCAAACTTGCTCGCACCGACCACAACCCATGCAGTTATCTTGTTTAATTGTAGCTTTACCATTTTTCATTCTTAGTCCATCATAGATGCATACCTTAAAGCAAGTTCCGCAACCCACACATTTATCTGGGTCAATTGAGACTTCTATTCCTTCCATACGATGTATCATTTTTTTATAATCTGATGGTCCATATTTAGCTAAACTAACTATACAACAGCAAGAACAGCAGTGGCAAATAGACATGAGCTCATCTTGAAAATCCTCAACACCAAAATGTTCAGCATCTCCTCTGAATTTTCCTAAATGGGGAACCAGTCCATCTTCATAGGCCAAACGTTCTCTCTCTAATGCTTCTTCCTTAGTCGCAATTCTTGCTCCAGGGAATTTAGATAGATCCATTTGAGCCGCTCCTTTGCCTAAATACGTACATCCAAGATGAATATCGTGATTTTTGCATTCATTAGCCGTACGACAGGGACAATCCATTAAAACAATCGTTCCTGCCTTATTAATAAAATATTCAGTAACTTTATGATGAAGAACTTGATCCTCATAGGTGCCTACAGTTACATTAACCGGAATAGGACTACCAGTTTGGGTTTCTAACCCATCGGGATATGCCTTTCTTTTATATATTTGCTTTAATATTGGCAATTTGACTAGTTTATATAATCTTTTTATCTTATTGGCACGAGGAGTACTCATTTCGATGGGTTTTAAATCGGTTTTTTTATGCTTTTTGACCATTCAGACACCTTATTTATTAGAATGTAGTTTATTAAGAGAAATATATACTTGAATAATAAAAACTTTACATTATTTCTTATTAAAAGGTTTAATCAAAATTAAATTTAGCAAAAAATTTCTACTTTTTGCGGTTTATATAACTACTATAAACCAAATTTAAAACCTAAATGCTCCAAGGATGCATCTACATTTTAAAAGACAACTTTTTATAAATTATCCTTAATTTTCCTAAAAAATACATAGATTAAATTGAGAAATCATGTCAATCATCGGTATTGATAAAGAAAAGTGTACTAATTGTGGATTATGTATTCAAGAGTGCGTTCGAGGATACTTTTACTTAAATGAAAAAGATCAAGTTCTCTATAACACAGATTTAGGCACGTGTATTATATGTGGTCATTGTATAGCAGTTTGTCCTGAAGATGCGATTATTACAAAGGATCTTGATGATATTATAAGCTTCCCTGGAATTGACTCCCCAGAAGATATTTTAGAGAGTGAGAAATTTTTACAATTTCTAAGAGCAAAGAGATCAATTAGACGTTATAAGAAGAAAAAAGTTCCAAAAGAGTTAATAGAAAAGGTGTTTCAGGCAATGAGATATGCACCAAGCGCTTCAAACGCTCGGGAATGGCGCTATGTTATCTTATCGAATCCTGAAAAAATTCAACAATTAAGTGATGAAATGGTTAAAGTAAATTATCCGTATATGGGATTCCAATCAGCTGAACAAGCTCTTGCACATCTTCAATCAAAAAACATAAATCTCTTCTATCATGCCCCCCATTTAATAATTCTATATTATAAAATCGT
>Ga0180433_10002966_pt1 | contig 25531 bp, 51 predicted proteins | sample SS_ome_8_FD_132980 | JGI IMG/M metagenome (GOLD analysis project Ga0180433, IMG submission 132980) | Hypersaline lake sediment archaeal communities from the Salton Sea, California, USA - SS_1_D_1 metaG | ecosystem: Environmental > Aquatic > Non-marine Saline and Alkaline > Hypersaline >... | reverse complement strand
TATTTGGGCGGAATCTCATTAACTTCTTTTATTTCCATTTTCATCACTCCTCAACAAATCACTAATTTGTTCTCTTTTTTCATAAAAAGATATAATGACTCTCCCTTCGTTATGTGTTTGGTCTGCTATAACTTTGTTCTTCATGGCAAACTTGTTTCTCTGGTCTATCGCCTTTAAACATCCTTTTTTTTCCCATTTGTCCTCAAATTTCTTAATGAGTATTACCATCGCCCATTCCTCCCTTTTGTATCAATATGTTCTTTTCTCCTTCTTTTACAACAAAGCAATCTTTAAGTTCTATGGCTTTAACCACTATACCTTCACTCTTTGTGTATGTTCCACAAATTCTTTTTATCCCAATATCTTGAAATTTCATTTTTCATCCTCTCCTTTTTTTGAATTGGTGGGATTGTCAGAAGTGTAACCCAATCGCCCATTAATCCCACCAAGAAGTAAAGAAATCTTTTCTGAATTTTTTAAACCCAATCCAAAGACCATCATTTTATTTCACCTTTTTATAATTATTATAAAACATACTTACTTATATACTTTTTGTTGTAACTACAAAAGAACTAAATTTGAATCTTCTTGCTCTTTAAAAGCCACTTGAAATCATTTTTTATTATGTTATAATGTTTGATGTCTTTTGCCTGTTTGCTTAAATAAAGACCAGAACTTAAATTAAATAACATACTCTCTTTTCCTATTATTCCATTTGCTCTCAATAAAGCTTTTCTTCTTAACTCTATTGGTGCTTCTAATTTGTATCCAAACTTCTTTAATGTTTTTGGTATTTTTATTTCTATCATCTTTATCACCTATGCTTCTCTTACAAGTCTTAAAATAATCATTGCCCATCCTATTCCTACAACAAACCATACCAAAGGAGTTAACCATGGTGGTAATAGACCACTATTTGAAAGTAATATGACTAATGGTGGAATTAATACCAATGTTCCAAAGAACCCCAGTCTTGCTTTGAATATCCATATCAAAAAGAATATAACTACTAAACCACCAATTAAAACACTTCCATAAATAGCGTCTTGTCCTATTGTGTTTTTGAATGTGTCACCTATGGCAGTTGTAAGATTCAATGTTAAATTTGCTGTTGCGTTTGGCATTTTTTCTTTCTCCTAAAAGTCCTTCTTCCAAAGGAAACTTGCTAATGCGATGACATACATCATCACCCATATTCCACCTACTGCTATAACTAAAAATTGTGGTGCTTCTGCTCTGTTTAAAACATCAACTGGTGCAAAGAATATACCAAATAACACTCTCGCTGTTCCTTCTATTACACCATATGTTGTAAATATTTGAACTATCCCTGATTGTATGCCTCCTGTTGAAGCTCCATCTATATCTATCCCCATACTTGCGTTTGTTCTTGAAACATTAAGCATTGTTGTATTATTAACTTCTATTATCTGATAACCCATAGATTGTGCTAAATCATTACTTACGACATCTTGTTCCATTGTGCTTCCTGCGAAAAACATAACTATGGTTATTGAAAACATTAATACAACCATCTTAGTTCCGAGTGCCATCTAATTCGCACCTCTCATGAATACCATATATCCTATGAACACAGACCAACATATTAAAGTTGCTGTCCAATCAAACCAACCATAAGGTGTTGCTATTGTTATAATAGCTAAACCAACTATTCCTGCTAAGAAACCACCAGTCGTAAATACTAATGAAGCCATTACCACAAGTGCTAAAACTAAAACAACCAAAGATTTTGCAAATGTTGGCATTTCGTTATTTGAATCAAATGTAAATAACGCACCTGTTAAAGAAGTATTGGAACTTGTAAAGGAGTCTACCAAATAGTTCTTTGTTGTAGAAAACTCTCCAAAATTAAGTTTCTTTATGTAAAAAGTTCCATAAACTCTTGATAAGTTGGATGTGTTGATGTTAGCAGAAATAAAGTTTGTTCCTGACTCTGTTGCTGTTTGATTAAATATAATTGTGCTATTTTGGTCTGCCAAAGTCATTGTAACATATTCTAAACTATCTTCACTATCGACAACTGTGAAATTTATTGTTGTTGAATCTGCTGATGGAAGCCACAGATTAGATGGAACTATTTTGTATGTTACAGAACTAAACATGGAATCATAACTGCTTTCGGCTATTGGTATTGGTATGGTAATTGTATATTCTGCTTCTGATGGCGTGATTGTTACATTTCCTGATGTGTATGTTTGATAAGTTGCTTCAACCTGATACTGTTCGCTTGGATTCATCAAAAACGCTACTGTTCCTGAATCATCACTTATTTTCTGTCCTACTGTTGTCCATGTGCTATTAAGGAATCTCCTTATAGTTACTTCTGCTCCTGAAATTGGTAAGTTCGCTGTATTTACAACATGGAAACTTCTTATCAATCCCACACTATTCTTCAATAGATATGCTGTTAAATTGACATAGGTTGTCGAGGAAAACGTTTCATAATATAATCTCTGTTCGTATCCATTACTATAATTCTTTACTGCTATTGTTACATCCCCCAAAGGAATCTCTGTGTAATTCTTAAAGTTTGTCCCTGTAAGGTTTGTATATGTTGTAGAGTTTGTTGTGTTTGTTAGAGTCACATTGAATGTAAGTGGCAAATAAGTTTCTTCGTCATACACTGCTATGTCTAAACCTGCTAATTCCATTGATTGTGTTAAATTTAAAAAGTTCCCTGTTAATGTTGATGTATTGTATGATTTATTATATCCATCTTTCTCGAAGATTAAAGTTACATCTCCAAACACTGCTGTTTCTATTTCAACAGCTAAAGACGTTCCATTTGCCTGATATGTTTGGTTTGTTGTTGAATTCCTCATCGTCAAGAAGAAATCGCTTATAAATTGACTATTCCTTCTGTCATATGCCTTAAAATAATGCTTGGTATAATTATAAGTAATCTCAAAGTATGGTCTATCATCTACTGTTGTGTATTCTCTTGACCTATAACTATTTCTTTCATTTACTCCCCCAGATTCATTTGTTGAATTTATGTAAATAGTAAATGTTTGGTCGTCATCTACCTCTGTGTTTGCTTGTGCTGTAAAGTCATATTGATACCATCTCTCTGTTGTGTTGTTTGTTATTAACCTTGTGTTATGGACTAAAGAACATTTTGATTTGTTTACCTCTGTGTCCTGATTATTAAAAGTAATTGTAAGTTCTCCGAAAGTGTCATTACAATAATACGCCTGTTCATACCTATTGCTTTGTCCTGTATCAAATCCATGTGCAAAGTATTTTTGGTAGTATGTTGCGTTTGTTATGTTTATTGCATTTGTTAAATTAGTAAAATTTATCTGGACATATTCTCTAAATATCCCTTCTGATGGACTTCCTATGTATCCTATGTGTTGCGAACCATCTGTTCCATAATTCACAGCACCACCACCCAAGATAGACACAACCCAAGCATCTCCTGTTATAAACCCTCTACTCTCGGTAATACTGGTTGTTGGGTCTACCACTATTGGATAAACTCTATCTTCTGAACTCAACCATTCATAAGGAACTACAACCATCACAAATAAGTTTTGTCCTGATAGCATGATTTCATAATGTAACCTTATTTCACTACCTGCGTCATCATACGCTATTGGTTTGGGAAGGAAGAAAATAGTTTCTCCATCTTTCTTAAATTCTATTTCTCCCCATGTTGCAACTCTTTTTCCATTCCATTCTTTATTATTTACCCAAATATCCAAATCTGAAACAGGTTGCATTTGAACATAGAAAAATACTTCGTTAGTTTCTTTATCTGGTAACGCACCTGAATCGTGTAGTATGAACTTTTCTTTAAGCATTTCAGGATGATATGTGTATTCCACCGAAACGCTATCTGTAACATATGGATATGTCAGTGTATTTCCCTGAACAACAGGTTCTACTTGTTTAAAATTAGCTATTATCTCCTTATCTCCTTGATAATTGTGTGGAAAAATGTTGATATTTTTATCTCCTCTTATTACTTCTACCCATTTGTTTCCTATACCCCAGAAATGTGATTCATACCAACCCTTTGTTACTTCGTAATGGTTGCTGTGTTCTATCTCTCCAGTAATATGTTCCCACTCTCCATTTTCGTTGAAGTAGTTGTAATATCTATCTGTTATACTTACAGTTCCATCTACATTCAAGCAATATGTTATCCTCTCACTTGTTCCTTCCTGTATGATATTACAAGCATAAGAAGAAGTTACCACTATGGATAAAACAAATACAAGTAAAGGTAAAATGTGCTTCTTATTCAAGCCAAATCACCTATAATACTCTTGTTCTGTTCTTCCTGATTGAATCATACCGACTATAATCATCAACAATATCATCAATGGGAATAGTTGTATGATTAATGCACTCATTGAATCTAAGCTGGGTAATGCATCACTTATTATATCATTTATCGCTGGTAAAAACGCTACATAAACAACAAGTGTTATGAAGGTCATTATAAGACCAACAACTGAAAACCCTGCTTTTTTGTTCAATTTCAACATTTTTTTTCACCTTTTCTTTTTCCTAAATGTAACATAATATCTTTTTAAACCATTGAGTTCATACTTTTTAGCTGTTCTGCTTATTCTATTGGCTACAAATCCATGTTTTCTTAACTTTTTCTTTACACATTCTTGGTTCTTTGCATATACATACGCCATTTTCACATCACCTCAATATCACTGTTATTGCTTTACCCTTTTTCTTGAATTTCTTTTTCTTTTTCGTTTTCCTTGAACCCTCAAACATATTCGTTTGTGGTGTTCCTTCAAACATATTTGTTGGTGCTATACTACCAAAAGGATTATAAGGTTCGGCTTTGACTCCTTCTTTCTTAATAACCTTTGGACTGGCTCTCATTTGACCTCTTCTAACTGCTTCCATTAATGCTTGTTTTCTATATGCTTCTCTTTCTGCCTTTGAAACATCTTGATAAAATTGAATTTCGTCTTTTAATCTTTCTTTAGCATATCCTCCAATTATACCTGCACCTCTCTTTGTTGCTTGACCAAAAGAGGACAATCCTTTCTTAAATAACGCACCAGCTTTTTTTACACCATTTTTCTTTTTCTTTTCCATTTTAAAATCACCTTTTTATTATCTTGTGGAGATTAGTAACAAACTTAACACCTTTCATTAATGTTTTTGGTTTTCTCTTTTTCCTTCTCCTTTTTTCAACCTCATGTATCTCAATTCTTTGTAATGCTTCTCTGTCCTTTGCATGTCTGAATTTAGCATCTGGGTCTTTAAGGGTTTTCTTTATGTGGTGTTTAAAATATCCAAGAGTGGCATATCTCACACCCTTCTTTGTCTTAAATGGTATCTTTTTATCTGGTTTTGTATAATCTGCTACCACTCTTTCTGTTACATTTGATTTCAACCTGAAAGTCCCTTCATGAACTCCTTTTTCAACATCAAAAAAATCTCCACCATATTTTTTGTCAAGCTTCTTTTCTACCATTGTTGCTGTTTTTTTTGGGGTTTTGGCAAAGATGTCCCAATCTTCTGTTGGTCTATCAAGGTATGGTGGTAAATGTGCATTTATTCCTCTTGCTCCATGCACTATGTGTTTCTTTTTCTTTAAATTAGAAAGTATGACTTTCTCATACTTTTTCTTGTCCTGATAATATTTCAGTGCCTGTTCTTTAGTTACCATAGATGGAACTCCTACAAACTGCATATGGGTTAACATTCTTTCTTTTTTTACTAACTTTCTTTACACAAGACTTCATCTTCTTAAATTTGGCTTTTGAGCCATATTTTTTCTTTGTGTATGGCATTTACGACCTCTTTTTTTTCCTCTTAAACATACCTGATGCCATTTCAAATGTTGGGAATCTCAAAAATGATTTGAGATAGGCTCTTTTTACTTTTGGTGTTGGTGCTAATGCCCTTGCTGGTTTGAATGTTGTTGCTTCTGTCCTTAAAATTGAAAGTGGGTCTGGTAATGGTATAATCACATCTCTCTTCTTTAATTTCTTTTCTTTTGTTTTCTTCTTTAATCGTTTCTTTTTCTTTTTAATTTTCTTTTCTTCTGGAAGTTGAATTGTAAATGGTGGAGTTATCGTTGCTTTTTCTGGAGTTACTCTTATTTCTGGTGTTGGCGTAATTGTTGACGGAGCTGTTGGTGTTGATACAATTGTTTCTTGTAAAGGTTCTGTTGCTGTTTTTGTTAGAACTTTTGAACTTGCCATTGGATAAACTCCAAATAATGTTTTAGTTATGTCCTTGCTAACTATGTCTATCTTTGGTAGATTAATTGTTTTTACACCTTCTCTTATAAAACTATCTTCTCTCTCTTTTTCTTTCCTATCTTGTCCAGTTAATGTGATGGAAGGAAATCCTAATATCTCAAAAGGACTTAATTTTTGTTTTTCTCCAAATATTACAAACTCTCGTGGCAACACCGATGTAAACGCTTCTGTTGATGTTGTTGGTAGTTTTAGTTCCCTTACTCCCATCTCACTAATCTTTGTTGTTGGTTCTAACCATTTAACACTTGTTTTAACTGGTTTTTGGGATATTGGTGTTGTTTGTATTGCTGTTTCTCTCCCACCAACATCACTAATCTTGGTTGTTGGTTCTAACCATTTAACACTTGTTTTAACTGGTTTTTGTAACTTAAATCCAATTGGTTTTATTGGCTCTATTACTTCTGGTTTTGGTATTCTCCACAAAACTCCTTCTGATTTAATTAATGAAACTTGGGAAGAAACTCTTGCTCTTGCCTTTGAAACACCCTTGCTTACTATCTGATAAAAATCCCCAATGTCGGTTTTCATAGTTTGTAATATTTTTGGTTCTTGGAAACCAACAAAAGTCCTACTTATTGTTCTTGAACCTTCTTTCCTTAACAACAAGGAAGATTTCCCAAAGAACTCTGAAATCTTTATTTTTCCCAAATCCATCTTCGTTTTTCCCAGAGTTTCCGTGAGTTGAGAATAGGGTATTTTCTTTTCTCCTGAAAAGAAAATAGTTCCTACATCTGCCATTCCTGTAAATATTTCTTTACTTGGTCTTTTCATTCTTTCTCCAACCAACAAAGTTGATGGGAATCTTTCCGATTCCAATGCCATCTTAATACTTCTTGGTTTTATCTGTGCTTTAAAGACCTTTATTTTTAATTCTCCCATACCCAAGGAGATGTCAGAAACTTTCTTATCGTACAGAATACCAAGTTCTTTTGTTGATAAAGACCTACCTCTAAATACCTCTTTAAAAAGCATTTCTCCTTTAATTGTTTGTTTTATTCTTTTTGCCTGTAATTGAGATAATATCTGTTCCTTTGGAATTGTAACCGATTCTCCTGCTCCTTTGATATAAACCAAATATTTGTCTTGAGCAGTTCCAAATAAAGAGAATTTTTGTTTTGTCCCTATTCCAAATTTTTCTATTTCGATTGTTTTAAATTCGCTTTTTATTGGCTCGTATTTTATGTTTCTTATTCTTGTTGCTTGTGTGCTAACTCTTGGTTTAGTTGCTCTCAATAAAGTTGGAATTTCTGGAATTATCCCACCAGCAAAGAAAGTTCCAAGTCTTAATGCTCCTACTGTTCTTGCTTCTGGTGTTGGTGCTTTGGTTATGTCATAAATCTCTTTTCCTACTAACGTAGTTCCACCAGCTATCAATCCACCTTTGGCTATTGTTGAAACCTTTATTCCTTTAACACCAATTTCACCAATTTTTGTTATAGTTGGAACTTTTGAAATTGCACCAATCCCTGCTGTTGTTAAAATACCTGTGGCAAAAACACCTGCTACACTTTGTCCTGTTCCAAACTCTATAACTCTTCCAGTTTTACCTAAAATTGTATCTGGTGTTTGTAAAAATTCTGTTGTTCTTCCAAGTGCTTCAAGTTCTATTTCTTCCCTTGATAGTTGGTATCCTAATGGACTTACATAAACTTCTTTTTTTTCTTCAAACTTTTTCGCATCAAAAAATTTGTAAGGTTCAAATGTAGGTGTATCTTTCCTTCTCGTTAATCTTGTTTCTATCATTGGAAATGTTGCTGTTCCAACTGCTGAAACAAAAGGTGTTACTCTCTCTCTTTCCTTTTTTCCTATTTCCACATATCTCAATCTTTCTTGTTCTTCCAAATATTCTTTTGAAGGTTTTACTGAAAAATATTCTTGCCCAAGTTTTGTTAAACCTGTTGGAAGAAAAATAGACTCAGGTTGTTTTGTTGAAACTGTCAAAGGTTCTTTCCTTTCTATCGAAACAATTTCTGTTCTTTGTGGAAACATTGAAGAAACACCCAGACCTGTTTTTTCTATTTCTTCTTTTGTTGGTTCTCTTGTTTTTATTTTTAGGTCTGTAAATGGAATGTCTTTTTTAGTATATATCTTTTCTTCTATTTGTGGGTAAATATCTTTTTCCCATCTTTGACCAAATTCCCTTGCAAAATCTTCTTGTTTTTCTTTCCAAGAAACGTAGTCCTTTAACTCTTTATATCCTAAATCTTTCGCTTCCCTTACTACTTCTTTTGTTGGTTTTTTCCCTGTTGCTAAATACCATTCATATTCAAAAGATTGTTTTTCTTTGTCATATGGATTTAAATAAGGAGCTGACCTTAATTTTTGTTCTATCTGTGCTATTTTTTGTTGCTCTCTCTTAGATGAATATCCTGCCCTTCTAACTACTGCTTTTTCCTGTTCTAATCTTTGTTTTTCTCTTTCGGCTTTTAATTCTGGAGTATCTGCACTTCCAGTTCTATTTGTTACCCTTCCACCAGAGTATGTTCTTCTTTCTACTACCTGTCCTGAACTTCCTATAACAGCTACTGTCCCTGAATCCACATAAACATTTGGGTTTGTTGTGACAACATCAACCACAGATAACACCCTCTAAAGAAAACGATTTTATAGTATGTATAATAAACAAATTCACTTATTCACCTCAAAAGGTTTTTATATTTAAATAGCTCTAACTTTTTAAGCATTACTTACTCTTTTATAATGACAAAGATTTTCTGAAATCTATCTTTTTTGGTTGTAAATCGCTTATTGTTGAGTATTCTGGATAATTTTCTATTTCTGACCTTTGTAATAACTTCTCTTTCACGAACTTCGCCCTTTCTACTGTTACTTTCAATACTTTTCTTATAAGATATATGCTTATGTTCCTCTTCCCTGTGTCTGTCATGGTTATCTTCCCTTTTAGCTTCTCCCAACCTTCTTCTAATAAATCTTCGTCACTCACAAGTTTCATTTGGTGTTCTTTACCTTTCTTGTCAAGTGTTTCAAGCTCTGCTATTATATCGGCATTAAGTTCTTCTGTAAATGCTCTCTTTTTCTTATCATAAAGATTTACAAGCTTTGTGCTTGGCTTTTTTATTTCCATGTATTCCGTTACCATCTTATTGTCGTCAATTGTGTATCTTGGTTTTACTCTTTTCACATCATCTTTCATAGGAGATAAAAAATGCACCTTTGCTTTTACAATCCCTCTTTTTCTTGCCAATTTCATTGTTTGAATGTGTGCGTTACATAGTTTTCTTGTTTGAGAATCAATGAAACTAAAATCTGGAACAGTCATTATAAGACCTATGCTTTTATAACCCCATGTTTGTAAAACATAGTTTATCGACTTGTTTAGGATAGAATACCATTCTCTTGATGACATGCTTTTTCCTGTTCCTACTTCGTCCCAAAGTATTATGCTTCCTTCTTTTAGTTTACCACTTTTCAATAAGTCCATGAACTCCCTTGCTGAAAAAACAACATTGTCTATTGTGAAATTTGGGTCTATCTTCTCACACATTCTTAATGAACTAAAACTCTTTCCAGACCTTGTCCTTCCTGTCATGACTATAACAAAGTTAACTCCTCTTGATAGCTGGGACTTTATATATCTTGTAAAATAGCCTTCCAAAACTACAAAAGAACCTTTCTTTGTTAATTTCCTTTCTAAGTCTTGTCTTTTTAGTTCTATCATACTTAAAGCGTCTAAAGGATACATTTATATTACCTCTATCGCTTTTTCTTCTGGCATTATGTCAGGTATGGCATTTATTATTTGCATCAAAGTCATAAATCTTAACCTTATGTATTCATAATATTCTTCATATTTCCCATCAGAACCTGCTTGTAATCCATCTTTTCTTATTTTCTCTATTTTTTCTACATATTCTTTATCTATGGAATTAATGATAAATGCTTCTAACATCTTTACTGCTCTTTCAAACTTCCTTAAACTTTCCCTGTCTGTTCCACAGTAACTACCAAAATAAAGACAAAGCGACAGTTGTTTAAACAACTGCGAGTCAAACATAAACTTTGTTACGTTACCTTTGTAATCCTGTGGATTGACAGTTGAAAAGCTCTTGGAATATTTGTCGTATTCCATAATATCACATTTATCCTGCCACTAATTGTGCTATCGAATTTGCCATAGCTTCCAGTATTGGTTTCATCCCATCTACTGTTCCTGTCATTCTAAATGTCAGATACGCTGAAACACAACCACCAATACAAGCCCCTAACATAAGGTAAAATTGTAATTGTTCTTTCTTGGAGTCCATTGGTAATTTCCCACTCTGTCTTGCTACAATTATTGCTTGTTTGAACAATTCTGGAGTTAGTCCTGTGTTTTCAAAGCTTCCTGAATCTACTTCTAATGGTTCGCTGTTTCCTTCTTCAAAAAGCAGACATGGTGCGTTTCTAAAGAATCTTATTTTCTTTTTGTTCATGTTGTAAGGTAAGCCATTAATCTCTGTTGTTGTTGTTTCCTTTTCTTTTCCAGAAAATTGTTTTACATCAAAGTAAACCCTCTTATCGCTTCCTAAAATGATTACATGAACCATTCCTTTTTTAAATCTTATTTTTAATTGGTTGATAATCTGTTCCTTTCCTAACCATAATATGATTATACAGAAAACAGCTAAAATCATTATAGTTGTTATCAAACTTATTATCATCCATGTTACTGGGTCTATCATTTATATCACCTTTTTAAAATAATCTTTTTGGTCTATCTTCTCTAAATGTTTGTGTTGTTTTCATATGCTTTGAAATCTCTGCTAATCTCTCAAATCCGCCTTTTGACCTTGTTACTTGCATAAATCCTTTTATGTCGGCATCCACTACTCTTGAAATCAGGTCGTTTAAGTCCCAACCTGTTCTCGTTTCTATGTAATGTAAAAGATGTATCAATTCGAGATTATTAAATACAAACCTTATTTCTTCTTTACTCAAATTAGATATTGCCAAATCCTTTGTTATGTGAACTTTTGTTTTGTCTTGTGGGAACAAGATTAATTTCATCAAATCTACTGATGTTTCTGTTGGTGGCAAACCCATCTCTCTATATAATTGTGGATTTTGTTGATATTGTTCGTATTCATCTTCATTCATCTTCTTCACCTTTCCTTATTCTTTGTAAAAAGAAAGACAACATCATTATTACTGCTGAAAGCATTATCGTTATTGAAATACCAAATGAAAGTTGTTTATTTGGAGATATAAATGCCATGCCATATGTTGTATTTGTTGTCACTTCATAAGTTGTATCATTTATGACTGATTCCCAAGAAAACATCATCAATCCTGAAATCAATAAGAGAGATGAACCCATTACGAAAATTATCAATGAACCTCTTAAATATCCATATATTGATAAGATAATCCCTGAAACCAATAACAATGTTGAGAACCAAAATCCAAGAGTTAGTCCTGTATCCTCACCAAATGTTAATGAAATTGGAAAGGCGTAATCTACCTCAAAACCACTTGAACTAAATATCAAATAATAATCTCCATCTGTAAAATTATCTGTTGTGGATACTGCTATGGAAAGTTTATACACTCCATTGTTAACAAACTCCCATTCCCCTGATACAAACAAAGTTCCATTGAAAGAGTATAAATAGTAATCTATCCTTGCGTCATTTATTGCTGAACCATTTACATCTCTTAAAATTCCTGTGCAAACAATTGTTCTTCCTACATTAACATCGCTTGGATTACAGAAAAAAGAAAATGTCCCATTATCAAATGGTATGTAATATGTGTAACTATCTTGAAGTGGGTAGAATCCTACATACACCAAACCACCATCAGAAGAACCTCTTATTGATGTTGGTAGTTGTGTCATCTCCCAATAAATATCGGATTGATTTGTTGTTTCTATCCCCGCATCATAAACAAATTCTCCTTTTATATATGCTTCTGATGTGTTACCTTCAAAGGCGTATGCACTACTCATAACAACTAAAAAAACCATAGTTAAAAGTAGTGTTCTGTTCATGTAATCACCTATGTTTGTACTCCAACTCTATCAGATAAGTATCTTAGCATTGTGCTTGATACATAAGCATTACCAATCATAGTATCTCCTGCATCATCTCCATGTCTATATAACGCAAACCCTAATGTATCCCCCGATTTAAAAGCAGTTCCATTTATATTTATTGTTTGAACAACTTTATTATAAGATGTTCCTGATGGTGAAGCATACCCTGTATACCAAGTATAATTTGGAGAATTGAAACTTTGGTTTTCATCAATACGCCAAATTCCTACACCATATGAAACATTACCAGTTGTTGCCGAAGCAAACCAGACCATATCTAATGTAAAATTAGTTCCATTAATATAATCATTTGGCAATCTAATGTTAAATACAGCACTATCACATACATTTGCCCCTGTTCCATCTGCAAAAGCCTGTAATAGCCATTGGGCTTGAAGTCCAGATAAACTTGATGCTGTACAAGTTATACCATTTCTTGTTCCGGCATACGCATAGAAATCATAAGCATCTTTCTGAATTTCTTTAATAACTCTTGCTGTTCCTTCTAATGTTACACGCCCACCTGTTCCAATAGTAATATTCCCAGTTGAATTACCTATTGTTAAATTTCTTGCTCTAAGGATAGACTGACCAAATGTTCCGATATTGTTTGTTGAAGTAGCAAAAGCATTAATATTTGGTGATGTTAAATTTCCAGATAAATTGGCATTTCTCCATCTAAATGTGGCATTTCCTAAGTCATAAGAAGCATCAACATATGGTAGGAAATTTGCTTCCATTATGTGTCCTGCGATAGACCAATTAAGATTAGTTAATAAGCTGTGATTTGAAGAACCACCTGTTGCATTTACATTATAAAGTCTTGAACCATCACCAACAAAATAATTAGCAGACACATTTCCTATTACACTAAGATTTGGTGTTATTTCCCATCTCGCTGTTGTTGAATTATAAACAATTCTTTGTGATGGTGAACCCATTCCATATAAAGCATATGAATTAAGGTCAAAGGCTGTTCCTTCTATTGTTACTGGTTGTGTTATTCCATACAAAGAGATACCTGCATAACCGGCAAGTTGAAGTTCATCTGATGGATTTAAACTTTCTAACCAAAGAACATTTGCACCATGAGAATATCCCATAGAAACATTATTTGTTGGATAATCTAAACTTATGTAACTATTAGCACTACTATTAATAGCCAATATCTTACTTTGATTTGCTGGAATGATTGCCCCATTTGTTACATTCCAATAACCTGTTGGAACAGTATCCCAATATGCTACACCACCACCATCTGTATAAAGAACATCTCCTTCGTTCCCATCATAATCTGGTAAAGCATAAGCATTTGAAATTATAACATATCCATCTGCTGTAAACCCATCATATCCAATATGAACATCACCATCTGTTCCACCATAACTACCCGGTCCTCCTATAAGAAATAAGTCCCCTCCGGGTCTTGCTGATGTATCTTTATTTCTTGCGAGTATACCATCTGCAAAATAAGTTCTTGGATATTCTGTTGCTATGTTATAAACTATTGTTGGTGTTGAATTTCTATATATTCTTGTTATTTCAACCCAAGAAGAACCATCAAACAAAAAGTCACCAATATCTAATTCTTTTACAGTTGTCCATCCATTTTTTGTCCAAAGTGGGTGTTCTCCTGTTACACTTATTTGATTGTTGATTACATAATGGCTTGGTGCAATTCTTGGTGATATACCTAATACATTTGCTGTTGTTTGTGTTGATGTATTTACATTATAAGAAATTAAAGTGTCATTTATTTCTAAATCTTCTATTGCTGTAAATCCTGCTGGTGTTTTTATTAAAGTTTCACCAGTAAAACAACCACCCCATCCACCAGTTACTGTTAAATTATATCCATAACTACCAGAAGTATAAGAATAAATGTATCTATCTCCATCTGTAAGTATGATGTGTCCATCAACATCCAAAGTATCTTCTGGTTCATCTATGTTTGTTGATATTAATAAACTGTCATTTAATGTAAGTCCATCATTCATGTAAAATCTTTGCATTGTTGAGTTCCACATTATCCCAGCAGTATCGTTTGGATTATCAAAAAATAGGAAAGTATCTGCTGTTATGTTTATTGATGTTCCATTAACAAAAACATTTGTCAAACCAGAACCATCTCCAATAAAATAATCTGCTGTCAGCGTTCCGAAATCAACATCATTTTCATCTATCTGTCCTTGACCTGCTCTGAAAGGAAATGGTGAATTGGTTACTTCTGTTGAGTTGGCATAAACACAAGCATAGTATATTTCGTTATAGTCCATATTCATTGTTACATTTATGATACATACTCCATTCGCATTTGTCGTGCAAGAGTCATTAAAAAGTGGTGTTTCAGAACAATTAGCTGTGGATAATATTTTTAAATCGATTGGCATATTCTCATATGAACCATCTCCACTTACATTAAGGGCTTGAACCAAAAAATCAAAACTTGTTTCGTGTGTTGCTGATGCCATACCAATAGAGAGAAATATTAGACCTACTAATGTAAACATCTTCCACACATTAAAATCTTTTTTTATCATCTTTTCATCACCACTTTCATACACCTATCACAGAAGCAACAGATGTTGTAATTCCCACAAGAACATTAATTACCCCAACACCCATTGTAAAATTGTTCTTTAAACTTGCTATTCCATATTGGAAAGTTCCATTAAAAAAGTTTACTGATGTCACAGATGTAACACCATATGCTACAATAGAAAGACCTGAAAGCATAAATAAAAAACTTCCTATTAGTCCAAAAGCAATTCTATTTTCGGACCTTGAAAATAATAATAGTACTAATGCGACTAATGTCATAATTGCGATTAAAACTATGTTCATTCTTTTTCCACCAAATAAATATTGGGTGGGATGCCGAAGCATCCCTTCTCGAAAGGAGATTCGAGTCTTTGGATAGTGGTTGATTATCAACCTCTGAATCCAATAAGTGCAACAATCCCAACCATGATAACTACACCCACCATAAGTGGAAGCAATTTAACGATGGTTTCGGTTGTTGTATATCCTGTGAAGTTTGTATCGTTGATAACTGAAATGGATGTTGGGATTACAACAGCTACTCCAATTATTACTGATACCAAAACTCCAACTAATGCACTTGCTAAATTCATTTGTTAGTCACCTGTTTCGGTGATATTATAGAAGAAGTCTAATATTTTAAGCATTTCTTACACTTTCGTCACGACATAAATACTATATTCTTATATATATATTGTAACTGCCTATTTTTTAAAAAATTAAATAAATAAAGGAGCTTCTTTTGGCTTATTCTGGCTCATTTTACATTCTTACTAAATTGTCAAGTGTTCCTTCAAAAAAGTTTACATGGCGTTGACTTTCTTGTATCATCATAGCTTTGATGCCAGAATAATAATAGTAATCACTATTGAAGTCAACAAAATGAAAGCCATTGTCCTGAACTTTCTCTTTGTTCTTTCTTCTTCAAATATATTCTTATCCATTTCCATCTCCTCCCTTTTTAAACTTCCTCATTTTGAATGCTAAAAATAATGCTAATAAATGTGAGCAACAAACACCATCTTTAAAGTTCCTTACTTCGTGCTTCTTTTCCTTTGTTACATATGCTTGGCAGTTACATGACCAAATGTCATCATGTTTAGCCATTGTATAAACTCTTGAGTTGTAATCCAATTCATATGGTTCTTTCTGGAATCTTACACCTTCATAGATAGTGTGGTCTTTTGTATTTAGTGGTAAGCAAACGAATGAATACTTGTCCTTAAACTCTCCCATGTCACCAACATATCTTATGCAATCTGCTTTAATGAATTTAAGTGCCTTTGATTTGATTGTTTGTTTTATTTCTTTAGCGTGGTGACAAAAATACATTACATTATTATGAGTAAATTCTGTTGGTTCTTTGTAGTTTATTTCACTTGGTAAAGCTAAATTACTCATTTTAACACCATCCAAAATCATTCAAAGCAGTAAATTTACAAAACCTTTCATCATCTAAATTAACTAACTTTTCTCCATTCTCTCCAACACATTTAATTGACTCTCTATCTACACAACCCAAAAAGCAAACTTTCTCAATATACATCTTTGCTGACATGTTATAGTCACTACAATAATCATCTATCTCATTAAAAAATAAAGCATCATCAAAAGTATCAGACTTTATACTTCCCATAACTCCATCAGCAACACAAAAAAACAAAAAAACTGAAAGTATTAATACAGGCATCCTCAAGAGTATATGAATCCCCCACCCTTCTCTTTTCTTTCCTTTCATTGTTTCACCTTCTTTTCAATCAACTTTCCCAACCGACACTCATTGCAGGTACAGCAATTACTGATATAAAGCACCATATAAAACCAAACACAAACATCGTTTCAGTATCTTTGATTTGTAAATGACTAAGGAAATAACCTCCACCAAAAACAACAGCTATATAACTTGCTACACCAATAATTGTCATAACCTGACTCCAAGTTATACAATCTTTACATTTATTTGCTTTTTTTACCATTTCAATCACCATATAACCCACAAAGTGCTGTTCCACAAACCTTTGGTTTCCCTATTCCTTCCTTATTTAATGTTTTTATTACATCAAAAGCTCTATCACAAGGTTCATTAAATTCATCATAGTTATAACACGTTCTACATTTCATCTTTGTCCTGTCATCATTCCATTTGCAATCATAACAAGAATCATACCCCATGATATCACCATCAACTATTGCCTTCATTTCAGGAACTACTATTTCCGATAATGGAACACAAAGAAATACCGCTAACCAAATAATTGTCACCAATAGTACTTCATTTACCATTTCAAGTTCCTCCCTTAATTAATCTTGTATATCCCCCATCAGATTGTTCTAATGGTTCAATTGATTTGCATGATACAATTCCTTCTTTATATCCAAAAAACTCACTTAATCCTTCGCCATACTGTTCATCACATATAATTTGTCCCAAAGGTACTTGTCCATCGGAATATCCTGTATAATAACCTGTTGATACACCCATAGCTCCAACCAAAAATACAACAACAAAAAATGCAGTAAATACTGCTTCTTCTTTATCCATTTTCATCACTCCTTTACCAACCTACTATCGCTATGAATATAAGCGACACACCAATAACCAAAATGTTTACAAAAGTTTTAAGTGCTGTTACAACAACACCATCTTGTTCTTTTTTCATTTTCAACCACACTCCAAAGATTTGTTATAATATTTATAATCAATACTTATTTATATACTTTATGTTTTTATATCTTGTCATAAAATACAGAAGGAGAAAGATGAGAATATACCGATGCTGGTCTGCTATCTTGCCAACCATTCCACCGAACTAACATTTGGTCTGTGAATCCATAATATTCTGCAAGGTGTGTATTCCTTATGTGCCTAAGATGGTGTGGGTTAAATCCAAGCCATCTCTTTACGATGTTCCAACCATGCTGTCTTGTCATATTGAATAAAGGTTCTGAATCACCTATATTCGCAATGTGGATATAATCCAATATGTTCCCTATAAAATCTCCTTCGGTCTTTTCGTTTATTGGTATTGTTCTATAAAAATTTTTAAAGTGTCTTTTCTTCTCTGTATACACTTTAAATATGTAATATGTCTTTTCTTTTACCACTTCTTTTTTTATGTCCTTTGGTCTGAATCTTTTAAGGACTTCATTTATCCTACAACCAGTTATGTAGAGGATGGACACCAAAGCTCTATCTCTGATGTCCATAATCCCTCTTACTAATTTATGTATTTCGTTCTTGGTAGGTATATCTTTGTTGGACTGCATGTGACGAATCACCCTATTGTTTCCAGTGGAACATTATTCAAATCCGAAATATCTATATCTATCCCCACATTACTACCAGATATTGTTGTTTCATTATCTTCTCCCCAGAAAACCTTTCTATACATATCCGATATTTCTGGTTGTATGCCTTCTTCTATTGCACACACAGTTGGTTTACAACTTCTATATCCTTGTCCTGTTAGGAAACAGATTTCACAACTATGTTGTAATAACGCAAGGATAAGTAAACATATTATTGTTGCATCCACGACCAAAGCCACTGTTGTTATTATCTTGTCCTTCTTTGTCATCTCTTTGTATTCTTGTGGGGGATTATCCCTCAACTTGTTTGCCCAAATTCTCATTTTTTTTCACCTTCTTTCTAATATATGAAAAAGCTATTATGTTTCCTATCGCCATTCCAATAAATGTTATTGCTCCTTTTAACATGTCTTTTGTTGCTATTGCCAAGCTCAGAAACAAAGACATGGCAAATATTCCAACAAAGTTTAATTGTAAATTTCTAATGGTTCTTTTACTTGTTCTTCTTTTTCTTTTGGTTTGCATTTTTTATCCTCTTTCATTACTTCTTTAATTGCTTCCTTTATCGTTACTCTCTTTATTACATAGAAAGCTAACCATGTTGAAAGACCAAGTAAGTAACCCAATATTGTTCCAAAACCAAATATGTATAACGCATCCATAGTTTCACCTCTTTATTTCTATTGACAATATATCTTTACCAAAGTCTTTTTTGAACTCCTTTTTTAATCTTCTTAACTCCATCTTTTCTGCTGGTTTCTTTAGTATCGCTGGTGTTGAATCAACCAAACTCTTAAATTTTAGTATTATCTCTCCCTCTTTTACCACTTCATAGTTAATTGTGTGTGTTGACATTGAATCGATTGTTTCTCTCATTTTCTTTGTCATATCTATTGTTTTTCCTGCTATTTGTATATTTCTTTTCTTTAGAAAGATATTGTGTTCTGTAAGACCCTCCTGTTGCCATCTATTTGACTTTTCTATTTCTTTGTCCAGCTCTTCTATTAATTTTGTATGTATTTCAGTCTTGTATTTAATTATAAATTCTGTCATTTCTTCACCTACTTCTTTTTCCTCTTTTTTTCGTTTTCTTTTATTTTTCCATCTAAACAGAAATGTTTTGAGTTTTCCGTGCATCCTTTTATTGATTTGCAAGTTATGTTATTGAGAGCAAAGCAAACAGCGTAATAACTTATGTCCCTTGCGATTATGTTCTCTGCGAGTATTTTCAATGCGTTTATGTCCTCTGCGTCTATGTCCCTTGCGTCTATGTCCCTTGCGTTGATGTTCCTTGCGATTATGTCCCTTGCGTGTATTTTCAATGCGTCTATGTCCCCTACAACAGTTAAATTAAAACCTCCTTTGATATCTCCTCCAACTTGGATACTCTCGTTGAATACTGTGTTTTTTTTAAGTATTAAATCTCCTTTGATTATCTTCATTCTTCCACCTCGCTTTCAAGCCAATTCCACAAAACTTTACAAAAACATTCATCTTCCTCAAGCATACGATTTGAATAATTACAACATCTTTCTTCATAATGTTTATTCAACAAATCTTTAACTTCTTTCAGCGTTTCCTTTCGTGTGTGTTCTTTTCCAGCTTTGTATCCTCTCTTAAAAGCGTTTTCTATTTCTTCTTCGCACATATCAAATTTGCATTCTTCAATTTCTTTTGTGTTCATTCCCGCACCTTCTTTATTTTTCCATCTAAACAGAAATGTTTTGAGTTTTCCCTGCGTCCTTTTATTGATTTGCAAGTTATGTTATTGTGAGCAAAGCAAACAGCGTAATAATTTATGTCCCATGCTTTTATGTTAAATGCGTATATGTCCAATGCTTTTATGTTCTTTGCGTTTATGTCCTCTGCTTTTATGTCCCATGCTTTTATGTTCTTTGCGTTTATGTCCCCTGCGTCTATGTCCCATGCTTTTATGTTCAATGCGTATATGTCATCTGCTTTTATGTCCCATGCTTTTATGTTACATGCTTTTATATGCTCTGCGTTTATGTCTCCTCTAACAGTTAAATCAAAATCACCTTCTATATCTCCTTCAACGTTAATACTCTCGTTGAATACTGTGTTTTTTTTAAGTATTAAATCTCCTTTGATTATCTTCATTTCTTCACCTCAAATATCATGTCGTTTATTGCATTTACAACATATCCAGAAAGGTCGGTCCTCATATTCTGATACTTTTTGAATATGATTACATCTTTTGCATTTCTTTCTCTTTGTTCCTTCTCTCATTAATTACACCCTTCTTTATTCATGATTCTGTTGATAATATCATCATATGTTTCTGCTTTGCTTCCTTCTCTTTTGAGTCTTTCTCTTGTCTTTTTCATTACAGAAATCATGACCCAATCGTTCTTACTTTTCTTTCCCATCTATATCACCCTTTCTTTATAATTCTTATAATCAATACTTATATATATACTTTATTATTAAGCATAGCCACACATCTTCCTTTTGTTTATATAAAAACAATATGGACATCTCCCTTTTTCATCCGGTTTAAGTATAATATCCATCCTTGTTTTACAATCTGGACACGTGTGCGATTCTTCTTTTTCTTTCATTTTCCTAACCTCTCTAATTTTTCATTCATTAAATCAAGACTTGCTGACATCTTTTGTAATACTTCAATATGTAAATTAAGATTAACTGCCAATTTGTTGTGGGCTTCCATTAGAGCTTCCATTTGCTTTGGCATATTGAATAGTTCTTCAATCTTATTACTTGACTGCTTTTCTTCTAATTCTTCTCCAATTCCATCTGAATTATCTGTCCATACCTCTCCTAAATGGAATTTCCCAATCATCTTTGCTAATGCTTCTGATTTCTTTAGTGTTTTCTGTCCTTCTCTGACCTGAAACATCAATGAAAGTTTCATGTTGTATCTGTTGCAGTAGTCTTGTGCTATTCTTTGTGCTTCTGACCCCATTTTTACAAATTCATTGTTTGGTTCTCTTGTAATCCTTCTTGGACAATGAATAATCATCTTTCCTGTGCTTGTTATCTGAACTTTAAAATCTCCTACTTCTTCCATTGTGTAATGCCAATTATTCATTTGGATTAATTTTCTCTTATTTGTTTCTATAAAATGATATTGACCTAAATGATATATGTTGAATCCTACTTCGTAGTTGTGACATTCCCAAAGAGGTTTATATGTCCCCTCCTCATCATGCCTGAGGATTTGTTTTACTCGGTGTCCAAGTGAGGTTAATTCGTATATAGCAAATGGGTAAGATTGTGTTTTTTTTATAAAATCCTGTCTAATTAGCTTCTTAAACCAATAATTAAGCGATTGTTTGGACTTATTTAGTCTATTCGACAATAAACTGATGTTGTTGCCATTTTCTTCTATCCCACTTAGCAGTAAAAATAAAAATTTCTTCTTAGATTTTTTTACTCGGAATTTGTTATTTTTTACACCTGTCAAATACAAAACACCTTACATTTTTTTATCTTCGTGGAAGGTCTTTCCACATTTCATACATTTAAAAGAAAATCTGGTCTTTTCTTCTCTCAAGAAGATAGTAAAAACACTTTCGCAGTAAAAACAAGCAGGTGGAGTCATTTTTTCTCACCTCTTTTGCTTTCTTTATTCTTTAAGTATAATAATATCTTTTCTATTGATTTCTGTGCTTTTTTATCAAACATTTCATCTCTTTCATATAGCAATATACCAAGAACAAGTATTTTTTGTAACATGATTAAGTCATCTGTCACAAGAATCTTTTTCTTTACCCCATCAATTTTGAAGTCTATAAACTTTCTTGCATATAATGTTTCTAACCAGTTACTCGCTACTGTGTAGTTTATCCCTTGGGGGACAACACTTCCATAATAAATTTCTTTTCCTTCTTTATATAAAACCACAATGTTGTTTATTGTTTCTATTAAACTCTGTGGCATTGGACAACCTAACATTTTACACCTCACTAATATTTGAAAAACTCTGGTTTTGTTAATACTTCTTTGTTATGACCATACATCTCTATTTCATAGTCTATTTGGTCTTTTGAAACCTCTTTGTTCGTGGAGTTCTTTATTACCTTGCACTCTATTCCTAACTTCCTTAATTTATTAACAAAATAGCTCATTTTTCTTGTGTTTTTACAACCAATCCATATTTCTTTTTTGTATGCAGGTGAATAATAAAACACCTTATATCCTCCTTTAATTATAACCACCTTTCTCAAGTTTGGCTACCATTTTTTCATATTCTGACAGCATTTTGGTTAGCTGTTTTTGTTCTAACTCCATTTGTTTCCTCATTTCTGTTATTGCAGTTCTAATATCCTCTGTTGATACTGCGTTTTGAAGTCCTAATGCCTTCTTTATTTCCTCGAACACAAGTATTTGTGTTTGTTCCATCTCTGATATTTTCATTTTTCATCCTCTCCTTTTTTTCATTTACGATTGCAAAGATTATACTTATAGTAAGTCCAAGAGCCAAAACAATTAATAATTCTGTTTCATACATCATTTCTTTACCTTCTTTTGAAGCCACTTCTTCTTAAAATTCTCCCAATTACCTTTAAATCTCCACTTTCCATTTTCATCACTCCTTAGCAAACTTAATTAATTCTAAACCATTTTCTGCCTTTATATCTTTCCTTATTGATTTCTTGAAGCAAACTAAACACACTTCCATTACAACACCGCCCAAATCACTAACACTGTTAAAATAAACAACTGGAAAATCACAAATTGAAAGTTTTTGTAATTTGCTTCTCTCATTTCATGTATTTCCATAACTAAATCTTTATTTCTCATTTTTTCACCTTCCTCATCATTGGCATAAAATCGCATTTGTAAAAAGAACCTTGAATATTCAAATCAACAAGCTGAGCAAGAACTATGTAAGGGCAACTTAAATTATTAACTCTGCAATAAGGAAACCCATCTTTTGTTGTTTCCCTGTCATTACAATCAACTTTGTCCTCTAAATTTAATCTCATTCTTTCCCCCCTCCCTTGAATATCCCATGTATCACGTAAATTGTTGCACAAAAACTACAACCCAATGCAAACCCATTCAAAAGCACCCATATAACTTCAATACTCATTCTTTCACCTTCTTTTTGTGCCACTTCTTTTTTAATTCTTCAAAATCTCTTAATGGCTTAGCACCTTTAGAATATTTAGAAAATATATTTGTTTCTAAAGTTTCTAAAACTTCTTTCAGCGTTTCCTTTCGTGTGCGTTCTGCTACTTTTAAAACAAAATCTTTATCAGCATGACCACAACAACAAAAATGTTTTAAATCTGCCTTTTCCCACATTTCTTCAACAATTCCTTTTGTGTTCATTTCTTCACCTTCTTTTCAATCAACTCAACTAATTCCCCCTCGCCTTGTGATGTTACATTTGAACGACCACAAGTTTTAACACCACGAGTATGCCCAAATGGTGTGCGAGTCTGGGGTTCGTTTAATGAATATTATCTCCATATATTATTGATAAATTGTCCTATTTCAGAACCATGACTGAGTATAATAAAAAAAAGGTAAGATGATAACCAAATAGCTACAAAGCCGAGTATACATATTATCCTTGATTGTATTGTGCTATTGCACACTTTAACGATTTTCATATGTCACATATCCTTTTTCTTCTGTCACATCAACTATTGCGAATAACCTCATTTTTTCACCTTCTTTTCAATCAACTTTTCCAAAGCAGTAATTTTAACCATTCCTTTTTTATCCATAATTGAATAGGCTTCTGCAAAAATCTCTTTTGCTGTTTTTTTACGTGTGCGTTCTTTAATACTTTCTATTTTCTGTTTCCTTATTTCTTCAATTTCATTATGAAAGTCTTTTGTGTTCATTTTAAATTACACCAAAACCTTTTAATCCTATTAAGATAAATTCTAAAATTACTATTCCAAAAAGACTACCTAAAATAAAAAATGTTAAATCTCTATATGTAATTTCATCGTTTTTTTTATTCATTTTTTCACCTCGCTTTCAAGCCACTTCTTTTCTTCTCGTTCAAATGTATCTAATATGTTCCATATCTTACTACAAAGACTACAATATATCCTTGCAACTTCACCTTCGATAACCTTGTCACAATATTCACAAAGTTCCCTTTCAACAATTATTTTAATGACTTCAAAAATATCTTTTGCTGTTTCCTTTTGTGTGCGTTCTGCTATATCCAAACCAATTAATTCTATATTCTTCAAATCATCAAAAGATAATTTTATTTCAGATTTAACATCTTTTAAATATTTCTCAACAATTTCTTTTGTGTTCATTTCTTCACCTTCTTTATTTTTCCATCTAAACAGAAATGTTTTGAGTTTTCCGTGCGTCCTTTTATTGATTTGCAAGTTATGTTATTGTGAGCAAAGCAAACTGCGTAATAATTTATGTCCACTGCTTTTATGTTAAATGCGATTATGTCCACTGCGTATATGTCCAATGCGTATATGTCCAATGCGTTTATGTCCTCTGCTTTTATGTCCTCTGCGTGTATGTCCTCTGCGATTATGTTAAATGCGTCTATGGTCAATGCGTTTATGTCCCATGCGTATATGTTAAATGCTTTTATATTCTCTGCGTTTATGTTCAATGCGTATATGTCCTCTGCTTTTATGGTCAATGCGTATATGTCATCTGCTTTTATGTCCCATGCTTTTATGTTACATGCTTTTATATGCTCTGCGTTGATATCTCCTCTCACAGTTAAATTAAAATCACCTTCTATATCTCCTCTCACTTGGATACTCTCGTTGAAGATTGTGTCTTTTTTAAGTATTAAATCTCCTTTGATTGTTTTCATTATTTCACCTTCTTTTCAATCAACTTTCCCAACCGACAATCATTGCAGGTATAGCAATTACTGATATACAGCACCACATAAAACCAGACACAAACATCGTTACAGTATCTTTGATTTGTAAATGACTAAGGAAATAACCTCCACAAAAAACAAAAGCTATCCAAATTGCTACACCAATAATTATCTTAACCTGACTCCAAGTTACACAATCTTTACATTTATTTGCTTTTTTTACCATTTCAATCTCCTCCTTTAACTTTTATCCTTTGGAGATAAACTTCTCCGTTTCTATTGTATACCTTAATAGGATAACTGGTTCTTAATAAAAAGTGCCTAATGGACAAAGTAACAACACTGCTCTTCCTTTCCAAGCCTTCTATCTTTGCCATTTCAAAACCTTTCTCTAAAAATTCCTTAATGATTCCTTTGTATTTAGAAACCTTTGTCCATCCGTATTTGGGCGGAATCTCATTAACTTCTTTTATTTCCATTTTCATCACTCCTCAACAAATCACTAATTTGTTCTCTTTTTTCATAAAAAGATATAATGACTCTCCCTTCGTTATGTGTTTGGTC